>Ga0190359_1000009_pt1 | contig 109485 bp, 164 predicted proteins | sample 48721823_MG_FD_161269 | JGI IMG/M metagenome (GOLD analysis project Ga0190359, IMG submission 161269) | Hydrothermal vent microbial mat bacterial communities from Southern Trench, Guaymas Basin, Mexico - 4872-18-2-3_MG | ecosystem: Environmental > Aquatic > Marine > Hydrothermal vents >...
TAACATTGTAATAGTATGGAATGGTACTCCGGTTTTATTATCTTGACCAAATGGTTCTAAATTCTTTGAATTAACAGTTGTTGGAAAAATCCAAAAATCGTCAACATTGGGTGGTAAACTAACATTAAATGGATTGTATTCTGCCGTCATATTTCTATAAATAATATTTTGACTTATATTACTTTTAACACTTAAATATATCGTTCCATTTCCATAATAATCTAAATTGAATCTATTAATGGTAACACTAGTACCACCAGTCCAAGTTACATTCAGTGGTATAGTACATGGGTCTTCAGTACAATGGTCTGAGAAATTATCATGACTCATGTCCCAATCTATCTCAGTCAATAAAACATCGCTCGAGGCATTAATTGCCGTTATTTCTAAAACACCAGATTTGTTACTATAAAATCTGATAGGCACATCACAGCCCGTAATATAATCGTTTACTTGACAATTTACATCTCTATAATCAATATATTCACCAGTAAAGTTATTACTGAAATGTATAATGCCGCTTCCACTAATTTCTCCTGTAATGTTTGCATCTATATCTCCATCATCTCCAATATCGAAACCCACACTTTCTGGATAGTTGCTTGTTAGACCACTAAAATTAATCCAGTTTATATATGGTGTTTCATTAGTATAATCTGAGACATCTAACACAAACATGGCTTTTAAAGTATCTCCCCGGTTTGCTTCACTGAAATTGTGTTGCACTAATTTATCTGTAAAATTAAGTTTTTCATAAGTATTTCCATCATTTGCACTAAGATAAACTCTTATATCATCATCAGTATTCTGACTAGTATTTACATATACTGTTACATTTGTAAAATTCAGTGCACTTTGAAACAATGTTAAAGTTGTCGTATTCTGTTCATCTCCAACATGTGCCGAGTGCCATACAAGGTCTGTTTGAGTTAAATCATAAAAATAAGCAACTGCAGTAACATCTTCAAAACCGAGTTCTTTGCCATACACTTCAGTTTTATATACTATATAGCCCGATGAGTTTCTATATTTAGACATATCTGCTGGATTGACAGTAAATGTTTTTTGTCCAGAATTGCAATTATCTGTTCCAGCGTCATAACACTGGCAACTTTGTATTATATCATAATCTCCATCATTCCAATCATATATGAATATTGTTGAATTTGCATAGGAATCTGGGGGCTCGCCTCCAGTATTTTTAGTACACTCAAGTTTATATGTTGCTACAATAGTATCACTAACATCAACATTTCCCAAACCAAATGTCATTCTTCCTGCACCGGGGTTTAGTGGTGAAACATCATCTAGATATAGACGTCCAGAAGTTGATATGTCGTCGTCAATAACTGCCCAGGGATAGTTACTATATCCCCATCTATTGCCTCCAAGTCCCTGTGAAGTATAAGTGTGTTTTGGCATATCTGGAATTCTAACCAGTCTTTTTGCTGTGGTATTCCAAACAGATTCCGTGTTTTGTGTATCTTTGTAAACTTCATCTGAAAAGTCTAAAAAAAAGTTTCCGGTGAAAAATGTTCCAGTATATTCAAGCACTAGGTCATAACCAACTTCTGAAGTGATAGGGAATTTTAAGTATCTTAAAAGTGAGGAGTCGCTCGATGGAAAAGTCAAATTCTCTTCTTTTAAACCATTTGTGAATTCATCTATTCTGTGATATAGACTTCCTAAAACTCCGGGCAATCTGAAATCCACAGTTCCATCATTTCCTATATCTATAGATATATTTTCTGGAGTTCCCACTCCAGTAAGCGATATTTTAGCATTCTGAAAAACTGAATAGTTGCTTTGTTCTATTCCAACCGTGTCTCCAGAGGAACTGATAGTGGGCTGTTCTGATGAATCGTTAAATATATATATTCTAGGCAATACACTCCAATTATAGTAAAACGGCGGAATGTCACAGGTTAAGTTTTCATTATTTATCATAAGACACGTATATCCAGAACCTAAAACCTTTATTTCTGCGTTTGTTTCCACTTCATATTTTCTATTTTCAGATAAATTGTTTAATAAGATTGAGGGCAGATATTTCTCGTCTAATGTATATATTGTATAACTAGTAATTTCAGGACTTATTCCTCCCGTATCATTAATTCGAATTTTATAATATAAGGGACTTCCACTTAAATTAACTACATTTGTCCCGTCTATAGATAATTTAGTCCATGTAAAAGTGGAATTATCATTACTCCAAGCAAAACTAACATTCCCCTTATCTGTAGTTGACACTTCTAAACTTATATTTGTGAATGCTCCTGTTTCCGCTGTCCATCCCTGTAAGTCTTCATACAGACCACCAGAAAACCGTGGAAACACAAAATCATTGTATTCAGCTTGAAGTGTACAGTCTCCGTCTCCACTAATATAACACTGGTTACCAAATAAAGAGACACCAAAACTGTTGACTGTATTGGTATTGTCGCAGTCCGAGTGAGAGCCTAAAAGAGCACCATCTTTATAAAAAGAGACGGTATCTGTAGCCGTATCCCAAGCAATAGTAATGTTATGAACTATACCTTTAAAATCCCATGAATAGGTATCTGAAGACCCTCCTGGACAAAGATATTTAATATAGTTGTAGTCGTATAACACCATGGCAAGTGGCAGACTGTTATGTGTCGCATCTGGAGAATTAATACGCCACTGGACAGAACTTTCAGTACTTCTGTTATAAAGATTTTCACCAATTATAACATATCCCATCCATCTGTTGCTCGTTCCCGCCGTTTGCGATATTTTCAGATTTACAAGAGTGATGTTCCCTTTTGAAGTATTTGTAAAATTACCGACGACAGAGGTTGAGTCAGAGGCAGTGCCTCCGATATCTGGTTTATCAATCCACATCTTATAATTGTCTAAATATACTTTGTCTGAACGTGTATAGCTATAAGAGTCTACAGGCGGGTCATCTGTCCAAGTGATTAAACTCTCATTGCCAGCGTCAATGTCGTCAAGTTTTGATGAAGCTCTTTGGAAGAGGTCAGAGAATGTCCCCATCTTTATAGCGTCGTCAAATAAGATATTGGAGTAAACGGTTCCATTTGTGAAATCATCATTTACGGTCCAAGTTCTACTATTTGTTATTGTCGGGTCAAGGCAGAAATACAATGTGCTTGTGTTAATGTCCCCAAAACAAACAGTATATTTTACAGGCAGTTCAGTTTTGTTTATATCAATTTCAAATCTGAATCTATAAGGTTTGTTTGCCTTAAAAGTAACATCCTTAATATAATAAACATGATTTCCATATTTTGTATTGTGTTCTTTATATTTGAATTTTGAAGTAACATCTGTTTTTTTAATAGAGGCAGAAACAACAGTGTCATTCCAGATAACAGTCGCATTATCAGGATTAATAATAAAATCATAGTCATCGCTTATCTGTATCGTTGTATAAATATCTTTATATGAACTTGTTTTATTATCATATGCGGTTATATTACAGTATAATATTTTGTTATCAAAATCGGTCCAGCCATAATTATTGCTATCACAAAAATAACTTTTCTCTACCTTTACACCTTCCTCAACATCTTTCCATATCCATGCCTTGCTTTCAGATTTAAGCTTAACGGGACTTATAATAGCAACATCAGTAGTTCTATCTATATTCTTACTCATTAATTCGTTGCCCTCTAAAATAAATTTGTCCAAATATGGAGAATATCCTGAGATGTCGAGTTCCCAGTCGATAAGATAGTTGTTGTTTTCTATTCTGATTGCTACACCATTTCGTATTATTGTTTCATTTGTTTCTGCCCCTATAAGAACTGGTTGAAAAACATTAAATAACCCCACTAAAAATAATACTAAAGTCGCTATTATCGGAAATAATTTATTTATTTTCTTCTTTATCTTGTCTAATATTTTCATTTTTATTGATTGTATTGTATTAATGTAAATCTATATCTATAAAGAGATTGAACATCATCTGATGCATCGTCCCACTCAAGTGAATCGGGAACCATAATATAGTCTCCGGCATGGTCTGAAATGCCTGTAACAAGTGAGTGTGTTTGAACATCGTTTAGAGCCTCTATAGCAGAACGACCAGATTCTAACTCAGACAAACTTGCTCCGGTTACAACGCCCTCTATTTCAAATTGATAATCTAATGCATCTCTTCCTATTACAGGAATCATTACAAGTACTCTACCTACTTTCTGTTTTAAAGTAGACGGCACTTTTCTAACTCTCATATTAACTATTTCTAAGGTTGTTCCGCCAAATGTAATTGTATCATATCCTGCCATTTTATCTCGCCCTTATAGTTGATAGTTCTTTCTTTATTACTTGAGCAAATCTTAATTGCAACTCTTCTGTCGTTACATTTGCTCCTCCCTGTATTATTATATTTCCAAAAGTTATATTAGTTCCGGGAGTAATCCCGCCTTTAAATCCTACAATAGTGTCTTGTGAACTAAAAGACACTGGAGGCTGTCCGGGTCTCATAACAAAATCACTTCGTGGAGGTCGATAGCCCATTTTTTCAAATACTTCTCCCGCATCCTTAGCTGTTGCCACAGCAGCATAAAGTTTTGTTGTAAATTCTTCTCCATACGCTCCAGATATTCTTTCTCTTCTTCTTCTATCGACACTAATTCTTGATATCACACTTAAATATTCTTTAGCTTTATTTATTAGTTTATCAAATGCTAGAATACCTGAGTCTGCTAAATCTTCAAGTCCATATTCAACTCCAAGTATTGATAATTTTGTCTCGTCAAGGTCATTTCTAGCTTTTTCTAACTTACTAGACCATCTATCATATTCAGATTGCAATTCGTTCAATCTATCTCTTTGAGAAACGATTGCACTCTTTACGCCTTCTACACTTCCAAAAAGATTTGAATGAGCAACCTGTTGTTCCGTATCCCAAAGTCTAAGTTCTTCACGCATTGCTCCATAAGTAGTATCAAATTGTAATCTTAAAATATCATATTCTCTCTGCAAGTCTTCTAATCTCTCTTCTTCTGGAGATTTTCCTCTTGCAGTAGTTCCTTTCATGAAATTAATTCCTAATAATTTAGTCTGAAATGTCTTAACTATACCAGTTACATCTTTTCCAAGGTCTTTGCCCTCTTTAAGAGTCGTTCTTATAAATTGTCTAATGGTCTCGACCCATGCCTGATGCTCTTCCTGTGTTTTTTGAAGTTTATTAGTTGTGTCTTCTGATGATTCTCCTAGTCTTAAAATAGCGAGTCTTTGTAAATTAATAGCCTGTCTTGCTTGAAATAATCTTCTTTCCATAGCTGTTTGGCCTGCAAAAGGACGTCTTAATAAATCAGATATTTCTGCTCTCGTATCTTTTATTCCAGAAGATAATTCGCTTAAGTGGTCTTGGACAATGCCGATTGCTGCATTCATTACTCTGCTATATTTACCAAAAGAATCACTCATTTCATCGACTGCTTGTTCAAGCTCCAGGGCGGCAATCGCACTGTCTCTCCAAGTATCTATCATCTCTCTTGTGATAGTAATGAGTCTTCCATTTACTTCGAAAGTCTCGCCAACTCTTCTTATATATTCTTCATATTTTTGATTAATATCTCTTAAAGCATTCTGATAATTGGTTAAATTAACTGTCTCTAACTCGTTTAACATTCGCTCTATTTCGTTAGTAACTAAACTTAAATCACCAGCTTTTATTTCTGGTTCCCCAACTTTGGGTCCAGCAACTTCTGGAACTTCTGTTACCACATCTTTCACATATTTAACTGCTAGTCCCATTTCTACCATTTTATCAAAGAAAGAGCCTACTGCTCCACTAGCAAAATTAAATATTTTTATTGCCCCTTCAATAACTCCTGCAAATAAATCAGAGAAACCTTTACCAACTTTTTTAAATGTTGACCCAAGAGCTGCCCCCCATTTTTTCCATTTTGCACCAGAATCTTCTGCAACATCTGCTGACATTTCTGCTGCTGAAGCCAATTCTTCCATTTCAGAAACAACATCTTCTAATGTATCTCCAGTTTGTCTGAAAGCTACTATAAGTTGGTTAATTGCTCTTCCACCTCGAGCTCCAAATGCCTCTGTTAAAAATGCCAGTTGTGCTTCTTGATTATATCTTTCTAAAGAAGTAGACAAGTCAGATATTATCTCCCCCATATCTTTCATTTTATTATTAGAATCAAAAAAGTTTACACCAACTTGATACATTAAATCTTTAACTTCTTTTGTTGGATTAACCATCTTGTTTAAGGATGACGCCAAAGATGTACCAGCACGACTTCCACTCATTCCAGCATTTGTAAGTAATGCTATTGCTGCCGCAGTTTGTTCCAGAGATTGTCCTGACAATGCTGCAATTCCACCAGCATAGGATAGTGCTTCTCCAAATGATTCTACCTCTGCTGCACTCATATTAGCACCTCTAGCTAAAACATTTACCACTCTTTCAACATCGGTAACAGGAATATTAAATTGTTGCATCACTTGTCCAGTCACTCTTGTTGCTGTCTCTAAATCTGTAAATCCTGCAGTTGCTAAGTCTGCAATAGGCTTTAATGCTTTAAGTGCTGCTTCTCCACTGAATCCAAGTTTTACAAATTCAGTATAAGCTTGAATCATTTCATCTAAAGTAAAAATAGTGTTCTGTCTTATTGCATCTAGAGATTTTATTACCTCTTCAGATGACTTTCCTGTTAATATTGCCACTCTAGAAATTTGAAAACTGAACTCTGCTCCAGCTTTAGTAAGTAAAGCGAAAGGTCCTATAATTGCTGCAGCAGCAAATCCAACGTTAACCATAGTCCAACGTAAAGTGTTGAATGCGTTATTTAGTTTTGCTAAAGTAGGAAATGAAGATGCCCACTGTCCTCCAGATATTTTCTGCCATAAAGAAAGATTTCTTGTTGCCTCAATTTGTTTTATAGTTGCACTTGTAAGTTGCTTGGAGGCACCAGCCTCTCGCATCATTCCTCCAACTACACTAGCTTGTGTGGCTCTATATTTGTTTACTACTCTATTTAATTCTCCTTTGGCATTTACTTCTTTTCTTAAAACATTAAGAACTACAGCTGTAGCCTTGCCTTCTTTGTTCTTCTCTATAGTGAGTGTTCTTGTAATATTGGCACTCTTTTGAGACTGTTTGTTTTGTGCCTCTATATCTTTTACAAGTTTTTTAATAGTTTCCCTGAGTTTACCAGTTTCTCTATTAGCTTGAGAAGTTTGTGCCTGAGCTTTAATCTTTATATCTAGTTCTTCGGTTCCCATTATCTACCCTTTCGTTTGTATTTATCTGCTTCTTTCTTTTTTTGTTTTTGCACTCTATTCCATGCATCTATTAGATAATTTATTTCAGAGTATGTTAATCTGTTTATTGTGAAGAAGTTATAGCCACGGTCATGTAGCCACAGAGCTAAATCAGCTTCTCCACGTTCTGACCTAGCTCTTCTTAGTTTTTTTTAAATTCGTCTTCCTTTGTTTGCATGGCCTTTCTTCTTGGCCGTCCCACGTCCAATCCACTATGAAAGAGAATAGTATTAACTATAGCTGACGCAACATAACCTTTTAAATATTTTGTCTCTTCAAGAGTAAACGCTGGTTTTTTGCAATTTGACACTATTAGCTCACCATCTAAATCTTTGTCAATATCTGCATCCTTTTGTCCCAAATCTGAAAACATTCTTCTTACTTCTCCGCGAAGTAATGGAACAATCCATATTTTTTCTCCTTTTAACGTTTTCTGGTCTTTATCGTTTTCGTCCACTACTAGTTCTACTTCTTTAGGTATTAACTCCCCTTTCTCATCCCTTTCGAATAGTGCGGCTTTCTTGTCTAACATCTTTTTTCACCTCGCACTGATTTAAAAAAAATAAAAATAAAAAATATTTTTAAGACGAATAATCCGCATCGTCGTCAACCACATAAACCTTGACTTTTTCCATATCCATTCCAATTGACTCTGATACTATATCTTCGGGTCCACCAGGAATATTTATGTCAGCAAACTTCGCATTAACTAGCACAATTCTAATCCAGTCATCGGTCTCTAACTTTGGAGCTGCTCCAATTGTACCAGACCTAACAAAGTCTAGTGCAACTTGATAGTTAGTTAAAGTCCCTTGAGACTCTGTAGCTCCTGCGGCTCCAAGAAATCTCTCGTATTGTGTCTTGTCTGCAAAGTCAAGCCCCAAGCTTGATTCATAATCTCTACCTTTTGGAATTATAAATTTAGCCCCTCTTAGTGTTTGTGTGGCTGCAGTTGTTCCGCTTATATACCACTTAGCTTCACAATTGTTATTTATAGTTAGGTCAAAGCTATTAACTTCTGCAATAACATCGTTAGATAATGAAGCTGGTGTAGTATACCTGCTTATTGTTCCTGTAGTAGCATAAACTGCTCCTTGATAGAAAACATATGGGTCTTTAGTACTTTCTGAAACTGAACTAGCCCCTGCAGTTGAGATTGTAACTCCCTGTGCTAAGAAATCACATGAAACCATAACTGGTTCATCAACTGATGCACTAATACTAAGCGAATTAACTCTACTTCCAGTATATAGTCTTTTTAAGTTACTTGAAAGGTCTCCACCCTCATCATCGGCAAACTCAAGTGTAAAACTTGGAAAATCTTCTGCTAATGGAGAGTTTGCACTTCCCATAATGTGTAAATAACTTGCTCCGGTGTGAATCACCGGTCCAGAGTCTATATCAGATGTAGTAGCTGTATCTTCGCCCCAAGCCTGTCTCAAGAAATTTGCAGTCTGTAAATAAAAGTCAAAACTGCCCGAAACCTCAAATCTTCCAGGAACAACTTTAGCATAATCTCTATTTCCCCCCAAAGTACGCACCTTAATTAAATTGTTCGTCTCTGTTGGATTGACTGATTGAACAAGACCTATAGGCTGGTCTATTGCTGCAGCAGAACCATAGTTACTTTCGTTCCCAAAATATAAACTTTGCTTATAGCCTACATTCGGCATTTTTAATCATCCTCCTCTATTTTATATTTTAATATTTGTTCTTCCTCTTCTTCTTTAGGCTCCTCTTTTTTCTTTTTACCGCCCACTCTAGAAAATTTTGGAAGTTCAAGTAATTTATCTGCTATCTTATCAGATAATTCTTTTATCTCACCACGTTTCCAATGGATATCTCCACCCAAAATTTTAATCTTAATGGGAGACATATCGCCAACATATTTTACTCGTTTCATGTATGTCACCTTTTAAAAGCTTTATCAAATTCTTCTTTAACTATTTCGGGAGCCCTCTCTGCTCCTTCTCTCATTCCAGCTTCCATAAACTTGTATCCTGCGAACCCTTTTCTGGGCTGGTCTACATATATTGCATGAGGTGCCTTAGGTCCTCCAGCAAAAACAATAGCCACAGCACTTAAGAGTCCGGCTCTATGTGCAGTATAATGAAAGCTACTTATAATTCTACTCTGTGAAAGTGGAGGCGTCTTAGTCTTTCTCTTGCTTGCATAATCCTTCTTTGCGGCCTCTTCAGATATTTCTGCAACTCTTTTCACTGTATTAACTAGAGCATCTCCTATAACCGACTCAAATCCTTTAGTCAGTATTTTTCCAGTATAATTAACATCAACTGATAGTTTCATTGTTGAAAAAATCTTACTCTAATAGTTACGGCTCCAAAATAAAGTTGGGTTGCTGGGTCGTATTCTATTTTAGTAGTATTAATCGCTTTATAACCTTTAACACCTGCATCAAAAAGTGTATTGAACTCTCCTTTTAAAGTCGTTTTTATTTGTCCAAGATAATATTCTACTAAACTTTCATTTAAATAATCTGTTCCACTAACGGTAATCTTAAAACCGTTTTTAGTATAAAACCAAATATTGACAAAAATTTGCTCTTCTTCCCAGTAATTAGAACCGATAGTCAACACTGTTGTAGGATTGTCTATTTTCTTAAGTTCTATAATAGGATATTTGGGACTAGAAATTGGTTCATTATAAAATATCCATTGTACTCCAGTTCCTCTTGTTCCACCAGCTGTAGAATATGGGTCTGTGAGATTTGTGCGGAGATTATCTCTAATAGTTTTAATTGCTGTTACAGTATTAATTTTAACCACCCAAAATTATTAACCTTTATGTCGCTTTCCTTGAGTCTCAGAACTATAAAATCGTTTTCCTCTAAATATTTACATGTCACTGTATCCATTTTGGTACGCCCACGGCTATTTTTTACCCCTTCGGAGTAGAAAATAGATTATTATATACTAGTATACTAGGACTTCTAGTATATAAATGTTTCGCTTTTTCTACTTCGTAAACTTGGGTTCTCGATTAGTTCGAGTTCTTTTGTTAGTGTCAATCACATGTCTAACAGCTACTGCTCTTTTCATCTCCTCATTTGAGACACCAAGATTTTTTTGTAATTTAGTTCCTTTTTTTGGTGCGTATCTTGCCTTAATTGCTCTATTTTTTACTTTCATATGCATAACCTCTTCCTTTCTTTCTATTCTTTAGGATTGTTGTATCATATCTACTTCTAGGACGGCGTCTTTTCTTTCTCCTACCCATGTTTAATCCCATCCATAGCTCCCAATATAGTTGTTTCTAATATGGTCTTGAGTCACCTTTCTTCTGTTAACTCCATATAAACTATCATAGTATTTTAAGTCTGAACTAACTTGAAGACCTATTCTATGTGCTAACAGTGTTTCTATTTTATCCAATTTGCTCTTTGCGACTGACAATTCCTTGCTTGCGGCTCCATCTGCAGTAATATCAACTTGCTCAAGTAATCTAACTATGGTTCTATATAGGCTCAATAAATGATATATTCTCGGTACATAATGTACTTCTATATAGTTGTTGTCGGCAAGTGTCGGTCCACCAGAAGCCACAGATAACAATCTAACCATTCCATATCTTAGATTTGTTTTATACCCGTCATCTAAGAAATATTCGTGCATAGTTGTTGTTCCATAAAATACTCTGTCCACTCTATAGATGTTTTCTTCTCCAACATAAAAAGTGTCCTGAAATGTATTATCTATTTTTCCCTGGACACTCCATGCTGCTTGTATTGGTGTTCCAGATTCAATATAAATCATGTCGTCCACTTCTGTAATCATGTTAAAGATTTCGTCATCTGACCATCTACCAGTTGTATTTATTATTTTTTTAACATCATCAACCGTACACAGTCTAATTAATTCCTCAGATGTAACTGGGTCAGAGTCTTCAGACCAAGTAGTACTACTGCTATCGTAAAAAGATATTTTATACCAATCAGTTCTTTCCCCATTAACATCTGTATATTCTGTCACCCATATATTTGTAGCATCCTTTGGTTGTCCATCGCTAGTTGCGGCTATAGTATCTATTGTAGAGTATGTGCCATATAGTGTTGCAGACCTCTTTATTTTTATTTGCGTAACTGTTGTCAGTTCCGGCTCGTTCCACTCAATGCGTCTAGCCAATGTAATCACCTCTTTTAAAGCCTATTTGTCTATCATTTTTAATGTGGCAGTCTCGACAATATGTAATAACATTGTCGACCTCCCAAAATTTATTATAATTAATTGCCTTCATTTTTAATTCCTCTCTGTTTATTTTTCGTCGGCATAGTAAACCTTTTTCTTGTAACCCGGTTTTAATATTGGCTTAGGCTGTCTTTTGGAGACTTTCTTAAGTTTTGGAGTTACGGTGTCCCCAGCGTTTCTAACTGTAGGTTTATCCAGTTGTTCTTTACTGTCCCTAAGCTTTGGTTTAGTTATGCCTCCAACTTCTTTAAGTTTTGGTTTGGTAACATAAGCATATTTTACTCCCCTAATTACGGGAATAAATAACTCAGTTACTTCGCGCCCTTGTAACAAAGCATCAATTGTAAAAGTTTTAGTTAATGGTTTCTTGTAAGTAAGTATTGCATCAACTGTAAAAGATTCTATATTTCTATTGGCTAAAATAGTGTCTAGTGTGAAAGATTTCTCAAAGATTTCACATATTAAAGAATCCACGTCAAATGTTTTGGTTCCCGCGTTAACTAAGATGGAATCCAGAGTGACGGCAGTTGACTGTGTTTTTAAAATTAAAGCATCTACACTGAATATTTTACTTGACGAACTTTGAAGTTCTGCATCTATTATAAATGATTTTTCAAAAGTATCTAACAGAAGAGAGTCCAAATTGAATTCTTTCGTTGGAGACTTTTTAATAAGAGCATCTATGTTAAAAAACTTTTCTTTTCCAGAAGAAATAATTACATCGACAGTGAAGCTTTTAGTATGTGGGGCTAATATTAAGCTATCTAAATTAAAGGACTTTAAATTTCTGTCCACTAAAATAGAATCTAGAGTAAAATTTTTAGCAAACTTGTCTAATAATAAAGAGGCAATAGAGAACGTCTTGCTAGCTTCAACTGATAATAGGACATCAGCAGTAAAGTCCTTACTGTAAACATCTTCAATTAGGGAGTCAATAATGAAAGACTTCTGTGTCTTTTTAATTATCAAAGCGTCTATAGAGAAAGATTTAGTGAATTCTTTAGATAGAAGAGAGTCTATTGTGAAATCTTTTGAGAATATATCTTGAATTAATGCATCTGTTGTGAATGTTTTAACTATTTCTTCCTCTAATAGAGAATCTACTGTAAATGTCTTGTCAGTCTCTTTTAAAATCAATGCATCTGTTGTAAATGACTTACTAGCAGTAATTTGTAATGTGCCATCTATAGTAAAATTCTTTGTGAAAGTCTTTTGAAGTAAGGATTCTAAAGAGAAAGTTTTGGTTGTTTCTTTAAGAATTATAGCATCAACTGTAAAAAATCTCTCTGCTCCAGTAGATAAGATAGCATTAACTGAGAAGTCTTTAGTAAAACTGTCTTCGACAAGCCCATCAACATCAAAAGTCTTAGTACGTCTATTAACAAGTACGGCATCAACAGAGAAGTTTTTAAGAGAAGTTTTCTTGAGTAGGCTATCTATTGTAAAAGTATTAAAAAAAGTATCTACTAGTAACGCCCCCATATTAAATGTTTTAGTAGACACATCTAATATTGCTGCGTCAGCTGTAAAGTTCTTTGATGTCTTCTTTGAAATTAAAGAATCTAAAGTAAATGTTTTAGTGGAAATTTCCTTTAATAATCCATCTGCAGTAAATTCTTTAGCACGCCTATTAACAAGTATAGAGTCAGTAGTGAATGTTTGGGTCTTTCTATTTATTAATATTGAATCTACTGTAACGGTTTTTGTTCTTCTGTCTACTAAGATACTGTCTACTGTAAACGATTTCGTTAATTTATTAACTAATATTGAATCAACGAAAAAACTATTAGTATATGTTTCAAGAAGTAAAGAATCTAATGTGAATGTTTTAGTAAATTCGCTAGATATTAAGGCATCGACAGTAAAATTCTTAGTATAAGTATCTGAAAGCAAAGCATCAGCTGTAAGAGTCTTTGAGTTTACACCAGAAAGTAAAGCATCGATTGTGAAAGTCTTTGTGGTCTCTTTAAGAATAAGTGAGTCTAAAGTAAAACTCTTTGTATAACTATCTCGTAGCAGTGCATCTATAGAAAACGTTTTAGTGTAACGGACATAAAATAGTCCTGGTGCTGTTCTAGGTGTAGGCATCGTATTGTATTACTTATTCTACGGTGACATTATAATCTATTTGTTTTCCAACTGGGCTTGCACCGTAATCTGCCCATAAACATATCTCTATATCACTATCTGCCGCAAGACTAGCATGTATGACTTGCGGAGTTGTACTTAATGTTGTCGCACCTGCAGAAGTATAGTCGTCATCAGCTTTAACTGTTATATCAGTTAAGGTATCATTAATTGAAATTTTAACATCTCCTGTTGCAGTTCCATTGTTTTGAACTTTAAATAAACAAATACTAGAACCAGCACTTTGGTCTTCTGGTTCATTATTATTAGTATTAGGAGACGCTCTAAATGTTATATAATAACTTTGTTTGTAAGTTTCACTAGGTATATAATTGTTCCCGTCATATATAGTCCAATTAGTGTCGGGACCGCCCATTACATTAAAAGTAATATAAGGATAAGTTGACTTTTCATTTCCATCGGTATCATTGGCCCATACTCTTGTTAAGTTATAAATGCCTATTTGTGACGTATCTGTAATATTAAATACCCATTTATCTGAGCCCGATGAAGTAGAAAGATTCCACCACATTGCTTCTTCCACAACTTCATTAGTGTTTGCTGTGGTTAAAATATCTTCAAAATCAGTACCATTATAACAACTCCATGATACCTCAAAAGTTGTTGGAATGTTTGTATAAGACTCTACTCGTAATTGTAAAGGAGTTTCAGACCAACAAGAATTCGGTATAGATACATTTGTTTTTCCATTATCATTATCCATAACTTGCCATAAACTAGAATCTGTTGCCGTACTTGGTTTAGTATAGTTTATCCAATAATATGCGATATTTCCATTTGACGCCGCATCATATTCAGTATCTGACCAATCCCCGTTGATTACTTTGTCGCCCCCCAAATTCCAGTTTCCGTTCTGATAATATTTACCTGTAGATAGACCGCCACATCCAGTTGAAACATTTGCTGTTTCCTGGTAACACGTGGTTGCTTCACCACCACTGCCTTGTAAATTTGTTCCAGTGAAGTTTACACGAGTTCCATTTGGATACATAACTTCAAACTTAACTGTATCTATATCATTAGTTGAGTGAGTAACATTTGCGGAACCAGTTACTTGAGTTCCTAGACTTACAGAAGTCTCATTCCATTGTTCGTCGAAGATGGATGGTAACTCTGGTGAATAGGTTATATTTAAAAAAGGTCTTAATGAAACATCTGTTGTATATTCTTTTGAATAATAACAATATCCTGCAAGACTTCCAGTTTCAGAATCCAATCTTCCAACAAAACTAACATTTTCTCTGTTTCCATAATCTGTTTTAAGAGCGTTTGTAACATTCCAAGACCACCAACCAAAAGCATCAACAGTTAAATTATCTTCATGTACCAAATTACAATTAGCAGAATTATCAAAATTTATCCCACACGGTTGATTGTTATTTGTTATTGTTGTTTCTCCTAATTCATTAGAACCTGTTCCATTTATCCACCCATTATAAACATGATGTATTCGTGTTACTCTTTGACTTCCTGTATAAGCATAAAGATTAAGACTTGACGCATCAATTTGTTGCCCATCTGGAATTAAAGAAATATTAAATTGAATATAAGAACGATAATCCGAACCATAACTATCTAATTGTATACACAACTTTGTCTGTGTACCATAATTATTATTCCCCGTGCCTGGAAAAGTATTTACAACATAAGCATCTTTTAGATTATCAGTATCAGCCTCTTGCAAAAATAAAGTATCGCCTTCTCCATCTATACAACACCCATAACTATTAACTTCAATACAATCTCCTGTTTGATTGCTTGTTGGACATTTATCAATAGCGTCTATTATTCCATCATTATCTGTATCTGGTTGTGTGTAGGTTATATTTAGATATACTCGATAAGAAACTGTAGCGTGTTCTTTTGAAGCAAAATAATAAGAATAAGAAGTGCCACTGTCTTCTGTTTGGTCTTTTATCATATAAGTTATGTTGTTAATCAAAACATAAGGAGAAGGAATACTAGAAGTTACATTAAAAATTGTTGTGCCTCCAACCGCAACATTTGATAATTCTGAGTCGAATAATGTATCATGTGAAGGTTGATTATTCCAAATTATTGACTCTTCAGTCCACGATGATGAAGCATTATATATATCATATGTTCTTTGTGTTGCTCCGCTTTGACCACAAGTAATTACTAATAGTGCTTCTTTTATCACCATGTCAACAGGAATACTTGAAATGTTAAATTTTATAAACGCTCTCTCATTTCTACCTCCTCCAAAATAATATGACCTAATACCCACTAAATCTGAATCGCCAGGGTAATTATAAGTTGGATATTGTTCATTAACATAATTGTCATCTAGATTTTCGGTATTTGCATCTTGTAACATAACTGTAGTTGAATTTTCTCCTATGTGTATCTCATCAGAGAAATTAATGTTTAACTCAACAATATCTAAAGTTTTTTTATCTTTATCTAATTTGATTTTGCTTTTGTTCCCCTCTTCATAAATTTTAATCTTGTATTTTTTTACTTTGTCTTTAACATCTAATTTAACCCAAGTCAAGTTATAATCCAGACATTCAACATCTGGGTCTGTGGGTTTGTCTTTCTTGACAATACATTTAATAGGACTGTTTTTCAAAGATTTAGCTTTTTCTATTGGCTTACATTTACCATCTGAGTCATTCACCCAGAAAGTTCTTCCAATTATTGTGTTATATTTATCTCCAACTTTTCTAACTTGACAATTATCCAGCCATTCAATAGTTTGGGGAACTTCTTTTCCAATAATAACTTTATTAACAATCGAATAAGAACCAAATAAAATTAAAATTCCTAGAAATATTTGTAAGAGTATCTTTTTCTTTTCTCTAAAAAATTCTTTAATCGTCTTCAACATTTAATGTTTCCTCGGGTAGAAAAATTATTGATTCAAAGGGGTGCTCTTCTTTAAATCTATCTAATACTTCAACTCGTCCATCTTCGAAGAGAAATGATAGACTTTGAACATTTACTCCACGTCTTCGTTCTTGCCAGCCTACCAGCCAGACTATTTCTTTTATTTTACTAAACATATTCATAGCTATACGTTTTCTACAAATTAGTTTCTTGTTTTTATCTAAATGTATAACTACTTTTGGTTTATCGTCTTGATAAAGAATGAATTTAGAAAGTTCGTCTCGTCTAATATCGAGATATTTGTTTTCTGTGCCATCTTTGTTAAACTGTGGAAGACTAGTCCCATCAATATAGAAGGCTTTCCAATATGTTCTCATTTTGTCTCACCCGAAAAATATAATATCATTGTATTGAATCTCTCTCATTGTATTGAAAAAAAATTAAAACCTAACATTATCCCAAACGGGATAATATTAGATACTTAATTCAGTTCTGTTCTAACTCAGATTTCATCATATTGCCATGTAAGGGTCTCAGCATTTAGTGCACCGGCACTAGCATTGGAACCGACTGACATCTGCAATACAACATAGTTTGTTGTTTCGTTTTCTGCATCTATTTGGTTGCTTGCCTCACTAATTGAAACACTTAGTGGCGAACCACTAGTATATCCAAAGATATCTGCTACATTAGATATTCCTGAATGTGCACTTCCACCATACCACATCGGGTCTCCGGAAACATTTACAATACCAGTAGCAACTTCATATCCAGCATCTGACCCACTGTTTTTAGTAGGAAACGCTGTTCCAACCCACAAATCTACATCTGTTCCAAATCCATTAGAACCATCAGAGTATAATTTTACATTATCTATTTTGGTTGTGGGAGCCGTTGAACAAAACAAATATACTTGTTTCCAATAACTATAAGTAGTTCCCGATGCAGGAACAGGCAATGGATTATTTGTATCTATGTTTATATTGTCGTCTGTTTTAAATCTTAAATTGGGACTATCACTGGATGTATCATATGTTGACCCAGGAGAGGTATCTGTACCACCAACATCCCAATAAACTTTCATAGTTGCCGCAATTTTAATCTCCTCCTTAATTTTTAATTTAATTAGTTATTGTATTAACCCTAACTTTGTACTATTCTTTATTTTATATAACAAAATGTTCTCCTATATAAGCTTTTCGTTTTCTAGTAATTTCATAATATTTAAATCTTTCGTTTTTGGACACAAAAAAAATAATGGGACTATACATCTGCCCCATAATAATCTACATATCCACTGACTACTATATCTACTCCAGTTCCTGCCGCACTAGCATATATTCCTCTACTTTCACCAGTAGATGAAATTGCAGAAATTGGATATGGTAGTTCCCAGTGGAAATTATGAGCCGAATTTGCTGGTAGATTAAATTTTATGTCTTTCTCTTCTCCACCCTGTCCAGATATTCTCATAGTTCTAGCCGTACCACCAACACTAACTTTAAGGTCTGTAATTCTAACTCTTTTTCTTAAACTTGCTGCAGCTGTTCCGAATTCTGGAACTATATACTGAGCAGTCGTATCTAGAGCCGATGCATAATGAAATTCTGGAACTTCATTTCTTCCTATACTTACCATTTTTCTACTCCTCCGTATTAAGCGTGACCTACATTAGTAGCTCCAACATTTCCAGCACCGGCTTTACCTTTTTTTAAGTTCTTTCTTACTGAATATGGTTCGCCTGTCTGACCTTCAATGTTAGAGTCTATAACTTTTCCCTCGAATGGAGAATCAACTTTCGTTTCCTTTACTTTCTCCCATGTATCTTGAATGTTCTTTTTATTTTTTGCCATTTTAACCCCTATTTCTTTTTTTTCAAGCTCGGATATTTCCTATATACTGCTGCCCTCACTCTTCTTTTTTCACTTGGTGTTCCAAATGCAGCTACCCTGGCTAATGCATTTCTGGCATGAGCTATATCGTGTATAGGATATTTTCTCTTCTCTGGAATGGCAAAAGACCTTTTTCTAAGTCTTTTTCTTTTTTTATATGTAAGTTTTGCCATTTTTATTTACCTCTGAATTTGTCTTTTATTTTTAGCCATATATATCCCAATGATAACTTAACTACTTTTATTTCACTAGGTATTTTTTCACTTGAACTTTGGTTTTTCATTTTTCACTCGTGTTTTTTCATTCGCTAACTCTTTTAAAACATCATCGCCTCTACCAGATTCCAAAGACTTTCTTCGAATCGGTTCGTTATTAAATTTATCTCCCTTAAGTGCTTCTTTGAGAGACAGTAGGAAGCGTTCCTTTGAGTTAGTATGATTATAAAACTCACTATTCTTTTTTGCAGTAGTAACCACTTTACTATAAAACTCTTTATCATTTAATAATTTTCTTATTAACTTTCTTGCAGTATGAACATCATACGGGTCTACCAATGTATATGGATAACATACTTGCATGCTTTGTGTTCTATTTGAACCAACAACCGCCACGCCCATAGCTGCCGTATCAACAGTTGCTCTACTATAACTGTGAAATGTAAATGGGTCAACTACTATCTTACTTTCTCTCAATTGGTCACAAAAGTCGAAAAAGTTAGTTCCCGAAAATACGTAATCATATAGTGTTGTAGTTAAATGTGTTTTTGGGTCTATCTTTTGGTCATAACCAATTAATTGTGTAGTCAAACCGTGGTTTCTAACCATTAAACTTGGTATATAAACATGATTATCATATCTTCTCCAAATCACGCTAATAACATTTTTCTTTGGTATTGGCATTAAAGACTTGAGTCTTCTAATATCTGCTGGATGTGGTATAATAAATACTTTTCTCCCAGCCAATTCCGCAACTGCAGTCGTTTGAAAATATTCTGTTCCAAATAACATATCTGGATATTGTAATTCTCTACCAATAGTGGTTGGATAGAGAAAACTTCTACCCCACATTTCTGTAGTGTAGTCGTTATTCATTATAAGTTTTGTCTTTGAATTGTCTCCTATAAGTTTTCTAATATCTCCAGCAAGATGAACATCTTGTGCGGACATATTTATATGTACTATATCATAATAGTTATAGTCTTCTACATCTCTAGGTAATTTGACATCTCCTTTAAAGACATTAAGCCATTGATATAGGCCAGTTCTAGTGACCTCTTCTTCTAATAATTGCTTATGAATGTAGTTTGTAACTAAAAGATATTTAATCTCTTTACTGGGTTTTCCAAAAAGTTCCTGACTTAAATCCTCTATTCTTTCTTTTTGTTCTTTAGTACTATTACTTGGCTCAACAAGCTCTACTCTACTGTCTCTTGGTTCTTTTTCTTTTTCCATTCAATCTCACCTGCCTTATCTTTTAAAGCCATTTTTTCTTCTTTTTTTTAGTTCGTTTTTTCTTTCTCTTTGGCTTTGGTTCTTCATATGCCGTCTCTACAACCGCCTCTGGCTCGGGTTCTGGTTCCGGCTCAGGTTCTGGTTCTGTTTTAGCGAAGTAACCCACATGATTTATTTTTTGGTCGAAACTCATTTTACACCTCTTAAAAAAATAAAAATAGGTACAAATGTACCTATATATTTAAACAAACGGTTCCTTTCCTTTCTCGCCCTTTTTGTTTGGTCTAATGGTTTCTGAAGGCTCTTGTCGTCCCTCTAGACCACTATCAACAACAGGACCCGAAAGTCCCGGATTTCCTTTTTGTTCTGCCAGTTTCTTTGTCGGATAATCAGCCATTCTAATCACCCCACCTACTGTACTCTAGATAGCCATACAATATTGAATGTACTACCTTCAGACAGTCCCGATAGACTGACCGAATCGTATGTTTTATCGACAGTCAACGCTGTTGTTGCATAATTTAAACCAACTTGTGCAGTCAATATATCTGAAGCTGCATCAATTTGATACGGCAATCCAACTACATCTCTCCAACCAATATTGACATCGGTTGATTTATGTAGTGCATCATCCGGAACTATGCTGTATATTTTCGCAAATGAGTTATTTGTATAACTATAAGCGTCTGCTGATGTACCATTAGTAGATGAAACATAAACAGTCTCTTGTATCCAATTTCCCTTTGCGTCCCAGCCTTTGAATATCAGTCCATCTCCAGCTGCACCATCAGCTGTACCAGCTGCAACTGCATGAACACTAAGTTCTACAGCATAAGGTGGCTGAACTGAAAAAGCCGTATTATACTTTACAGCTGTACCTGCACTAACATCCCACGCTTCCAGTATTGCAGTGGATGAAACTCCACGAAAATATGGAATTGTGTACGAGACCGGCATTTTGTCCTCGACAGTTAACTTTTTTAAAATTAACCTTCCATCTCTGAACCCATATTGTGTAATTTTAATCACCTCGTAAAAAGTTCATTATTGACCGTTTATTGTTTTTCAAACTATCCGGATATATAAACATAAAGTTCTTTCCTAGTTCTAATAATATTCTAGACTTATCAAACTCTCTATCCATATAGTCTTTTTTTATTCGCTTCGAATGGTGATTTAACATCCCCAGATATTCGACATAAATGTCTTTTATCTTCCAATCAGCAAGCTTTCTGCCATTATTGTTTAGCTCTGGATGTGGTGGATATGGTACTTCCTTCTCATGTGGTATGCCCATATCAAAAAAGAAATTATCCAATTCCAATTCTCCTTTGCTATAACATTTATGATTGTCCTTTGCAATATAGCTTTTTTTCGAATTTCGTCTCTTTTTATACCCGGGTCTTTTCATAATATCCTTGGTAGTTACATTCATTTCCTTTAGAAAACTATTCCAACTTCCAAATTTCTCTTGATAAATACGAGGATGTATCACTGAATGTTCTTTCATATTATTATATGTTGGAACATAACCTAGTTTTTCTTCCACTCTTTTAAATTCGTGTATTAAAAACTCTTTGGTATACTTCTCTTTTCTCTTATATTTATCTGGATATATTAAAGACAGAGCATTATAGACGCTCCCAAAATGCCATTTATAGAAAGATGTTGATTCTGTATAATCACAACTGTCTATATCTGACCTTGTTGGTTTTCTTCCATTAAGGTTGTCGCAAAGCTTTTTCAAATTTTCCAAAGCTTTGAGCTTTTCTTGCATAGTGACTATCTTTGACATATTAAATCTTTTTATTCAGTTTTTAATAAACAGTCTATTTAACTCCCTTATTAAAAAAATAAGGGCGGAGCCGTAGCTCCGTTAATTTAAGAGTACTTAAGCGTCTGTGAACAGACCTAAGCATATAGCCTTTTCATTAATTCTGGTCATTTTATACCAGGCATCAAGTAAGACTTTATGCACTCTCTCATCATCTAATGTCACAACTTTAACTTTAGCTTTCTCTTTCCATACTATACCAGCTGCTGCTGAAGGGTCAATCATGTAAGCAAAGTGTCCTGCTGCACCCCAGTTACCCCTATTTGGGTAATCTGAATCTGCTGCAACTGTTGCTGCACTTACTAATGTTGATACTTCAATAACACAACCAACATATTCTTCAATAACACCACGTCTAACGACTGATGGTGAACCAAATTCTGCTGCGTTTGTGAACTGGCTAGATTTTAAGAGTTGCTTAAATTGTGTCGGATGTATAAACAAAACTGCTTCTCCAGGCTTTTTTGCAAAATCCATTTCTTGCAGTCTAATTTTCATGTCAACTAACTTGTCAACATCTATGACATCTCCTGCAGCCAATGAACCTTTACCACTTGCAACAGCAGTATGGTCTGCGACTGTGGAACCGCCATATATTGCGCCTGCAGCCGAACTTCCGACGGTAGCGTTCTCTAGTAAGTTGTTTGCATCAGTCTCGATTGTGTTCAAATACTGTCTAACCAATTGCTTGTGTGCCATCTCGATTATAGAAACTCTTGTAGCACTTGCAGTTTCAAAAGAAATGCTTGCACCACCAAGTTTAACATCGGCTGACGTTAAGCTAACTGTTATGTTATCAGCAGTATCGAATTTTGTCAATACTCTTGCAACACCCTCTGCGCTACCAGTTCTTCCGCCCATCAGGTTTACATCCCCGATTTTCGGAATGACAATTGTAACATCATTATTTCCCATTAAGTCATTAAACTCTAGGAAATATTTTGACAGTACTCTATCTGGTTGTGCGTCAAACACGATTCTTTCACTCCAAGTTGACCCCATGATGGAACCAATTCCACCTGTCTGGGAACCCCAACCTGAAGAACCAATCATGGTAACGCCAGTATCCAATTGTTCTGGTTCTTTTATTCCACTCATTTTCTTCTAGCCCTCCTAGGGTATTTTTTTTTACATATATAGAATCTTCTTTTTTGTGTTTCCACTCACTTGTTCTTCACTCATTCGATTCAAGATATTTGTGAAGAAATCATCATTTGATAATTGCTCAGGTTTAGATTTATTCTCTACTTTTTCTTCCTTACTTGTTTTTTCATCACTTTTTTCTGCTTCTAGAGATTCTGAATCTACAGTCTCTGACGGTGTAGTCACACTGGGCGCTTCTTTTAATTCTGCCGTCTTGTCTAATGCCGCATCAACTATTTTCTCGAATTCTTCTAAAACAGCATCATCTTTTTTAGACAATTCCTCAACTGATTTTTCTTGTCCCAGTTGTTTAAATTTAGCAGATAAATTCTCTAATCTTGCCTGACGTTTTTTAGCCTCAATCTCGGCTTCAGCTTTCTCATATCTTTCAAGTTGCTCTTCTATTTCTGAGTTTTTCTTTCTTAACTCTTCAATCTCTTTAGTTAACTCTTCAATATTTCCCTTTAAGTCCTGATTTCTGGCATAAAGGGCAACAAGCTCTTCCCTGGCCTCTTTTATGACAGCTAACTCCTCTTTTGTAGCTTCAATATCTTTACCAAGTTCTTCATCTTCGGCTTCTCCCTCTGCCGGTGCTTCCTCCGATTCTGCTTCGGCAACTTCTTCTGCTTCTGCTTCTGGTTCTGGTTCTTCCTCTTCTGCCTCAGCTTCTGGTTTAGCTTCCGGTTCAACTTGTAATTCATCTCCACCTTTTTCTTCTTCTGCCTTCACTTCTTCAACTTTCTCTTCTGCAGGAGCCTCTTCGGCTGGAGCTTCCTCAGCAGGTGCTTCTGCTGCCTCAGGCTCTTCCTTAGCTTCCTCTTCAGCAGATGGTTCTGCCGGTTTTTCTTCAGAAGCTTCTGGAGCTTCCTCTTGAAGTTCTTCGACTTTCTTCTCTTCTTCAGCCATTTTTTATCCTCCTGTTTTTTATTTGGGCACTTAGCCCTGTAGATTACCTAAAAAAACATCTATGAGATGTTGTATGTAATCATTATTGTTTTTATTCCAATTTTGTTCTTTTCCTCTAAATCTCTTCTTTAGAACCGAATTGGCGGCTCTAAAAGCTCTTACCTCACTATTTGTATTCTTAAAAACTGTGTTGAACACATGCATAAACTGTCTCTGTACTACCTTACTATATTTTCTTACATATTTAGGCAGTTCTGAAATGTCTTTGTATGGCATTATTTATCAACTTCAATGTAATTTGATGGTTCTGCGCCCTCTCTTACAAGAGATAACTCGACAAAAGTTAAATCAAAACCCTCTAAACCATTTTCAGTATAATCTAATCTACCCGAGTCGACAGTTACACTAACTTCTTTAACTAAACCATCTAATACATTTCTAGCGAAAGTCTCATCATTAATATGTCCCCACCATCTAATACCCGGTTTGTTTCCATTTAAAGTTTTAATATTTTCATCAAACTCAAGTTTAGTAACTGCTCCAATTATTTCAGAAACTCCCTTTCTTTTATGGTCTAACATTATGGGGAAACGTTTATTAACCGGATTTCTAACTGCTTTTGCTAGTTCATCGGCTGAATAATATCTTGCTTTTGGTCTGCCTTCAGTTAAAAAAACGCCCTTTACTTTAAGAGGCAATACCAGTTTTCCAGAGAGTTCCTCTGGAGAAGACATGGACGCCTCAACTGTCTCGCTAGAGTAGTTTTTTATTTTCTTGGAATTATAGTAGTCTTTAATAATCTCTAATCTACTTAACTGTTCTTGAGTAGTATATTCATATCTCATTAATCTTAAATATGTGTCCAAACTTTTTAATACTCTTTCTGTACTATTCATATTTCATCAAGTCTATCAAAATTACTGTGATTAATTTTCTCCTTTATTTTATTATGTAGTTTCTCTATAGTTGTTTTAGACAGATTCTTGTTTCCACTTGCATAAAACCTATGCAATAAAACATGTACCAGTAATAACTGGTTCTGTGTTAGTTTTTCTATATTTAATGATTCATCGATATAAATATGGTCTGACGAAGACGAATCTTCGCCAGACATACTCAGTGCAGGTGAGACAGATGGCTTAGAGCCATCCACACCAAGTATCGTATTTAATTTATTGATTAAATTAATGGTTTTTTCGTCCCCAGTCATTTTTCCAACCTATTAATTTGTGAAAACGGATTTGTTTTTGCCTTTGTCTTTTCTCCAGCCTGTGACCCTGCAGCTTTGCCTGGGGAAGCAGGGTGCCATGCAGCCATATCAGATTTTTTTAAATCTGCTTCTATTCCCTGAAGTTTCTTTAGTTTGTCTTCAGACAATGTTCTAAGTCCAATCATCTCTCTTGCTTCATTGAGAGTAATGATTCCAGAACCAAAAAGTTCTAGTGCTGACCTTGCCATTAGGCTAGCGTCTTCAGCAACATCTCCAAATACTAATCTAGGAGCTTCAAAACCCTGTAACTCTCCATATTCTTTAAATATGTTATAAAAAAAGTCTGAAAGACTTTGTTGGTCACTTGCTATAGATGTATAAAAGTGCCTTGTAAGTACTACTCCTTCTGCCCTGTTTGAATTATCGCTCTCTCCAAGTAAAACTGATTTTGGAACTCCAAAAGTGGCAACCACTGCATCTAAAAAATATGCTGCATATTCATTGAAATTTTGGTTTCCTGGAGACATGAATTCAATTTTCATATCTTGTGGCACGAATATTTGGTCTCTGCCATTAATTCTGCCTAAAATGTGTCCCCAAAGTGCAATTTGTGAGGGCGATTTTGTATTACAAATACCAACAATAAGCGGATTAGCTGCTTTTATTGCAGCTTCTGCTGCTGAATACTCCATATTCATAAGCCTTACTATTGTAGAGTATCCGGGCTGAATAATACTTAGACCAGTAAACTCATCTCCAAGAGTATTAAACTTCATATGAGCTATAAGTTTCTTGTCTACATCCTTCTCTACTTCTTTGCCGTTCTTATCTAAATAGTGTTGAACGTACCCAACAGGCTGTTTGGTTTTTGAATCTATTATTATTCTGCCTGTTTTCTCATCTTTCTTAAAAGATAAAGTGAGAGGATGAACATGTTTTAGCCCCAATATTTTATTTCCTTTTAAATTATATACTTTCTCTAAGAACCCGTCTCCGGCTATATATGAATTTACAGCAACTTGCCAGAACAGATTCTTACCACCACTCTTTTCTATCAATTCTTTACAAGCCTTTACTCCTTTCTCGTCTTCTCCAACTATTTCATATCCCTTGGAAATAATTGTATCTGCTCTAATATTAATTGCCCTAGCTACAAATTGGTTAGTAAGATACAACGTAAAAAGTTGCTTGGTTGTTTTTTTAACCTTACTTACGCCTTCACCCGCACCATGTTTAGTCGTAGTGAGTGCAATTGCACTAGGATTTGTGAGTATTTGTTTTAATCTTTCTGTTTTTTGTCTCTCCAGAATTTCTTGTGCCGCCAATGCTTGTTCTGTAAGTTCTTCCTCAAGACTTTCCTCTGAGGGTTCGCCCTGCTCTATAATTTCATTGAGTTTTGTTAATTCTTTAGCCATTTTAGATGTCTCACCTGTCTATATAAAATTGATATGGTAATTAATATACCATCCTTAATATACCATTTAGTATATCTGTATATAAGTTACTTCTGATATATAAATGTTTCTATTTTTTTCATAAAAAACGCATTTAGGCATGAGCCTTGGCCTTTAAAAAAACGAAAGATTTATATATGGGAAGTTATCTTATATTATATATGATTAAAAAAATTGAGGGTTACATATTAACTTATAAACCAAAAGATAATAATGCTAGAGTTCTTTTTCATCACACATTATTTGGTCGTTTAGTTAGAAAAAATTATAGGGGAAGAAAATATGCTTACTACAACAGAGGAGAATTAGATAATATAAAATTCCAGAGATTAGAAAATAATAAGATTTTTATGGTTTGTAATGAAGAGTTTATTGAACATTTAAAAGACCTTCTCCCTATATTTGGTGAGATGTCGTTTGAAAAAAACGTTATGGAAGTTGAAGAATCAGAATGTTACACTGGAAAAGAGTATTGGACTAATAAGGCAAGAAAAGACAATATCTTATTAAGAGCTTCCAGAAAAAGAGGTAGAGTTTAAAATGGCACAGAAAGGCAATATTTTAAAAGTAATAGAATTAGGAATACAAGATAGGGTTTTTGATGCGATGAAACAGCCTAGATTTTCTGTAGAGGCACTGACTAGAAAATTAAATTCGGAGGGCATAAGCATAACTGCACAGTCAATTAGAAAATTCATCAAAAAATCAAAGAAAGCACAACAAGAACTCATTAAGAGAGATTTAAGAACATCTCACGAGATTCAAAAAATAACGCTTGACTATACTAAAACCATTAAGGCAATCTTAGACGAAGTTAAGGAAGTTAAAGACAAAGCTAGAGAAGAGCAAGATATGGCTACATATAATCAGTTGGTTGGCAGACTGTATCAGGGATTGGAACTTATAGCTAAATTAACCGGCGATATAAAGCCTAGAGGTAGTACAGATATTAAGATAATATATAATGAAATAAACGCAAACATAGAGAAGAATATGAGAGATATAAAGAAGGAAATGTTTGAAGACCGTGTAATTGATGTAGATTATGAAATAGAGAAAGAAGATACTATAATTGCAAAAAGATTGAGAGAGGCCGACAACTAATGAAGAGAGTATTATTTCTTGGATATGGAGAAGTTGGTAGTAGCTTATATAAACTTTATACTAACTTTAAATCATCTTATATTTTATATATAAAAGACCTTTATAGACAAAATATAAAGGCCAACGAAAAAATAGACATATTAAATGTGTGTATACCGTATAATAACATGTTTATATCTTCTGTAGTAGATAATATACTAGAACATAAACCATATCTAACTATTATACATAGTACTATACCATTATATACTACTGAAAAGGTGTATGAGGCTGTTAATACTGTATCAAGAACATTGATGGTTCACTCGCCTATTATGGGCGTACATCCACATCTTACAGAAAGCATAAAAACTTTTATAAAAATGGTTGGAGGAATAAACGACATATCTGCAACTACAGCTATGGAACATCTCACAGATATTGGAATTACTGTAGTAAAGTTTAATAGTTCTAGAGAAACAGAAATGACAAAATTACTTAGTACCACATATTATGCATGGAATATAGTATTTATGAAAAAAGTGCATGAACTGTGCGAGAAACTAGAACTGAATTTTGAGCAAGTATATACTATGTCAAATTTAATATATAACGACGGATATAAGATGATGGAAAAAGAAAATGTGATAAGACCGGTTCTTAAAAATATGCATAAAGGAATTGGCGGACACTGTCTTGTTGAGAACACGATTATATTAGATGAGAGAAATATGTTACCAGAAATTACAAAGATTATATTAAATCAGGGGAAGAACTCAAATCTAAAATATAAAGACAGGGCGTGGCTATATTCAGAATATATTGGAAAAAACAAGAAAATTAAAAAAATAGGAGAGGAGTGTGGAGTATCTAGTGCAACTATTAGAAAATGGTTAAAAAAACTGTCAATTCCAAAAAAATGAAAGATAATAAAAAAGTTTTTTATGGTAAATACAGGGGAAAAAGAATATACTCTAACAAGTATTGTATGATTGTAACTTTGGGCGGAAGACCAAGATATTTCACTGGAGCAGACAGAGGACAGCAAGTATTAAAAACTATGAAAGAAATAGACGATTATCTTGCAGGAAAAATAGAATGATTTATAAGTGGGTTAGAGATTTGGTAGAGAAATTCACATTTGTTACTAGAACTGAATTGTCTGGTGGAATGATATATATTTATTATAATAAAAATGGTAAAGAAAAGCGGAAGAAAATTCCATTAAGAGCCAACAAAACCAGGTTATTAAATACTATAGAAAAAATTAAAGAAGACATAAATTACTATGAGAATAGAGCAAAGATACTTAAGAAGGCTTTAAAAAAACAAGACCCTGGAGCCTTTGCATTCTCTGGTGATTGGAATGGTGAAGAATATGAGCGAAGAAAAAAGAGTGAAAGCAAAATTAGTCCACTTTCAAATAGTGGACGGAAATCAAGACGAGGTAAGAGCACTGGCAATAGCATTAAATGACCTAAAGAAGAACTTGCCTTTTAATATGGAGTTTCTTGTAACCAACAATAGAATAGAACTGCACGACATAAGGCACTTAATTGACCAGTTATATGAATTGTATAAGAAGCAAAAAGAGTTAAGAAAAGAGAAAACATTTGGATTCAGAGAGAGAAAAAAGAAGAAAGGGTGAGATTATGTCTAAAAAACGTATTGGATTTCTGTCATATTTTGGCTTTCCACGAGGACTTGCTTACGGGACATTAATGTATTGCAAAATGCTTCAAGAAGATTACGATATTTATATTCTTAAACAAGGATTGAATCCAATCTCAGAAGAATTTAAGTCAGTGAAAGTTAATATTACCGAATATCCAGAATATATAGTAGATAAAAAGTTCTTCACTAACTGGATTAAAGAGAATAAACTTGATGCGGTAGTATTTAATGAATATAAACAATGGACTAACGAACCAGATAACTTGGTGCAGGTAGCAAAATCTTTGGGAGCTAGAACTTATGGTTATCTAGTACTTGAAAAACTTGATAAAAAACAGACAGATGACTACGACAGAATTATAGCTCCCACAGTTTCTTATATGAGGTCTATGAGATTCAATAAAGTAAGACACTTTACTTATATTCCACATTCCATAGATTTGACGGAGTTTCCAAAAACTATGGAAGTCAAGCGGTCAGATAAGTTTACTTTCTTTCATCCTGCTGGATATGGAGGCTTTTTAGAAAGAAAGAATACGTCAAATGTTATAAGGGCATTTGAAGCTCTAGATACCACAGACGCAAAACTAATTATTACAACTCAAAAAAAACTGGAACCCGTAAAAGTACCTAATGGCGTTGAACTGATTTCAAGAAATCTATCTAGAAAAGAATTAATTGAGATTTATTACAAATCAGACGCAGTAGTTCTGCCCAGTAAATGGGAAACAGTTGGATTTCCTATTCTAGAAGCTCTTGCGGCAGGAAAACCAGTGATTACAACTAATGTGCCTCCTATGAACGAGTTTATAAGAGTTGGTCTAAATGGTTATTTATGTGGAGCAGATTTCGTAACATATCCAGAAATAAAAATAAAGGCGGCAGAAGTGGGAATGCATCCCATAAAGGTTAATATGGAGAATATGATGAACAAAGATTTATATCCAATGTTATCAAGAAACTCAAGATATATAGCAGAAAAGATATATGATTTAGAGAAAAATAAAAAATATTTCTTGGAGTTTTTAAAGAAGGACTTAAAATGTTACTAGATACAAAAACATCATTTCAGTGCGGAATGACTATAGGTCTAATATTTGGATTTATAGTGGGAGTAATAGTATGTATGCTATTTACTTAACTAAATAAAAATGAATGAAAATTATTGCCCAGAGTGTGGCTTTCCGGTAATAATAGTGGGCACAGTAGTCGTGTGTGTAAATGAACAATGCAATTTTAATACAAGGTGAAAATTATGGTAATGAAAAAAGCGACATTAGAATTTAATGTCAGCGAATTTGATGGAATGAATTTTATAATTACAAAGCCGGGTGAGATTATGCAATCTTTTTGGATTGGAGGAAAATACTATGAACCAGAGATGATAGAGTTTATAAAAGATAATTACAAGGGCGGAATGTTTATAGACGTTGGTTCATGTATCGGAAATCACACTATGGCATTCTCTACTTTAGCCGATGGCGTCATTTCTTTTGAGCCAATACCGTTTGTCTGCTTTCATCAGGCAGCTAACTTATTTTTAAGTAGAATTAGAAATGTAGTTATTTATAATGTCGGATTAAGTAATAAGAATGGAATATTGCGTGCAAATATTATTGGTCCCGAATGGTCTAATCTGGGAGGGGGCACGATACAAAAAAATGGAGAGATAAAAATTCCAGTTGTCAAGCTTGACAGTTTTAAGTTTAAGAATGTAAAACTTATGAAAATAGATGTAGAGGGGCATGAACTTAATGTTATTAAAGGCGGAATGAAAACTATTAAGGAAAGCAAACCAGACTTATTTATAGAATGTAGCACTGAGAAAAGATTCAAAGAAATATACGATTATCTCCAGTCATTAAGAGTAGGATATAAATTCTACGATAGAAAAGTATTTAATAATACGCCGACAATGTTATTTACTGTTCGTGACTTTGATAAATATAAATTAAGAGAAAGAGAAGGTGAAAAAAAGTGAAAAATAAAAGAAAGGTTTTGATAACTGGCGCAAATGGTTTTGTGGGCTCTCATTTAATAGAATACATATTAAAAAACCATCCAGATTATATAGTCTGTGCAGTTCACAGGTCGCATAGAAGTTCTATGAAGAATGTTGAACATATAAAAAGCGAGAGAGTAAAATGGATAGAGTGTGATTTAACTGACTCGCATAGTGTTGAACAGTTATTTTTAAAAGACAGATACGAGAGAATTTTTCATCTGGCCGCACAATCATATGTTCCGATGTCATATAAGGCGCCCACACATACTTTACAAGTGAACATAATTGGAACTGTAAATCTTTTTGAAGCGGTTAGAAAATATAATAGGCTTGCAATTGTAATGAACTGTTCATCTTCTGAAGTTTACGGCCATTCAACAAGAATCCCTACCAGAGAAATAGAGCCTTTTGACCCAATTAGTCCATATGCTTTAAGCAAATGTGGACAAGATTTGGCGGGAAGAACATATGCTAAGATGTATAATTTAAAAATAGTTACATCTAGAGCATTTACACACACTGGAGCTAGAAGAGGCGAGGTGTTTTTTGCAAGTTCTTTTGCAAAACAAATAGCCGAGATAGAAGCCGGACTTAGAAAACCGATAGTATATGTTGGAAATTTAAAAAGCCAGAGAACTATAATGAATGTAAAAGATTGTGTAAGAGCTTATTGGATGCTCACTGAGAAAGGGATTCCTGGAGAAGCATATAATATCGGTGGAGAGGAAACTTGGAAAGTTGGAGATGTTTTAAACCATTTGATTAGTATTTCCACAGTGAAAGATATAGAGTACAGAATTGATATAAACAGACTAAGACCAAAAGATGTAAATGTACAGAGACCAAGAATAATGAAATTTCAAGAACTAACTGGCTGGAAACCAGAAATAAGTGTAGAAGATACGCTCCAAGAGTTATTAGACTATTGGAGAGAGGAAATCAAAAATGATGAAAACAATTAAACATATTGGAGACTTAATAAAATCTCTAGATGAAGAAAAACCTATAGCTATATTACTTATGGATATAGAGATGTATGAAACTGGAGATGGTAAAAAAATTTACTCACTTCCTCCGGGACAAATAACAGACATTATAATACATATGTCAAAATTAGTTGATAAAAATATGGTAACTGGATTAATAATAGATAAAAAAGAGTTGAAAGCATTTTTAAATAGAGGTGAGACAGATGTCTAAATTTAGAGTTTCTACTGGAAATTGGATATGTACTCCAAAAGAAAGAAAGATAGTTAACGATATTTTAGATTCCGGCAAAATTTCAGAGGGTCCATATATGAAAAAATTTAGCAAACTGTGGGCAGATTATATTGGAACCCCATATTGTACTACTTTAAATTCTGGAACTAGTGCATTGATTGTAGGACTTAGAGCCCTCAATTACAAATTGGGCAGATTTATAAAAGTGTTAACAACGCCGTTTACATATATAGCAACTGTGAACTCTATTTACCTCACTGGCAATACTCCAGTGTTCTGCGATATAGAAAGAGAAAGACTTGGATTAGACCCACAAGCAGTAGAAAGAAAACTACAAGAAGACCCAGAAATAGATGCAGTTTTATTAGTGCATATTATGGGAATCCCTTCTAGAGTAGATGAAATCTCAGATATTTGCAGAAAATATGGTGTTCTATTACTTGAAGATAATTGTTTAGTTAAGGGCACTAAGATATTTGCTAATAAAACCCTAAAAAATATAGAAGATATGAAAAAAGGAGATTTGGTTTTAACTCATAAGGGAAGATGGAAAAAGGTGTTGAGAGTATTTAAAAGAAAGATTAAAGATGACGTTATACATATTAAATTTTACTATAACAGAGAAGGAGTTAAGGCCACTAAAGAACATCCATTTTATGTTTTAAGGGACGGAAAAAAGATATGGGCTAGAGCTGATGATTTAAGGCTATCTGATAAAATAATATATGCTAAAGAGAAGTTTGATAATATATCTATAAAAAACGAAATTTCGTGGTTAGATGAAAATAACCAAAAAGAAGTAATAGTGCCAAATGAAGACTTTTATAAACTTTGTGGCCTATATATAGCAGAAGGGCATACTTCCAAAAACGGAATAGTTTTTTCATTAAATGAAAATGAGAGGGATTTAGTAGATTTTATATTTAAATTTGCAAAGAATATAAATAGGAGTGCTTGTGAAATAAATGATAAAAGAAATGGTGGAACTCAAGTAAAAATTCCATGCAGACCATTGGCTAACATATTTAAAAAATTGTTTGGACATGGTGCTAAGAATAAGAAAATACCAGATGGGTGGGAAAGTTTACCATCTAGGTATTTGTATTCATTATTAGAAGGATATTTACTTGGAGATGGTTACTTAAACAAAAAAAGATTACACATAGCTACAGCATCTAAAAAACTTTATTCACAATTAATTAGAATTATGAATAATTTAAATATATTTACACAACTTTATGAAACAGAAGGAGAAGAAAGTATTATTAGAGGAAAAAAAGTTAAATCTGGCAGAATATATCATATACTATGTCAGGGAAATACTAAAGAAGAGTTATATAAGAACATACATCAAGATTCATATAAGACTAGAAAATCTTTTGGAGATTATGATGACGAATATCTCTATATACCAATTAGAAGTCTAGATACCGTTTATTATGAAGGTTATGTCTATAATATAGAAGTAGAAGATGATAATTCGTATAGTTTACCAATGTGTACAACTCACAATTGTCAGGCTTATGGAACAGAATATAAGGGAAAGATGTTAGGAAGTTATGGTCTTTGGAGTGCTTGTAGCTTTTTTATTGCACACACTATTCAAGTGTCTGAAATGGGAACGTTAAATACATATGATAGAACTTTATTCAGATATTTTGATAAGTTAAAGTCTAATGGAAGAACTGCAGCATTTGACAGAGAATTAGAGAAATATTTTGTAGAAAAAGTAGAAGAAGATAAAAGGGATTTACATCCTAGATATTATCATGATATGGTTAGTGGAAATTATAGAACTCAGGAGTTCTCTGCTGGAATAGCGTGTGCACAATTCGAGAAAATAGATGAAATAATAAAAAAGAGAAACGAGAATGTAAAATATTTATTGGATAATTTAGTACCAAAATATGGGAACATATTACAGTTTCCAATATACGATGAAAAAATCGCATATCTTGGATTTCCAATGGTAATAAAGAATCCAACAATTGAAAGAAGATGGATTAGAGAAGAATTTGAAAAAAAAGGCATAGAAACGAGACCTATGTATGGTTGTCTGCCTCTTGACATGCCATCGTTTGAACATCTTAGAAACGAATATAAGATGAAACTTCCTGCATCAGAGGATATTGGTAGAAATGCGTGGTATATTGGGTGCCATCAATATCTAACCAAAAAAGACCTTGACTATATAATAAGTGTGTTTGATGAGGTACTTAAGAAACATGAGAGAGTGGCAAAAAAATAGAAGAAAGAGACTCGAATATGAAGAAAAAGTAAGAGAATTAGAGATGGTAGAGAAAAAAATAGCTATGCTAAAAAAAGAGTTGAACAAAGAATGAGAATACTTTATTTTGGGGGCGAGAGTGCCAATTTTGTTATAGAGACTTGCAATGCTTTATGTAGACAGGGACATAAAGTTACAGCTGTAGTACAGCAACTTGACGAATATGATAAAGATAATCCAGTTCTGGAACATGAGAACCTAAGTAGAATAAATGTCGATTATGCAACAATGTTTAATCCAATTAGAATGAAGAATAGATTAATAGCGGAATTTGCGAGAAAGAAATTCGATTTAATATTTGGTTCACATGCTCCAATAACTCCGGTATTACATGATTTGGCTAGAACATATGGATTGCCTTGGGGAGTTATGTTATTAGATATACCAACTCATACAATGAGAACCCAGCGCTGGAGAATGAAACAATGGAATTACTGGTTTCAGTTTTTAAGACAGGCAGATATAGTGGTTTTTAATAATACTATTGCAAGAGACGAATTTTATGCATATACTAGAAACTGGATTCCGGATGACCATATAATACATTATGGTACTTTTAGACCAAAAGAATATCGAGAGGCTGGAATAACAATAAGAGGCGATTATGTTCTCTCCATTTGCAGACTACATCCTATTAAGAACTGTAAAGTTATACCAATGGCTTTAAATTTGTTAAATAGTGACTTAAAGTATATGGCCGTCGGAAGAGATGCTGGAGAATTAGAATTTATAAAAAACTATTGTAAAAAGAACAATATCTCTTTTGAATGGAGAGGCATAGTAACAGAGAAAGAAAAATGGGAGTTAATAAAAAACTGCTCAATGTTTATATATCCCCAAGATACAAAATATATTGGAGGACAGGCATGTTTAGAGGCCATGTGGGCTGGAAAGCCCGTATTGGCTAGTGACTATGGCGTATTAAGAGAATTATATGGAAATGCTGCCTTTTATTTTGACCCAAAGAATATTGAAAATTTAGCAGAGAAAATAGCGTTTGTTAAGGCTGCAAAAATAAAAACATTAGAACCATTTCTTAGAGAAGGAGTGGAACAATCAGAAAAAATAGGAAGTTATGATAAAATGGGAGAACTGCTCTCAAATTTATTCAAAAAATATTTAAAAAAGGAGTGATAAAGATGAGAAAAATCTTATTGATAATAACAATGTTATTGTTATTGGTTTCTACTGTCTCTGCAGGAACATTAAGACTTACCAGAAGTTCTTTAAATGAATGTGAGCGCATGAAAAGAGTTCAAGAATACTATGGTAGAGATTGTGGAGATTGTTATGAAAGAGAAATACAGAACAATATTGTATATTCTATGATATGTGAAGTAGAAAATTATTGCTGGCACAGTTGTACTCCGGAAGATAATGGTTGTCAGGGCAGATACTGGAGAGAGTGCAAAAATAAAACGGGACCGACTGGCTGTGTTAACTGGAAGGGATTATCTAAAGTAGTTGGTAAATGTGGAATAGAATGTAAAGAAGATAGTGATTGCCCTGAAGAATGGCAAATATGCGGATATGTTCAAGGAAAAGCTAATATGTGTAAAGGAACTCCACCATCACCAACAGACCCAATAGTAGTGCCAGAAAAATATTCCTCTTTTTGGGAGAGATTGTTGGCGTTTATTAGATTTATAATGTCTGGTTTTAGGAGCTGGGAATGAAAGTAGTAATTTTAGCAGGAGGACGAGGTGAGAGGCTTAGGCCCTTAACAGATAGGGTGCCCAAGCCACTTTTAATGGTAGGAAAAAAGCCTTTCATATTTCATCTAGTTGAAAATTTAAGAAGACGGGGATTTACAGAACAGACCATATTAGCAGGATATTTGGGAGATAAGATTTTTGAGGCATTTTTATCAGAAAATCCAAATATAAGTTGGGATGTAAAAATTGAATCTCGTCCACTTGGAACTGCTGGTGCACTAAAATTAATAGAAAATGAATTTAAAGATGAGAGATTTATAGTTATGAATGGAGATACTTGGTTTGATTTTAATCTTTGGAAATTAATAGAGGAGCACAAGAAAAACGAATATTTGATTACAGTCGCAGAAGTGAACGGTGTTGACAGTGGAGTTGCAGTTATAGAAAGAGAGGCGCTAGAATTAATTAAAGAAGGAGATTCATTAAACAAAGACCTCTATCCATTGCTTGAAGAATGGAAAATGTTAAAAAGAGTTGAAGTAGATGGAGAATTCTTCGATATTGGAGATTCTCTAAAAGCATACAAAAAATTCAGAGAGTGGAAGGATGTTATAATAAAATGATAATAAGAGCAAGAGCGCCCGTTAGAATTAGTTTCGCGGGCGGAGGAACAGATGTAAGCCCGTATTGTGAAGAAAAGGGAGGCTGTGTAGTTAATGCAGCTATTAACAAATATGCTTATGCTACACTTACAACAACTAAAGACAAAGTCATTGTCGAGTCTTCAGATTTCAACCAAACTCAAGAGTTCAGAAATATAACAGATATTTATTATAACGGACAGCTTGACTTGCTTAAGGCTGTAATAAAACACTATGGAAAAGAGAATATCAAACTTTTTCTCAGAAGTGATACTCCACCCAGAAGTGGTCTTGGAAGTAGCGCATCTGCGTTTGTTGCGGCTATGGGAGTATTTGAGCATCTTAAAAATGAAAACTCTATGACAAACTATGAGATAGCAGAATTAGCCTATAAACTCGAAAGAGAAGAATTAAAAAACTATGGAGGCAGGCAAGACCAGTATGCAGCAGTGTTTGGAGGAATAAATTTTATGGAGTTCAAAGGAAATGATTTTGTAAAAATAAGTCCATTAAAATTATCCAAAGATGTATTGCTTGAGCTCGAGAAAAATCTAGTATTAGTAAACATTGGAGAAAGAAGGGATTCTGGAGACATCTTAATTGACCAGACTGCTAGATATGAAAAAGGCAAAGAGAAAGTTATAAATGCTATGGATAGAAGCAAGGAACTTGCAATAGAAGTTAAGAAGGCTCTTATTAAAGGAGACTTGAATAGATTTGGAAATTTACTTCACGAAGCATGGGAAGAAAAAAAGAAATACAGTAAAATGATATCTAATTTGAAAATAGATTATCTATATAAAATTGCTAGAAATGCTGGAGCCATAGGTGGAAAAGTCTCTGGTGCTGGCGGCGGCGGACATATGATATTTTATTGCAAACCAAATACGGAACAACTTGTATCAAAGACATTAGAAGCTGCAGGATGCCGAGTTGTATCATTTAGTTTCGATACGAATGGATTACAGTCTTGGGAGATTAGAAAATGAATAATAAAATCAAAAATCTAATTAAAGAGTCTATAAGAGTTAAAAAGATTCTCCTAAAAGAAGAAATTATTTCTAATATTAAAACTGTTACAGATGTAATTATAGATGCATTAATCAATGGAAGAAAAGTGCTTATTTTTGGTAATGGTGGCTCAGCTGCAGATGCACAACATTTTGCAGCAGAATTGTCTGGAAAATTTAAAAAAATTAGAAGAGCTCTTCCAGCAATGGCTTTAACAGTTAATCCAAGTGTGGTAACTGCTATAGCTAATGATTTTGGATATGAACGAGTATTTGAAAGGCAGATTGAGGCACATGCTAAATCTGGAGATATAGTAATAGGCATATCGACCTCTGGTAATTCAAATAATGTAAATCTTGCACTACAGAGTGCTAATAATTTAGGATGTTTTACAGTAGGATTGATAGGCAAAGATGGAGGAAAAATGAAAAGTTTTTGTGATTTAGAAATAACTGTTCCAACATCTGATACTCCAAGAATACAGGAAGCACATATTTTAATAATACATATAATATGTGAACTAATAGAAAACAAGATGTTTAAAAATGAGTAATGAACAAATAAAGAAAATCCCTACAACTGTAACATATAAAATAATTAGAAAAGAGAGACTCATTACTCCCCAAAATAATATTCTAGAGGAGAAGGAGCTAACTATAGAGGCAGAATCTTCAACAAGAGCTGCTGTCCTATATGAAGAGTTTAAAGACGAGGTATTTAAAAAATGCAAGATAAAATCAAAGTAGTGTTTTTAGATAGAGATGGAACAATAAATTATGATGACGGATATGTTTATAAAGTTGAAGACCTTAAACTTATGCCATACGTAATAAGAGGTCTACAGTTACTTCAAGAGAAAGGATACAAACTTGTAATTACTACAAATCAGCCAGGAATAGGCTATGGATATTATACTAAAAAAGAGTTTGAAGAATATATGGACTCGCTTCAAGAAAAACTATTAAAACATGGAATAAGTTTTTTTGATGTGTTATATTGTCCACATACTAAAGAAGATGAATGTGATTGTAGAAAACCTAAAACGGGAATGGTAGACAGATTTTTAAAAAACAATAATGTAGACATAAAAAATTCTTGGGTAATAGGAGATAGACTTAGTGACATTGAGTTTGCAAAAAATTTGGGGTGTAAGAGTGTTCAAATAATAAGTCTACTTACAGCCGCTAATATGATTATACATGGTGAGTTAAGATGAAAATACTAATGCTAGGATACTTTGCAGATAACCAAACGGGCATATATATAATGAATAATCTGAAAGAATATGCTTCAGATGTCGCTGCAGTAGACATAAGAAGAATAGTTCAAGAAATAGGAAGTGGAGAAAGTCAAGATATAATACTAGAAGAGATAGACGACCTCAAAATCAATCCAGATATAATTTTAGTTCTTAAAGGTCTTGAACTGGCTCCAGATACAATTGAAAAACTAAAACAAAAGTTTCCTAAAGCAAAAATTGTTAACTGGATGTTTGATAAGTTTATAGGAGGTATACCAGTATGGGAGAATGAAAAATATAAAGAAGTTATAAAACTTTATGATATGTTCTTCTGCAGTCTAAAGGGTGTTGCTGATAGACTAAAAAACATTGGATTTGATAATGTATACTGGATGCCCGAGGCAGCAGACGAGAATTTTCATGGAAGAACATATATGAATCATTATCAAAAACAGAAATATGGAGATGATGTGGCATTTATAGGAACTTTAGGTCTAGTTAAGCTGCATCCAAATAGATTACCAATACTAAATAAAATAGGAAAAGAGGGTTTTAGACTAAAAATATGGGGCAATGTAATAGGAGAATGGAAGAATATACCAAGAGATGTAAGAAGATTTCATATGCAAGAGACAGCAATAAATATAGGGCATTCAAAAGTAGTACAGTCTACTTTAATAAATTTATCAATTGACCAAGACCCAGAACTAGAACTTGGACAATCTGCTAGATTATATAGAATAATGTGTGCGGGCGGTTTTGTGCTGTCTACTGCCACAAAAGGTCTAGAGAAGATGTTTAAGATAAATGAATCCAAAACTGCTCCAATTACCGAAGATTTAGATTTTGTCGTCTTTTATGATTTAGACGACTTAGTAGATAAGTTAGATTATCTACTAGAACAGAATGATTTAAGAGAGAAAATTGCAGAAAATGGAAGAAAGAAAGTGTTAGAAAAACACACTTTCAAAACACGATGTAAAGAATTATTAGAGGTGATTAAAGGTGAAACCAAGGAATACCTTATCCCAGAAAGCGAAAAAAGAACTTGACAAGATAAGAGAAAAAAACAAACTTGAATTGGCTAGAGTTATAGAACATCTATATATGGAAGGTCATAAGTTATCAGATGCCATTAGAATAGCCGAAAGGCGTTTAAAAACAGAGGTGTAGAAAAATGGCTAAAAAGAAAAAAGAACCAAAGGTAAGTTTTACAAGAGAATATTATAGTAAAAAAGCCGGCGAAGAGCCAGTGCATATTAAAGAGACATTCACTGGAGAAGAAGCTATTAAAGAAATTGAGAACTTAAATAAAAAGCTCTCAACATCTACACGAAAACGTCTTACATGCTTTAATCCATTTCTCGAAGAGTGTGAATGTGAAGAGATATGTCCTATGTGTGGAAGAAGAAAAAGACCATGGAGAATCTGGTGGTAAAAATGCCAAGACCCAGAAAAGGAGAGAAGAAATCAGAGTTTATAAGTAGATGTATTTCAATGGTAATTAAGGAGTCTGGTACAAAAAGCCAGGCTCATGCCATCGCAAAATGTCATGGAATATGGAAACAACATTTAAAGAAAAAACGTAAGAGGTGAAAATTATGCCAAATGTAATGCCATGCGGCCACAACGATGTGTGGATGTTTAGAGTCAGAGATAGAGGACGTGTATACAGATATTGCTTAAAATGTCTATTTGACAAAACAGGTATGGAAGATGTATACTCGAAACCAACATCAGTAGAAACTGCAGTAAAGCCTAAAGTAAAAGAAGATAAATTAAAAAAGAAAAAATATAAGAAATGAGAACATATTCAGATATATACAGAGATTTTTTAAAGTGGATGTACGATAAGACAGAGAATCCAAACTATCTTTGGGAAAATTTCTTTAAAAAATATGGAGAACAAGAAGGCAAGGCACTTCTCTATAAGTTTATTTTAGAACTTTGCTATGATTCTAAAGATGGAATGTATTATTTTATTAAATTTATAGTAGGAGACCTTATGGACTTAGGATATCCCAAACCTCTTAGATTCAATGGACTCTTAAGAAAATGGGATAAACTTGTCAAGAAATATAAACATCTTGCCATTTTATCTGCAAGAGGACATGGAAAGACTGTTTTCTTTAGTGAGTTATTAAATGTCTATGACATGTTCTTATTTCCTTATAGAAGAGTAATAATAATTTCTGCGTCTCAAGACCAGGCAATTCATATTCTTAATGAAATAAAAAATATTATTAAGAATAACGAATGGCTTAGTTCTAAAATATATGGCGGAACTTGGGCAAATGAGAGAATAGAATTCAATAAAGGCTATATTATAGCTCGTGGAGTCGGTTCAGAGATTCTTGGTCAGCATGTAGACAGAATAGTAATAGATGATATAATAAGAACTGACATGAAATTATCCGACCAAGAGATAGAAGACTATATTGATATGAATTTAGAACCTATGTTATTAGAAAGAAAAGGCCAGATAGTTTTAGTTGGTTGTGTAAATGAAGATACTATGGTATTGACAGAGAACGGATTTGAAAAAATAAAAAATCTAAAGAGAACAGATGAAAAACTGGAACAATATAATAAACCTATCTATGGTATTGACGGTTTTAATATAGCTACAGAAATCTTCGATAATGGAATAAAGGAAACCAAAAAAATAACGTTCCAATATGGATATGAACTTGAATGCACACCAAACCATCCATTGCTAGTCTTAGACAAAGATGGAAGACTAATATGGAAGCGAACTGAAGAACTAACTAAAGAAGACTATATAGCGCTACAATATGGACAAGATGTTTTCGGACAAGATGATAAACTTCCTAGTATCTCTATAGCAGAATATAGAAAATATAATAAATTAAAAATAAATAAGATAACAGACGAATTAGCATACATATTAGGTCTTTATCTAGCTGAGGGCTCTTATTATAAGGAAGATTCAATTACTATTACAAATACAGAACTTGGAGAGAAATTATTAAATAATTCCATTGGAATGAAATTTATGGACAAGAGAAACGACTCAGCACATTATACTTACCACTCAAGATATTTTGTGAGACTTCTAAAACAACTTGGTTTTAAGTTAGAAAAGTGTAACTTAAAAGAGTTTCCAGATTTATGGAAATGGAAAAGAAATTTAATTATTTCATTCTTACGTGGATATGCTGATGGAGACGGATGTGTCACTGGAAATGAGGTAAAATTCACCAGTACAAGTAAAAAACTTCTTAAACAGATTCAATTAATTCTTTTAAATTTTGGAATAATAAGTTCCCTACATTCATATGATGGAAGGGGAGTTAAAAGAAATTCTGGTTTTAAAGTAAAACATATAAGATATGATTTAGTAATCTTAAGACCTTTCGTAAGAAAATTTTATGAGACGATTGGATTTGGACTTGATAGAAAACAAAGAAAACTCAAGAAAATCTCTAAAGATTCAGATATACTAATTCCAAATATGTATAAGCTTTTGTATAAAGCTCTACAAACTACTAAGAAAAAAACAAATATAGGCAAGAACAATTACATCTATGGAAATTATAAAAAGAATCCAAAAATTAGTAAAAGACTACTTGCTTTTTTTGTAAATGAGTTAAAAAGAGAAAAAGCAAATAAATCTTTAATCGAAAAATTAGAATATTATCTGAGCACAAACTATTTCTTTGTGAATCCAGTATCTATAGAAGATGGAAAATCAAGAACTATGGATTTTATAATACCTGAGACTCATTCATTTGTAGCCAATGGAGTAATGAGTCATAATACTCCAAAAAGAGCTGGAGATATTTTTAATACGATTTTCCAGAGAGTAAAACTAGAACCGAAGACTTCTTGGAAAATAAGAAAGTTCCCTGCAATATTAGACTACGAGAAAAGAATTCTCCAATGTCCAGACAGATTTACTTGGGAAGAGTTAATGGCTAAAAGACTTGCCATGACATCTCTTAAATTCGCTAGAGAATATCAGCTTGAATTTTTTTCAAGAGACCTCAGTCTTTTTCCAGCAGAGATAATTCAGCCAGCTAAAGATAGAGGGGGTGAGAAAGTTTTACTTAGAAAACTAGATAAAAGAACAGGAAATTGGATAATAGTAGGAGGCATAGATGTGGCAAGGGCCGGAACTGTATCTGGAGATTATACTGTAGTATTTTTAATAGCTTTTAATACAGTAACAAATGTTAAAGAAATCATCTATATGTGGAGAGAAAAAGGACTAAAGATTAGTCTACAAGCAGAGAAAATAGCGGAGATAAGTAGAAAATTTAATCATCCATATTTTTTAGTTGAACAAAACAATATGGGGCAAGAAATGTTAGAGAGACTGGCAGACATGAATGTAAATGTAGAGGGATTTACTACTGGAGCCAGAGGACAGAAAAAAGATGAACTAATTAGATTCTTAATAACTGCCTTCGAATATGAGCATATGATAATTCCCAGAGGAGATGAACATAGTCGTTATATGATGGACATACTTGAGGACGAACTTAGTAAATTCTGTGTGACAAAAACACCAGCAGGCAATGAGAGATTCGAAGGCGTGGGTGCACACGATGATAGTTTGTGTGAAGGAACTTCTATAATAACCAATAAAGGTATTAAAAATGTTGAAGATATTAAAGTAGGTGAATACGTTTTGACCCATAAAGGTCGTTTTAAAAAGGTTGAAAAAACGATGTCAAAAACTTGTAATAGGACAAAAATTACTATAAAACCTTATGGTAACTTAAAATTTAGTCTTACTGATAATCATAAGTTGTTTGTAATGAAAAAACCTAAAAATAATATTAGAAAACGTTTAAAAACAGATATTTATGAAATAGATTCGCAATATATTGATAAAGATAAGCATTTATTAATAAGTCCTATAAATAGAGAAGTTAAAAAAGTTGATTTTATTGATATGAAAGATTATTTTTCAACTTCGGATGGTTGGATGTATAATGACGAATATTATTGGAATTATCGTTGGAAAGAAAAACGTTATAAAAGATTCATACCAGTAGATAAAGAGTTTGCTTTTTTTATGGGTTGGTATGTTGGAGACGGTAGTATTAATAATTTTGTTTTTCATAAAAAAGATGAAGAATTAACTAATAGAATAATTGGGTACGTTGAGAGTTTGGGTGTTAATGTTAGAGAACATTCTTATAATGATAATTATAGAGTTTTTGATTTTTGTTGTATACCGTTCCAAAACTTTTTAAAAACTCTCGGTAAGAGAGAAAACAAGCATTTACCAGAATTCATGTCTTTTTTAAATTCTGAATTACAAAAAGAAGTTATTAAAGGTTATTGGAGCGCCAATGGAAGTGTTGTTAGAGAAAGAATGATTGCTCACACAATTTCAAAATCTTTAGCCTTCCAAATTAGAAACATGTTTTTAAGAAATAATATTCCTTGTAATATTAATGAAATAACTAGACACAGATATGATAAACAGAATCTTAATCAGTTTGTTTTAGAAGTTAGCAAGTATTATAAACAAAAGTTTTATAACGAAAAAATTACAACTCGTGATTTTGGACAATCATTTATTAAAGGAGATTATTTGATTTCGTGCATAAACTGGCACGATTTAGTAATTTCCGATGAATTATATAATGTGTATGATTTACAGGTTGAAGAAGATAGAAGTTATTGCCCAAATGGCGTAGCTATTAGGAATTGTGTGATGGCCTTAGCACTTGCAAACAAGGCGACACAAATAGCTGGAGTACCATTCGCTGTTACTAACTTTGGAGACGATGGAACAAGTGTAAATCATTTATATGAGGGGTTTGGAATAGCGAAAACTGGAGAAAGTGACTTGGTCAATCAGATATTGAGTGGTATTATAAAATGAGAGAAATGAAAATTAAAGGAATTATAATTGAAAAAGATAGAATTACTTATATTGGAACTTTTAATAAAAAAGAAACAGATACATGAGGTGAGAAAATATGGATAAGTTAGACTTTGAGAACAAAATATTAGAGTCTCTAAAATCTCTTCTAGGTTATGACGATAGATTAGTAATTCAAGAGGCTAAGATACATATTGGAACAAATATGCTTCCGGAAATAGAAGTGAAGTCTGTTATTGCTCCACACGGAGCCAAGTGCAAAGTAGTAGATAACTGGAGAGAAAGAATAGAATGAAAAATTACAAAGCAAGTTGCAGAAAATGTGGAGAGAGTGTTGATATGGATAATTTAAAGAACCACAGATGTAAATTCTGGAAAAGATGGATTTTTTCTCCAGAAGTTACATGGGCTACCGCCTGGTACTTATGGATTCTAGGATGCTTTACAGCTTTAGCTTATATAGATAATCATTGGACATTCTGGATTTTTTTACTATTAGAGCTTACAGTATTTTTGTTTGACGAGAGTCTAAGAAAATTTTTAGAAGAAGGTGAGAATTTTGAAGTTAAAGAAAGGCAAAATAATTAAATACTTGAAGTTTCTTAATAAATATAAAGAGCTAGTAGGTTTTGCTGGATGGAAAGTATTTTTGTATAACAAAGTTGAGCCTAATGATTCTATAGCTAGAATCTGGGCAGATGCCGCCGAAAAGGAGCTAGAAATCTATCTGTTTGAAAGTTTTCTAGAACTGTCTGACGACCAGCAAAAGAATGTCTTGTTTCATGAGTTAGTCCATGCGAGAGTTGCTTATTTTAGAGTATTATCTAACAGGGCAACTGGCTTTCTTGAAGAAGACTTGGTCAATGATTTGGTTAGAGGATTTGAGAAATTTGGTGATTTTAAATGGCTAAAAACACGAAGGAGCAAGAGTACATAGACGACCTAGAAGCAAGAGTAGGCAGATTTTATACTGAAACAAAAAGAAATCTAAGATTTAGTGCAAGAGGCGAGTGTGGAGAGATAGACTTCATGGGACGTGCAGCAAACAACGGCTGGCATGTTTATGAGATAAAGGCTACAGGCCATTCCAGAGCTTTAAAAAGAGCCAGAAAGCAGCTGGAAAGAGCTAAAAGATGCCTGCCATATCAAGTCTCGGACTTGTTTATTTATATAGGGAGCTGTCAAGAGCTGATACCATATAGAGGACAAAAATGATTCGTTATTCTAGAGCAGGCATCCCATATGGGCAGTATGAGAAAGCAGAGAAAAAATATATTGAGAAACCAAATTCGGTGGGCTGGACTAATATTCTTTTAGTTGGGCTCTTAGCTCTTGTAATATTGTTGTATCTGTTAACATAGTCAATAAGCTGCAGCTCGTAACACCAAAAAACTGGCTTTTTTCTCCCGAACCCGGGAAACTAGAAGTATCTTCTATTTAGATTAACTTCTCATAACAAAAATGGTTCTCCAGGAGTACCGAGGACGGCGAAATGGCTAAAACTTCTCTCCAGCTACACACGGCGTACTATTCTTTATACGCCATAAAGCAGAATGACGCCACTTCAAGCAAGACTGTTACTACTATGTAGTGGTTGCGGCGGAGTCGCCATTATCTCGACAATTATCTGTAAAATCTCGTGTCGCCATTTTATCGACACTCTAAAAACTGTTACTACTAATAAGTAATAAACTACTGTTACTACTGCCTAGTGAAACAAGCTTCTCTTTATAAATCTTTTGGTTTTAAACGTCTTTTTTTGTCTTTACTTCCTAGTAGTAAAAAGTGCTTTTTCTCGTCTTAAAAAACCGTTTCACTATTAATAAGTAACAACCCAAAAACAAAACATTTAAATACTTACTAAAATACTATATACTTATGGCAACAGCGAAAACAAACAAAAGCAAACAAGCCAGAACTAATAAAATAAATGTGGTGTTGTCAAAAATGACAAAACAAAATGACTTTAAGAAAGTTGAAACAAAAGACTTAAATTCTGGCAACGTGGCATATTTTGAAAATAGCCATACGCCAGCAATAGAAAATGGTGCATACGTACACCATAGACCAAGTGAAGCAGTTTGGTTCACTGTGGACGCAATGAAAAAAATACAAGACAAGCTTGGCGTGGACTTTATGACAGTAAGTCCAATGAGAGCCACAATACAAGCTTTTAGAAAGCTTGGTGTAGAACTAGAAACAGAAGACTTTAATCGTTCTGCAAAAGCTGGATTACCAGCTGTGGCAAGTGATGACACAATAGAACTTAAAGAACTACAACTAGCAGTACAGAAACTTTATGCGCCAGATGGCAAAAGAAAACCACAAATAAGCAAAGAAGACTTAATACAGAAATTTAAAGAGAGTGGCTTAACAGATGAGCAGATAAGAAAAGTAATTCCAAGCTACAAAGAAGTAAGCGTATTAGATAAGCTTACTGAATTAATTAAAAATATTTAAGTGGCGAAAAGCCACTTTTTTATTTTTTTAATGGAGAGTGAAGCAAAAATGACATACACAATACAAGAGAACAAGATAATAAGCGAAAAGACCATAGAGCAAATCTCTTTAGAAGTTGGCTTAAGCTTAATAAATGGAGTGTGGAAAAAATGATTTTTTTTATTTTTAATTATATTCGGAAACAGCTGACTTTTTACAGTTGGCAACACTTTAAGAGCGAAATAAAACAGCGTTTTAGAGAATGGAACTTAACTGATTTAATAGGAGCGTTTATACAATGAAACCACCAAGACCACCAAGACAGAATATAATAAACGTATGTTATCGTTACTTAGTACTATATTTATACTTAGTGAGTTTTATAATTGGTTACTTGATGGCTCACATCTACTACTCAGTTAAGAAACGTCTTAGCTGAGCCCTTTTCTTTTTTACTACTGATAGATAGTGAACCGACGTCTCTCTGGAGCCGAGGGGAGGAGAGCAGTGGACATTATAGGCAGTCCAAACCTAGGCGACGCCTGTCCTAGATAGAGAGGCAGCACCACTAGAACCTTGTAATATATAGAAATATTTATAAACGCAAATGTATTAAACAGACACATGAAACTAATTAATGGCACTTTCAACGATTATAAAGTTCTTGCTAGTTATCACTATTTAGATAGACCATATTATATCACTTCTGTTTATAGTCTTGTCAAAGATAATATTATAATTGGAGTACTTGTTGCTGGCTTGCCATATCCAAACTGCAGAGCCAGAGATAAGAGAATTAACAAGATGAACATAACTTCTATTAAGAGAATAGTCATACTGCCAAAATATAGACATAATGGCTATGCTACACTTATGTTAAAAGAGTTTCTTAAAGTGGCAAAGACCAAATACGTTGAGATAATAGCAAAAGAACAGTTAGAGCCACTATTTAAGAACGCTGGTTTTAAGACCAAGAGATATATTAACTATAAGAATGAAAAGAAAGTCTATGCCATCAGCAGTCGCCAGAATGACGCCTGTTCAAGACAAAACGGTATTTTCCGGGAGGTGTTAAGAGTGTATGATGAAAACGAGCCGGTAGAGTTTGGTGCTACATACTCAGAGGCATATCCAGATGACTGTGGACTAGACATCTACGGCGATTAATTTTTTTTCAAATTATGATAGTCGCCTCGGTCCGGCGTCATTCTAGCCGAGCCGAGGAAAGCTACAAACACATATAGACAGGCAGAAAAGAAAGTTTGGCCGCTCGCGCCTCGGCAAGGTCGGTGCCAGTGCCGAGGCGAGGTTGGCACTTTTGGACAAAAAAAATTATCGTTTTTTTGGGCGAATTATCCAAATGCCATCAACAGTCGTTGGTGCAGAGCCACTTTTATTTAATCTAACTTCTGTATATGTTGGATATTGTGCTCTAAAACCAGCCCTTATACATCTTAATCGTTCTTTACTGTCTATTGCGTGTCTTGTAAACTGATGTGGATTAAAGCAGATAACGTGATGACTTTCCACATATTGCTTTAGTCTTGTCAGTTTAGCTATTCGTTCATCTAATATATCCAATACAACGGACTTATCTAATGTTCTCATTGCCATCACCAATATAATATAATATTTTCCTATTTATAAACTTTTTGTTTTTTTATTTAGGCGATTTCTGGACAGAAAACTTTGTTTGAGTCGGCGTCTTTCTGGCCTGCCCTGGGAGAGGGACTTTTGGCTAAATAAAAAAAATATGGGTCACATATTACAATAGGCGGCTATGATAGCTTCTATCTCTAGAGCCGTATTGTAATATTTTAGACAGTCTTTATCGCACCAGTGGCGCCCAGAACTATCTGTATAAGGCTCTGTAAGTTCTGTCTTACACCAGCCGCATTTAATTACTTTCTCAGGCGTTAATAGTTCCATTTTTATCACCAGCTTATATAAATACTTTAAGCTTTATAAATGTTTCGAAAATTTGACGGCTTAAAAGGAATGGAAAATTTTATAAATGGTAATTGCTTAATCTCTCTTGTAGTTAAATAAATTAGTTTAACTATGGCGGTGGAAATTTTACCCCCCAAAACACAACAAAGTAATTCTTTCCACCGTCTTAAACTCTCATAAACTTATGGAGGTGAGAACAATGGGAGCAGAAATAAAAGAAATACCCTACCAAAGGGGACCGAAAGCTGGACAAATGGCTCCGCCTAGATTATTTCTTTCTAGAGGAACCAAGACTCCAAGTGATACAGCATTTAGGCTGACACACAAGACAGCTAAATTAGTGTTAGCCAACATAGGCAACATAGAGAAATATGTTAGCTTTATGGAGAACCGTGGAACAAAAACAGTTGCGGCAGCTGACAGCAGTAAATCCGATATCGTTAGTGAGATAGTTGACCTAGTAAAACAACTTTAAAATGCCCAATAGAGTATATGTCAGAGACGGCAGATATTTGATTAGACTGTCTGAGGCGACGCCAGAGCAACGCCGGACCTGTGACCGGGTCATCTTGGACAATAAATTTGAGGTCATTAAGGTGATACCCGCCAAGAAACTCAGGCTTATTGATGCAAACCTGAGCCTAGTTAATCCGGTAGATAGAAACAAGTTAACCATCGGAGATGTTACAGGTTTTAATAAGCCAGAAGATAGGCTAATACAACTTATTTAGTTTCTTTTTCTTTTTTTTTCAATTTTTTAGATGGGGCTACTGCCGTCCGGCGTCATTCTGGCCGAGGCAAGGTGAACCCATCCGCCTTACCGGCGGCTATACGCACGCCGTTAGAGAGCCTCAGGCATCCAGCCTTAGGCGCACAGTGGACGGCTGACGCCGGGCAACTATCTGTAACAGTAAGACATCTATCTAGGGTAGGTGGCTAGGTGGATAGGGACAGTTTTCCAGCACCATTTAGCCGTACCAGCTGATAGTTATTTCACTACTTTCTAACCGTATCTTATTGTATAGACATACATAGTTGCCCGTGGGCTTCTATCTAGTCGCACTTACTCACACGCCGATAGGAATTCTTTATACATTTATTATATACTGATAGTTGCCCGAGGAGCGTGTGGAACGCAGGTAAATATGGCAAAAATCGAGGTTCTCTCCCACCCTAATAAAACTACTTGGGGCATATAAAACGCCAACCTACATATATAGGATTGCGTCAGGTTGAAATAGCTTTGATACCCTAGTTTAATATAGTTTTTGATATACTTTAGGCGACTTTTGAATAGAAAAATTTATAAATGGTTTTTCACTATTAGCTACTGTCAGCAAGACAACACCACTAAGTCGGGCTGAACAAGCTAACGGAGGTCGATATAAGTGGCAAAAGAAAAACCAGCACGTAAAATAGAGGTTAAAAGTTCCTCATTGGGAAACTTTATCTACTATGCACGTGATACACCTAAAGAAACTACGTTTGGGCACAGTTTCTTTGGAACAATAGACGCAAGAGGACTTAATTTGCTACAAGCAAATAAAGTACCCGTATATAGTGCGAAAGAGTATTGCGACGCCCTAGCACAAGCACTAACATTGCTTATGCGACAACACAACAAGAACGCACCCGCATTTCCAAGAGAGTTCTTGGGTAGTAGAGGTCCGTCTTGGAAAACTTCTAGAGAGAGAGAGGGAAACGAAATCTATATAGACGGAGTAAGATTTTACCCTGAAATAAAACAGAGATATGAAGAGGCAGAGAGATTGAAAGAACTTGCTAAACAGCAAAAAGCAGTAAAAGTAGAAACGCCTAAAGTAGTTGCACAACCACAAACAATAGAGGTAGAGATGCCTCAGGCAGTACCATCTGCTCCGACACAAGTAGTAACAGCAAAACCACAAGCAGTAAATACACCCGTTACAGCAGTTGCAGATAGCACAAAAGACCCGGATGCTGAAGCCGTCAGAAAAATTCTAACAGCAAGAGATACAAAGAATTTTACCGACAAGCAGATACAAGAGGCTTTAGTAGCTAAATACGGGAAACAAAGAGGAGCAGAATTGTGGAACAAGGCAATAGCTTCTCTAACACCGACAACACCAACAGTTCCAGAGATACCCGTGCCACCACAAATTGATTTATAAGAGGGGATTTTTCCCCTTTTTATTTTTTTAAGAGGTAAACAAAATGAACGAATATGGAATAAGACCCGAGTCTCAGCCCTATGTGTGTTCAAAATGTGGAATAAGTTTTAATAGTAGAGGAGAATTATTTGAGCATAAACAATTAATACACAAAAGAGGCGATTAAAATGAACTACTGTATTAAATGCGGAAAAAGAACAAGCACTTATAGGACTTTTTGTAGTGATAAATGTAGAGGTGAATTTTATGGTAACATTTGCTAAAAAAGGACATCCTAAGGATTGTGAATGCCGAATATGTGTATGGAATTTTTCAGATAGACGGAGGTAAGTAAAATGTCTAGAAAGAAAATGAAAACAAGAACAAACCCTAAGAAGGAAAAATATAGGGCACTTAAAACCCCTGATAGTGAGAAAGGCAGATATAAGCCAAAAGTTCCAGAACTAACACCCGAGCAAAGAAAACAAAAACTCTGGAATGAGAGAAAAATAAATCGGTTCTTTAGAAGAAGGAGGAGATGAAAATGAAAAGAGTTACGAAAAGTGAACTGATTATCTATGATAGTGGGTGTATTATGGGAGCCGATAATCTTTTTGAGAGAATTAAAAGGATTAATATTGATTATTCACAGGAGAACTTTTTAGTCTTTTATATGAACACCAAACACAAGATATTACATACCGAAATATTGTTTAAGGGCGGTTTAAATAGTAGCATAGTAGATTTAAGGACTTTATTTAGAAACACACTATTGCAAAACGCCCATAAAATTGTTGTTGCTCATAATCACCCGAGTGGAAATTTAACTCCTAGTGAAGAGGATTTAGATGTTTACAAGAATATGAAGGAAGCAGGTAAGATAATACAAATAGAGGTTCTTGATTTTGTAATTTTTAATAGGACCGAATTTTTTAGTTGTGGGAGGGAGTATGAATGAAAAACTATGAAATAAAATATTTAGCCCGTTTAAGTGGAACATTAAACGAGGAACAAGTAGCAGAACTAATGTTAGATATAGGGAACCCTAATGGACTAATTCTCAAAGGCATTAGAAAGATAGGAGTACATAAAAAGTGTTTATCTGTTTGTAAAAACCCCTATTGTTCTAATCAAATATCCGAGAATAGAACATTTTGTAAAGTATGCGCATATATAAACAAAATAGGATATCAACGTGGATATATTATTGGAAAGAACGGGTGGAGAAATAAATATGAGAAAAAGGCTAAAATTAAAATATGACCCACTCATTTCTTTTTTTTGTCCTGTATGTAAGAGCAAGACAAGACAGGCTAGAATAAACAATAAAAGAGTATGTGTGGGCTGTAATCTTTCTCTAACTCCCAATGAGTGTCTTATTATAGATAGGCGAGACAAGAATAAACATTTTAAACTAGGAACTGATTATATTTTACCTTCACATTATAAACTATAAGGAGGCGATAGAAATGCAAATTGGAACATTTAAGGAAGGCAACATTGATTTAGACCCGTGGCAATTATTAAAGTTAATAGCACTCATTCTTATTCAGGCGGGACTAGTTGGTTTTGTCATATTCTTTACCTTAATGCTTTTGGGCGGCATCATAGGTGCCGTCTGATTTTTTTTTGTTAGGATTTCTAGGGGCCGAGGCGAGGAGAGGTAGCAGAGTGACGCCGGTTCGTGATAGGCAGAAGGAGGCTTCTGAAAACCTATTAGAAGGCTCGAGTTTAGTTAGGAGGCTCGAAGGAAATATGGAGGCTCAATGACGGAAGCATACGACCGTACTAGTTCCGTTATCTAGCCTGGCCTGTCCTAGACTGGGCAATGCTCGCCCACCAAAAGATTTATAAAACTATCTAATTTAATTTTTCGGCTAATTGAGGAATGTTTTCTCCCAAATCGTGCCTGTTTATGCCCACCGATTTCCGAAATTATAGGACTTTTTATATACACACATCCGTGCGGAAGAACGTGCATCCTGTAGGTTTTCCGAAAATTGATTAAGTAACCGACCATAAAGTCGCCCAGAAAAAAACCAAAAAATTTATAAATGAATTTGATTTATAAGAGAATAACAATATAAATTATTTAAAACTGTAAAGGTGAGGACAGTATGGAAGAGATAGAAAAAGAAATTTTACAGGACGAACAAATTGAAGAAATGTTAGGATATTTCGAGTTTGATGAAAAAACTAAATCAATACCCGAAGAATTGCCTAAGGAATTCTATGAGCAACTTGAAGCAGATATAATTAAGGAGCAAACAGGAGAGGCTTATTTTGAAAGAATGAAAGAACTAGGTGAGATGTTATGAGAGTTCTTACTAAGGTAGGACAAACACCAAGAGAAGCATTAGAGGACGCATATCTTCAAGCATATAAAGAACTCGAAGTTACCGAACTAGATTTCTTATTTGATAATCCTAGAGAGTGGCATAATGTAAAGCAAATAGTAGGAGATATTATGGGGTGCATAATGTTTGGAAGAACTGTGCCAAAGAGGGCGTCCAGAATGACGCCGGTTCGAGAGGGAATGAAATTCCTAAGAGACCGACCAATTAGGACTTATCCCCGAAAGATAAAAAATAAAAGGCAGAAGCTAAATTATCTAAAAAATCTATTCCTAAATGGTGAAATTGACTTCGGAGTGTTCTGCGATTTAGCAGATATGATAGGAAACAGAACTAAAAAGAAAATATACCTTATGAAGGTGTTGTAAAAATGTCCCCATATATGAGTTATATATTAACAAACGACCCGACTATGACAGATTTGAGAGAAAAATACTTAGGAGTTCCAGAAACCCAAAAGGAAAAGGAAGCTAGAATAATAGCTATGGTTACAGAGAGAGTTACCGAAGAAATAAGAAAGGAGTTAAAAACTGAAAAACTCCTAATGGAGTTGATTTAACGTGAACGAAATCCAACTAACGGTGCTTGGAGAACTAACTCAAGAGATGAACTTATCTCCTAAAATAGTTGAAACAAGTATGAAACACCTTGAGAATCTAGAGGGACAAAAATGACAAAAGAAGAGGAATGGGAGAACAGATTTGACCTAACTGTCGGAGACAGAATGTTTTGGTGGGAGTTATGCTCACGAAATTTTTACAAGAGAGAGGTTTAGAAAAATGAAAGTAGGAGAATGTACTACACAAGAACAAATTGACGAAATTATAAGAATAAGAGCCGAAATATCCAAACTAAAAAGCCGAGTAAAAGAGTTGGAGGATAAAATTGTCCGACAAAATTATTGTTGAGGGATTACCGTTAGCAGAATTAGAAGAATTGCTTGCCCAAGTGGCAACACTTCAAAAGAAAAAAGAACGGTTAAATAGTTTAATTAATAAAATACTTGAAATTGCCGACGAGCAAATTCATATAATTCATTATGACAAGACATCAGCAAAAGTAAGAGGCTTAATAAGAGAATATAGACGAAAGACAATATAAAACATTGTGGAGGGAGAATGAAAAATGAGTATTAAATGTCCGATATGTGGAGAAATTACACCACCCAAACAACCCACACACAGAATAACTTATAAAGAGTTCACAAAAGAAGGCTCTAAAATTACAGGCGAGATAACTGTTTGTCAGAACTGTGGCAGTAGGCACAGAAAATTGGTTGAGGTGATTTAAATTGAATAATACCCAAGTATACGAAAGGTGTCCCAAGTGTGGACATTTTGAAATAAAAAACATTCTTTTTAATAACGGTTGTGAAGAATGTGGATATACAGGTGGAGAAATTGCTAGAACAGGATAGAAAATGCTACTTTGATGATATAGAGGTAGATGAAGATACCTATGAACATTATTTAATGGAGGCTAGACTAGAAAATGGCATATAAATATCCGGAAGGCACAGAAATCCTTTGCATTAAAAATGGAGAGCCTTTTGTAGCAGGAAGAATATATACTGTCTATCATAGTGAGAGGTGGAGAGAGGCTCACGGCTATAGGTTTAAAGATGTTGAGTGGGAAGAAGACCCGGGCTGGTCTCAGTCCTTTATTGAAAGTCCCGACTATTTTAAGAAAGTAGAGAAAAAGGTAACAAGTTGGAGAAAATTAATAGAATGAAATTCAAATTAGGATTTAAAGAGAGAGACCTAGAACTTAATAATATAAACTTCTGGAGGCGTCATTTAAATGGGGAGATTTAAAGTGGGAGACAAAATTAGATTTATTGAAAACGGAGACTTTTTACATAATGATTACGGTATTAGTGAAAGTTGTGCAGGTCATACGGGAACTATTGTTGCGGAATACAGGAACTCTGAATATAGTATCAGATGTTCCTGTGGAATATTATGGTTGGCTTTTGAAAGACATTTTACGTCCCCGAGAATAGATAATTGGAAAAAGGTAATAGAATGACAATAGACCCAGAAACGAAAGAAGAACACATTAGTCCCGTTGGATTAGAACATCAGGGACCCCAAATTAGTAAAGGAGGCATTTATTATGCTAACATTAAACTTAGGCATTGGATTATCTGTCTTATTCAAGACGCATACCCGGAACTAAAAGAACGTATGACTAACAACCCAAATGCCATTAACATCCTGTCGGCATTCATAGCTTTAGTTCCACTACAGACTAAGGGGAAACTAACTCCCGAGTTAAAAAGAAAAATATTAAAAAATTATAAACTAATATAGGTGATAAAATGACAACACTTTACAATAGTAGGTACGACCATTTTAGACGTGGTAGAGTAAGTATAGAAACTGCAGAAACAGGCAGAAGCAAGTGCCAGAAATGTAATAGAATAATAGGTAAGGGAGAGCCCCGACTTGTTTACGACGGATATAATTATAAATATTGGTGTAATGCCTGCACTTTAAGAGAGTTAAAAAGGGAATTTGAAAAATTAGAGAAAATCTTGAGTGTTTCTTGGAGAGCCCGAATAGAGGCAGAGCCAGAGGTGGAAAGATGAAACTAATCTTTAATATGTATATAAAGAGAGAAGATATGGGAAAAGAAGAGGCTAAGAAACTTGCAATAGAAACCGGTATAGCAATACAAGATTTTCAAATGAAATATCCTGTAGAGTTTGAAGGTGTTGAATTTGAAGATTGACCTATCTGTTTACAGTTTAGTTTTTCGAGCAAAAGAACTTAACTCAAAGTTCTCCCTAAAAGAGGGAGACTTAATCGTAGCTAGAAAGGAATGTCATAATGATATGGAAAAGAAAGTTGTAGAGGTAATACAAGTAAATCACCCAATAGAAAAAAAAGGATATGTAGTTAAAGTTTTAGAGAATATGGACACACGCCTATTACCGAGATTTTCCTCTGGAACAATTTGGAATATGAGGCATATGAAAAACTCTATACATACGGACTGCGACATATATAGAAAAACTAAAATAAAAAGTTGGAGGGAGAAAATAAGATGAAAATAACAACCGTGAATGGTAAAGAAATTAAGAAAGATATGCTTGAGGAACTGTCCCCAAGGATAGAGGATATTAGAAAATGGTTTGAGAAACAAGAGTTTTATAAAACGGATGAATTATGTCCAGATTATTTTGAACTAATCTATTCTCCGGAATGTATTAAATTAATTAAATCCAGAGTAGACCTTACTATGCTAACAGAAATAAATCCTGAGGCTGTTAATTGGTATGACTTAATAAGACAAAACGAAAGGGAGGTAGAAGATATGAGTCCGGAAATACTAGAGAAACGATATGAATTTGAAGAAACAGGCATTTGTGAAGAACACATATTAGTACCCACAACGCCGTTCAAGACAGCTGCCGGAGAATTTAAAGTAGAGAACTGTGCAATATGTAGACAGGCATGGGTAACAATAGGAGAAACAACTTACCAAGACGATTTACTTAAATTACTTAGGTGGATAGCATACATAAGCATTAAACAGGAGCAAAAAGAGAAGAATGTTAAAGACATTATGAACTTATTGGGGCTCGAAGAAGAAAAGAAACAACAAATAATAGTGGGCGATTTAATGACTACAACAAACCCGTCTAAAGAACTAATGGAGATAATTTAAATGGAAAATTTTACCTTTGGTGATATAGAAATAGGAGATAAGTTACTAATGGGAGAACGACAACGCAGAATTAGTTTTCCTGTTGTTGAAATTCATAAAAAATCTAATAAGGTCTCAATTAGAAAGTTAAGCGGATATATATATAAAGTAAATCCTCTAAAATATTCGGCACTTAGAAAGTCCAAAAAGAAAAAAGTTAAATCTTGGAAAAGGTTAATAGAATGAAAAGTATTAAAGTCAAAAACTTTATAATAGAAGAAGGAGATATATTAGGAAATAACCATTATTGGTATAAGGTTTTGAAACTTTATCTTCCCAAGAAGAAAGGCTGTTTTATAGCACAGCTTGTTCAAATCGAAAATAACAAAGAGAAAGGGCTTCCATTTGATTATGAGGACTTTGATTGGATTACAAAAATAAAGAAATCTAAAATTAAAAATTGGAGGGAGTACATTGAATAAAGAAATTAAAATAGGCGATGAAGCAAGAATAAATCCTGACATTACTTGTGAACTATGCGGAGCTAGAGAGGTACTTGTTAAAACTAATTTAGGAACTTGGGTGTCTAATCTAATTTACTATATGGGACAACTTGTTTGTAAGGACAGAGCAGATTGTATTAGAGCTCGGGAACTTAATAGCATAGGAGTTTACGGTATTGATAACGGAATTATAGTTGAACAAAATGGAGAAACTATTTTTGAGGCGTTTAAAGAAAAATGATTAAACTAACGGCAGAACAAATCTATAATTTATTTGTCCACAGAAAGGATGTATTCGCAAGACAATACAAAGGTGGCTTTTATATTCCCGTTAGAAGACCCATAACAGTTGCAGATATAGAAAAACATTTAAGAGGAGAGGCAACATATGGACTGTATTGTTTAGATTTAGATAATACAATAAAGTGGGCTTGTATAGATTTAGACGCAGATATAAAGGGAGAGAATAAGGAAGCAGAGTTACGCCGGATGGAAAAAGACAGCAAAGTTATTTATGAATTATTCCACGATTTCCCTAGAATGAGAGAGTTTAGTGGTAGAAAAGGTTATCATATTTGGATATTTTTTAATCCGCCCGTAACAGCAGAATTTGGGAGAACTTTAGTTCGTGCTAGACTAAATAGCATTCAGGCCCTAAAACACGAGGTATATCCGAAACAAACTGAACTAAATAAAAATCGAAAGTATGGAAATTTAGTTAAAATTCCGCAAGCAGTTCATCAGGTTTCAGGAAAACGAAGTAAAATACTTGAAATGTGGGGTATAAGACTATGAGAAAGTTCAAGATAGGAGATAGAGTAAAATTAATTAACAAAGATATGGTGTTTTTTAAAGTGGGAGAAACGGGTACTATAAGATGTTTTTACGAGGGTGCTAGACCAGATGTGGGAGTTGAATGGGATACTAAAAGTAATCATAGACACTCTTTACACGGAAACTGCAAAGAAGGATACGGCTATTATGTTTTTGAGGAAGATTTAGAACTAGAAAAGATAAAAAGCTGGAGGGAACTGTTAAAATGAAATTTAAGGTTGGAGAGATAGTAAGACAAATAAAAAATCTATCGAAAAGTGAAGACCCGTTATGTGAGATAGTGGAAATAAGAAAAATCGGAAAAAAAACAGAAATAGTGCATAGGCACTTAAATAAGGATTTTACATCTAGTGCCCTTGAAGACAACTTTGAAAAAGTTGAAATTGATAATTGGAGGAAGATTATTGACGTTTGAAACGATTATTCGGAAAGAGGACTGTTCCCAAGAAAAGCAAAACATTTATAAATAAAACTGATTTACTAGAGAATAACAAAAAATTAACTTATGGTAACAGCAAAACGGAGAATAAAATGTTTAAGAAATTTGAATTAGCTAGACAAATGTATAATCAGTATTGGGGCTATCTGACACCGTTCCAAAAACGAAACGTTGTACAGGCATTAAATAATAATAAAACTATTATTAAACCAAGAAAAACAGTTTCGTCGGTTAAAAAAACCAAATTAGCTGATAAATATAAGGCAATAAGAAAGAAAGATTGTCCTAATAAAATTCGTGTAAATAATTTAATTGCAGATTTAATAAAAAAGGACTCACGCTTAAAAAAGGGAACTGCTCTAATTTTAGACGCAGAAACTACCCTTACTTTAAGAACTCTGTTAGCTATCGGGTATCCCAAGTATTTGATAGATAGTGTCAATTATATTGAGGACACCTATAAACAAATCAAGGCACATCACCGTCAAACCTATCATATGCTATTAGGCGACTATATAGATATGATAGGTAAGATACCCGAAAATAAACATTCAGTTACGGTTGCGTTTCCAGATTATTGTTGTAGTATTAAAGGAAATAAAGATATGAAACCAAGAGAGGACTTAATCAAGTTTTTCACTTATAAGTTATTAGCTAAACCTAGTTTATTAGCCATAACTTTCTCTTGGAGAGCAGGGAAGAAAGAGGTGAAAGAAGGGCATTTCGAGTCCCTAACTAAATTAGATAATTTAATAACTCAAACTGCGAAAGATAACGGCTATCTAGCAGTTATTAAAGACGGACTATCTTATAAAGGTAGTATGTTTTTTAGAATATATAAAATACATTAGTTATGTTTCTGGCACGAAAAGGTAAGCCCAGTTAGTAGGACGAAGAATAGTATCTCGTGTTTTTAACGAGAGAAGGTAGTAGTCTATTTGATACGTGTTTGGTACGGATCCGGGGGACATTTTAGTCCCCCTTCATTTTTATTTTCCCTTATCGGGGATTAGGGAAGTTAAAATATGTCCCCACAAAAAAACAGTATTGGAGGTGTCCGCAAAATGGCTACAAAAGGACAATTAGCTAGACAGATGTATGGTAAAGCACTATACGAGTTGTCAGCAGGAGAGAAAGCCGCAGTAACAAGAGCATTTAACTCACAAGGAGCTTCTAGCTCAAGTGCCACAGTTACAGCTGAAGTGGGAAGAATTGGTGTCAATGGCACCCAAAGATGTATTTTATCCGAGGGTGAAACAGTTGGCGAGTTAATCGAGCAGTCAGGCTTCAAACTTGACAGCAAGAAAGAAGGAGTTGTTGCTCAATCAACCGGAAAGAGGGTTTTACTTTCTGAACCTGTTGTACACGGGGAAACCTATGTTATAACACCAGAAATAAAATCAGCTTAAATAAATTTTTTGGGGCATTTGCCCCACTTTTCATATTCATTATACAATAAACGGAGGATTAAAATGATAAAAACATTTGATAAATTTGTATTGGAAAGCTTTATAAGGGAAACTATGAAAGCTTATACTTATAAATGGATAGACGACAACACCCTAGAATTTTATAAAAAAGACAAGGTTGTTGGAAAATATAAATTAGATAATACACGCATAGAAGCAAAAGGAAAAGTAATAGAGAAATTTCTTAAAAACTTAATTAAACAAAAAGAAGAGGCAGATAAGAACAAACTAACAAAACAGAAAGCCGCAAAAAGTGTATTCAAAACAATTTATAACGATTTGAATAGCTACAACGGACTTGCAGATAATTATATTATGTTTGACCTTATGAATAAACAGTTTAAAAAAATAGGGGTTGAAGAGGTCATAATTAGAAAAACAATAAATTCAAATAATCTAGCGCCTAAGAAAATAACTTTAAATATGGACGGAAATCCACAAGAAAGAATAAGCGTTTACAATGATGAAGGATATTATACTAGATTAAGGGATTTTCTGTTTGCAGAATACGAACACGACGTTAAGGAAAAATCTAGTTTTTATGTTTCTAACAAGCCGAAGTGGCTTTTTCAAGCCGAGAACGAGAAAATAAAAGATATTAAACTCCGAAATATGTTAGTTGGAAGATATTATCTGGAAAGAAACTTTATACATTTGTACTTTAATCCGTTTTTAGTTAAAAAAATTCTTCCATTAGGGTCCGTTATGCCAAAGATATTTATAGAGTTATTTAAGGAGTTACAAAAACTAAATATTAAGGTACGAGATACCTCAAGTTTCTCTAAAAAAATGTTTGTTGCAACATTTTTAGAAGGTTCCAGAAAAAGACTAAAAAGACTAATTCAGGATAAAAAAGATAATATAAATAGAATAAGTGATAGAGAAACCCAAATTAGATTAGCCTTAGAAAGGCTTGCAGAGATAGAAGAAGAAACCGCTTTTATTGAAAAGAATATTCGTATGAAAGGAAAAGGAATGCTTAAGGAACTAGACACAGTTAGAAAGCTAAAATTCATAAAAGATTTAAAAATGGGCACAGATTACATAGAATTAAAATATGTTCCCACAACTTTAACTTTCTCTGATTTTAAACGTTCAGATAGGGGAAAGGGATATGGGAAGAGAACAATTTATCTAGGAGAGATAACTGCAAGAATAACTCCCGGAAGTTTCACTATTAAAAACTCAATTAATATAGACAGAGGCGGACACGCACATTCTCACGCAGACGGAAATCCCGGAAGTCCCTGTTTTGGTAGTGGGGGTGGAAGAAATAAAATATATGAACTGCTTTCCCAAAACAAGTTTACCGAACTTGCCAAGATACTTTGGTTTTGGATTAAAACCCACAGAAACGAAGGTGCATATGTGAAGATGTGGACTATTTATGACTATATGTTGAGCAACGGTTATCCTGTTTGGGACGAAAAGGGCAACAGAATTAAAATTAATGACGCAAAGAGGCTGAAATCCAAAGAGCAAAGAAAGTTAGATAAGTCCTCAAAATATGCGACTAATATAAAGAAATTCGCCGATTTCAAATTGGTGTAAATGGAGGGAATTTAAATGGAATATAAAGCAAAAGTAGTTTTGTCCTATGATGTATATAGGAGAATAAAGTGGCTAACTCACAATTTCGATAAGGAGATAGCTGCGGTGGGGACCGGAAAAATCCGAAAAAATGTCAATGACGAGGAGAAACATTTTTACATAAGTAAATTATATTTTCCAAATCAGAAAGTTACCGGAGCAAGTGTCCACATTACACAAGAAATGTGGGGAGATATTATCAAGAAAGTTCCTAAAGAAGAGTGGGGAGATATATGCTTCTATTGGCATAAACATCCCGGAAGTGCAAGTCATTCATCCGTAGATGAAGAAGATACATTTGAAACTTTTATGTCTCCAGAGGCGGGACGTAAGTGGTTTGTTTTCTTGCAAACGGCGGCAAAAGGAGAAGATAGTATGGATATAGAATTAAGAATAGAATTGAGAGAGCCCATTAGAGCAACTCTTTTAGGTAAATCTGTTACTAAATTAACTTATGAGATAACAAAAGAAGAACTTAAACTTAGGGACAAGATAGAGAAACTACAGGAGAAAATTGAGGAATTAAGAAACAAACCAAATGAAAGACTAAAGAAGGAGTTGGAAGAAATAATAGAGAATTGTGTAGAGAAGGACGATTTCTGGAATAAAGATAATTCATATAGAAGAGGCAACTATTATAATTCTTCAAGAGGTCCGCCACCGGAAGACTCCGATATTATAGCATTAAGATTACTCTTTGAGAAAGGAGAACAAAATTCAGAGTATATGAACAACGATACTCTTATGGGAGTTCCAACTAGAGATGAAGAAAAGGTTAGTATAGAATTTAAGAGTGGAGGAGTTTTAATAAAGGCTGGAAAGATGTTTCGTTCAGTTTTACAAAACGCCCTTAAACCGAAAGAAGGTAAATTGGCTAGTGTAGTCAAGAGGTTTACAATAATAGAGCCAAAAGAAAGTAAAATATTTTACACATACAAACTACAACCAATGAAAAAGGCGTATAAAGTCTTAAAGACAGTAATGAAAAGGCTATTTATAGCTTATAATGACGCCCTATTAGCTAAATGGGAGAATGAGGGAAGACTGGAGACCCCAAAGAGTGAGCCCCAGAAAATAGAAACGAAAAAGAATTTTAAGAAGCCTTTAACTTTAACTCTAAAGAACACACCATTAATAAATGATGTTCTTTCCGAATTAGAAATGGTTGCGGACTTGGATTGGACAAGTAAAAGATATGCTATCGCATATCAGAGAGGAGAAAAGAAGAATAATAAGTTTGTTCTGGGGTCAGTCTTTAATACCGAACATACTTTGTTAATCTCGGGCGACGATATTGTTTCAATTACTAATGCTATAATAGCCGAGCTCTCCGAACAAAAAAATTATTCAGGTGATAAAGTTGAAGAAAAACCAAAAGCAAGAGCAAAAGCTTCCTGAAACAAACGAACAAAACGAATTAAATCTCTCAAGGCAAAGTAAACTAATTCCAAAAGATAAAATAACCCAATATACATTAAAAGTATTTGGTGTAGGAAGTATTGGTAGTCATTTTGTCAAAACGGCTGCAAAGACAGGATTTACTAATATTGAAGTCTTTGATACCGATATTGTGGAAGAAGAAAACATTGCCGCCCAAGCATTTGACTTTAGACATATTGGAATGAAGAAAGTTGAGGCTATGAAAGAGATAGTTCTTGAAGGAGCGGGAGTTGAGATAATAGCAACTCACGGAACAGTAACAAAAGAAACAGATATAGTTCCGGAACCAAATACTATTTATTGTTGTTTCTTTGATAGTATGGAGGGAAGAAAAATAGTATTTGAAAAAGTCAAAGATTTTCCTGTAGTCTTCGTGGACGGAAGAATAGGAAGATATGATATGCGACATTATCTAGTAGATTGTTCCGACAAAAACGAGGTACAAATATATGGAGATACACTAAACGTTAAAGGCGTTTCAGATTTGGCTTGTGGAGAGAAAGCAAGTGCGCCCATAAATGTCCAGATAGCAGGAATGATAGTAATGAATATAGTGAACTTTATTTCGGGTAAAGATTACACTAAAAGATTTATCGGCAATGCAGCCACTCCTAAAACATCAATCCATATTTTAGAAATTAAGGAGAAAAAAGAAGAACTATTATATGACGTATCTCAAGAAATAGAGGAAGAAATCTCATTAGAACTAGATGATGATGAATTCCCTTTAGCAGAACTAGTAGCTGATAATACCGATGAAGTTAAAGAGGATGAAGATAATGAAACAGAAGACGAAGAAGAGGCTAATGAAATCGAAGAAGAACCTATCGAAGAAGAACATTGAGGAAGATATGTTTTTACTTTCTGTTTGGGAAAAATATGAGAGCAAATATAAGGGACTCCATTGTCCGGAATGTGAGGCACAAATAAGTGAAAAACTAGTTAATGATTATGATATGTTCACCTGTCCAAAGTGCGATACTAGAATAGAGGTTGTAAACAGAGATACCGAACATTTAATTTCAATAAAAGATTTTAGTAATAAACCAATATCACAGTGCCTGCAATGTGAAAGACTTATAACAGAGGAAATGGCTATTCAAGACGTATTTTATTGTGTGTGTGGTGCCCAACTACTTGTTGTTTCACGAGACCCTTTTGAGATAGCAACATACTTATAGGTGATATGAATGGAGAAAAAAGATTTTTTAAAGCTAGTTTCAAAAATATATGAGGATAAATTTGAACAATTAAAAGTAATGTCAAAGGATGGCTCAAAAGTATTTAATGTTGCAGGAATAAAAGTGGGTTGCCCGAGATGTGGAGTTTCTATGTATTGGAATAGTCCAAGACCGGGAGATGTTCAAGCCTGTAAACAATGTTATTTTGAATTTAAATGTATAAGTATTAATCCATTTAAAATTGAACTCACAGAAGAATGGGCAAGTTTCCAAAAATATTGGGAGTAGGTGAAAAACAAAATGGCTTACTATTGTGAAAATTGTGATAATGCCGAAGAGTTTGAAGTGTGGGCAGAATTTACTGAGTGGGGAACAGAACAACTCTTTATAGATGGAGAGGGCTCTATCCAAGATTATGGAGAGAGAGAAACCTCGGACTCCGAGAGTGGAGAATGGGGTCCGGTGGAATGTAGTAGATGTGGAGAAGAGGCAGAAGAATTAACCGATGAGGAAATAATGGAGATTAGAAACAGGGGAAGAGAGCCAGAAGAAGAGGTGCCCAGAGTGACGCCGGATAAACGGAAAAATTGGAAAAATATAATAGAGGGTAATGAAAAATCGTAAAAAAACACTCTTCGGATAGAGAACTTTTGAAATTAGTGGAAGATTTTTATATTTTGAGATTTTCGGATGACTGGGTAATTTGTCCCTTTTGTGAAACAGAGTTAGAATTTAAAAAGGAAGAATTGCCTATTGAGTTAGGCGACACATTTAATTGCCCGAGTTGTGGAATAGGTTTGGAAATTGTAGAACTGACACCATTAGAGGCTGAACCGATTTTTGATTAGATAATAATACTTGAGATTATGCAAAAAAACACCATATTAGGGTTAAAAAGAACAAAGCCTTGCTCTGATGGGTTTGTTTGCCGACACGAAAACATATTAGGGGAAGAAAATTTCAGAGCAATATGCCTAATGTGTGGATACGGAGCCTATTGTGTTTTTGCAAGATAATTTCAGGTTAAAAATGTGGTGGTAATACTATGAAAAAAATAGAAATGAAAAATAAGGAAGATTTAGAACTCCTTTCAAGAGTTCTTGATGTGCCCATAAAAAGTTGTGTAATATTTGAGAATATAGTATTTACTCTGACAGAGGAAGCAGAATTAGACAAGCAAATTTCTGAGGAAGACTTAGACGACCTAGTTGATAGACATTCTAAAATGTTAGACGAGTTTGAAGAGGAAGAAGATTCCCAAAAAGAAATTAAAACCTTATCTATTTAAAATGCCACAGATAAATATACAGTTAGGAGAAATTACTGCTATAATTAATTTTGAAAGTGATAAGGAATTAAATAAAGATGAGAAAATTAAGATAATTAAGATTTTAAGAGGGGAAATATTAACAATTTTGAAACTAAAGAGAGAGTTCCCCTATCTCACACTTAAAAGCAATGGAACATTAATATGGGACGGAGAAAAATATCTATCTAGACCGGGTGTCTTTGGAGGAATTTATTATGAATAAAATAAATTGGAAAAAACAGTTAGAACTTCCGTCTGTAGGAGATATATATAGACTAAAAATAGCTATTGATATATCTGAATGGAGTTTTAATCCCGGAGAAGAAGGTTATTTTGAAAATTTGTGGATAGTACAAAGTACTAACGCTCCGGGCAAAGTTGCCCGTATTGAACTAACAGATATGAAAAATAAAGAAATAGTATGGTGGGTTTCATTAAAGTTTCTAAAGAAAAATTTTGTTAAAACATAACCTTTGTCCTATAAAAAATCGAAACATTTATAAAGATTAATAGACTAAAAGAGAATAGAGATTAAAAATGAAAACTTTAACAAAAGAGGAACTAGATAAAATGCTTGGACTAATACCTACACAATTCTGCGATAATGTTAAGCTTGCCGAATTGTGGCTACCTGTAATAGTAAAATACGCTTAAGGAGAACAATATGGTATCAATAGCACCCGCCAAAAGCAGTAGAACAACCTGCAAGATATGTAAAAAGAAAATTAAAAAAGGAGAATTAAGAGCAACTTATACAAGTTGGAGAGTTGGATATTATCCGTCTAATAGTTATAAATGTTATGAATGTTATAGAGGGCCGATTAGTTGGAAAGAAAGAATAGGTTAAAATGAAAACTCCAAAATTTAAAGTAGGAGATTTGCTCAGATGTAAAAAAATTCGAATAAAAAATGACTATGCTGGAGAGGGATATGAAGAAGGTCTTATTATTAAGGTTGAAGAAGTTGTTGTATATTCAGATGTGGTTGTATATTTTCCCGGGAAAAACGGTGACGGGGTTTTTGAACGTTTTTTAGAATATGATAAAATAAATAATTGGAGGCAAGTAATATGTCAGAAGGAAAAGAATTGAAAGTTGCTTTAAAGGAAGAGCCTTTAAAGCCACAGAAAAGATTAAGCCCCACAAGTATTAATACTTACTTTGAATGTCCTAGAAAGTATTTTTATACTTATATAGCTAAAATTAAGATAAAACCTAGTATTCACTTGGTAAAGGGAATGGTAGTGCATAAAGCACTAGAAGATTTCTTTAGAGGTTACAGAAAGAATTTAGAAGAACATATGGTTAAGAGGCTGGAAAACGCTTGGAAAAAACATTATAAAGACCTTAGAGATTTGGAATTACCAGCTGAGGAACTGGAAACGGCAAAAGAAGATTGTTTAGGAATGGTAACAGAATATTACATCGCCTTAGATAGAAAGATGAAGATGTTACAAAAAGTAGGAAAAGCAAGTAACGAGGCACACGCATATTACTTATTGAAGCCCAAGTTCAGAGAACTTTGGATAGAAGATAAGGACTTGCATTTGTGTGGATATATAGACAGAGTACATCAGGACTATGACGGAATAGTAACACTTGGAGATTACAAAACAAGCAGTAAATACGGTGTGGGATTAGAAAGCAAATATAAAAGACAATTAGCCTTATACTCTCTTCTGTACGCAAATAAAGAGAAGAGTTTGCCCCACTATGTTGCAGTTATTTTTCTGCGATATGGAGAGGAATACCTTCTCGAGGTGACACCATCGCTCCTAAAATTAGCACGTGAAACTGTTAGATATGTTTACGGGCATACTCGTTCTGTTGATATAGAAGACTATCCCCTTAAGGAGGGGAAGTTATGTCGGTGGTGCACCTTTAATAAGATTTGCTCTGGAGAGGAAGAATGGGAGAAAGTTCTGAGGGAGCAGAAACTAAAGAAAATTGTAGAGGAACGAGAGAAAAAAGAAAAGAAAGAAAAATCTAAAAAGGTAGAGGAAGATGTTTTATGACCAAATGACCATTACTGTAATGTGGTGGCTTATCTTTTCAGGAATGATATTTTGGATATTAATACTTTCAGTATTAATAGAAGAATATAAATATGAATTAAAGGAATATTGGAATATCCTTTGTTCATTACTCAAACTTTGGAAGAAAAGACCCGAGAAAATTAAATCGTGGAGGAAGAGAATAGAATGAAATTCAAAGTTGGAGATAAAGTAAATGTTATAGATTATATAAATGTCGATATTTCAACGGGGAGAATAGAGAAAGTGCCTGTTGAAGATATAGAATACCCCTGGGCAAAAGTAATAGAGGAGAAAATTGAATGTGAAATAAAAAACATTGAGAAAGAGGAGAACTATCCATATATTGTTAAGGTTTATATTCCAGAGGATGACGACTATTATAGTGAGGGTTTTACAGAAACGGAACTAGAGCATATTAAGATTAAAAATTGGAAACTAAAATTGGAAGGGCGTTTGTAATGCCCCAATAGTAAAATAAATGGGAGGAGTCTAGTTCAATAGGCAGAACATCTTGTTAGAAGGTTAAGGGTTCGAGTCCCTTGGCTCCTCGCCTATCGATTTAGATTTTGGGGACACGGGCTGTAGGTGAAGATGGCGTCACGCCCGCCTTGCAAGCGGGAGACGGGGAGTTCGAGTCTCCCACAGTCCACTTTAGAGGTAAATAAAATGATATGGTTCACCGCAGATTATCATCTCGGACACAAGAACATTATAAAGTATTGTGAACGCCCTTTTAAGAATGTAAAGGAGATGGACAAAACTATTATAAGAAATCATAATTCACGAGTGAAACCAAACGATACGGTTTATTTTTTGGGAGACTTTTGTTTTAGAAACACTAATAAGGATAGAAAAGCAGAACGATACATTAAAAAACTTAACGGAAGATTTGTCTTTATAAGAGGTAACCACGATAACAATAACTCTTTAAAGACTAGACTTTATGCCTGTATAATAAATATGGGGAATATGTCCATTTTTTTAGTTCATAATCCTATAAATTATATGAAGAACTATCATATGACGTTTCACGGGCACGTTCACGGATTATGGAAGTTCAAATACGAAAAAGATAATCACCCGTTGGTAAATGTAGGCGTAGATGTATGGAACTTTATGCCTGTTACGTTTAATGAGATTATGAAAGAGTTTCAAAGGTGGAAGAAAATAGAAAACCAATATTTAAAAAAATAGAGGTGAAATACAAATGAAAAAGAAACATAAAATACTAAAGTATGAACCCAGCAAATCTTGGAAATTTAGACAAGAGTGGGGACGAAAAGGCTATGAACTGATTAACATAACACCGCTTTGTGAAGCAAAATTAGGAGTCAGCGGAAGCTGTAACGACTTTAATGAACCCGATGAAAGCATACATCATATACAATTATGGTATAGGGACGAAGTAATAGCAAATATAGTAGATGGAATAGAAATTATAGACGAAGATAAATATTGTTACTTTCTAACCGACAAATGGAAAGGAGACAAGATTTCGGATTTTATAATATTTAGAAAAGTGAGTAAACCAATATGAGAACAATTGAAGGATTTATGATAAAAGTTAGTTGCTCTAGATGTGGAACATATCTTTACACCCACGACGATATTAGAGGACTTAGACAAGAGTTAGAATTGTTTCCGCTTGTTTGTGGAAAATGTGGTTTTAATGAAAGAATAAAGGCAAGAACTGTTCATAGAAGAATACTAGACGGTGCTATGGTGGAGGCGTAAAATGAAAACGTGGGAACAGAGAAGAGAGAAGGCAATAAGAGACGGCTGTTATTCTCTTAATGAGACCTCTAGAATAAAATTAGCATTATCTTTTAAAGAGATAAAAGAAAGGCTAAAAGATAAAGAGATATTTAGGGAGTCCACGTTTGAGGGCGTTGTACGACACTTAAAAAGTGAGGTCTATTTAAAGAGAATTAGAAACACTAAAAAGGATTTGACGGAAGGAATGTTTGACTATGAGATTAGTTTAAGAGAAATGTTCCAAAAATTATTTTGGGAAGAATATGTTTATAGCTACGACATTTGGGACGATACTGATTTAAAACAAGTTCAAAAACGGGCTGAAATCTTAACAAAGATAAAAAACTTTCTAGATAAGAACCCAAAGTATCTAGAATATTGTGGGAGCAGATACCAAAATTCGGAACTATGGAATAAAATTAAAAGATTAACGGGAATGACTCTCTCTATGAGAGCCTGGGGCGGTTTGATGGCAGCCTATATGAACTCTAAAATAGAAAAAAGAAAGTACGATTATATGAGTTACTATTATAATTGGTGAACGAAATGGAAGATAAAATGAAAGAATTTTGGGACAAATATGTAGAGGACGAATTACATAAAGAGAAAACTCTTGAACCGATAATTAAGAATATAGAGAAAATATTTACAGTAAAGAACATAAAAACTAGAAGGCAAGCTCTAGCTCTTATTTTAAGAGGCTATTTTGATGATTTATTAGAATATTGTAATCAGTTTGAGGAAGAATGAAAACAATTAAAGAAATTTTATTCTGTTGGTTATTGGGCTATCACAAGATAGAACAAAGGAGTCTTACAGTTAAAGAGAGAGAACAAGATATAAACATTAGTTGGTTTTTCTGTCCTATCTGTGAACATAATTTCTTTGCTTATGAAGAAGATGAAGAGGAGTATGAATTACAGATGAACGTAAGTGAGAAACTTACCGACCAATTATTTATAGACAGGGTTTTAGGTGATAAAATATGGAGGAAGTAGTATTAGAATATATTGATGATACGGATAGAGTTGCTGTAGTTCCCGTTTATGATAAAGAAACCAAATCAATAGGAAGTCCCATAGAGGTTACAACAAAGTTTGACGCAGAAGAAAAGTATTCTGTGATAGGTTATATAATAGACGGCGAAGTACAGTTGCACGAAGAAACGGAAGACTACGAAATAGACTATTATTCGGAATTTGGAATAGAAGAAGATGACTAAAAAACCTAAGTTTAGAATCGGAGATAGAGTTGTCGTAGCCCGCAACAAGTTCAATGGGGGCGACTATCCAATAGGAACAGAACTAGTTGTAAAAGAGATTTTATCTGACTCAATAGCGGGTATTTACTGTTATTTCTTTATAAACAAATATATAGGAGTATATGAGCCCAATCTAGAGTTGGCAAAAATATCTTCTTGGAAAAAAGTTATTTGTCCTTAGTCCTATTCCTAAACGAAACATTTATATAGTTAAAGATTTATTATTATTTCTATGGTGAGTTTATGGCTAGACTTAAAGCACTTGATAAGGCATTTCTTTTAGTTAAAAATGAAAATGTTTTTAACAGCAGTGAGACGCCTAACTACGAATATTGGATAGTGAAAGGCAATGGTAGACCCACTTATGATGTTATTTACCATAAGAGAAAAGACATTTACACTTGCGGATGTAAGAATATGCGATTACTGCCCTGTAGTCATATATTAGCAGTTAAGATAGTTAAAGGGGAAATAAATGGAAAAAATAATAAGACCTATAAAAGAAATAGTTTGGAACTTGTTCTTTAGGAACGATATCGTATTTGTACAAAACCATTATGTTCCGGCACAACAATTACAGTTAATAGCAGAATTAGAAACTACCTTAGATATGGTAAAACAATTACAGAAAAATTCAGAAGAAGAAAACAAGGAACTAGAAAAGTATATTACAGAACTTGAGGAAAAAATTAGAGTACTTAAAAACGAAGAACGAACAGTTACCAAACCCGAGTGGCTAAAGTATGCTAGTGTTTTCATTCCGAAGGTTATAGTGCCTTCAAAATACGGAGACAGAACAGTTTCTATACAACCTAATGATATATATACAAGTTCTAACAGAATAAGAAATATAGTAGCACAAAATAAATGGAAGAAACTTTATATGTCCGACAAGAAAGCCTGTGCTTATGAAATTTGGAAATATGTAATAAAGGCTATAAAATACGAACTAGATAAGTCAGAGGATTGGAGATATAGTCCTACTACACTAGCATATGAGAAAGGTGATTGTGAAGACGGAACCATACTATTTCTAGACCTTGCTAAAGAAGCCGGTTTTAAGGCGGATGAAGTTTTTAATGGACTGGGGTGGGTAAAAACCAATAGTGGAAACTTTGGACACTCCTTTCCAATATTAAACTATGGAGAAGGCTGGTTTATTTATGAAACTACCATTGACTATGTGCCAAGCTCTCCTATGAAGTTCGACGGAAGTAACTATGACGCTTCTTTTGGAGTAGTGAATTGGAGATTTGCTGGAAAGATAAACAATTCCAAGCAACAAATATAGGTGAGAAGAATGGTTAAAGAAAAGATACACCGTGGAAAGGCTAAACAATCTGCTATAAACGAATTGTGGAAAGAACACGAAAAGAAAGAGAAAGAGAAACAACGAAAAATAAAGCGATTTAAAGCATATAAAATTTTAGACTAGTATTTATACTAGAAAGAAAAAATAATTGAGTTTTGGTATGTTTACCTGCTCCCAGTGGCAAAATTATGAAACAGTTGATTACCAATGAGAAAAACACACCATTTAATAAACATCTTTAATAATATATGTATGTTGTTAATAGTAGTTATAACAGTATTAAGAATGTTTTAACAACCTATATATGTTTTAAGACTAGTTATATATTTTTAACGAACAGTTATATAACATCGTTGATGGCGTTATTCGTCATATAACTAAGGGAGGCGATTCATTTTGGGAATACCGGAAACATTTGAAGTCATTTGGAGCGGCTGTAACCATACAGAGAAAGAACGTGGCTCTGTCTTTGATGGTGATTATAACCGTTTCTGTGCTAAATGTGGCAATCTATTGACAGGCACTTGGCAGTGTATTTTGTGTAATGTAAAGCCAATTAAGATAGACATAGATGTCGAAAAGATAAAAGCACAACTAGAGATTTGTCCTAAGTGTGGAGAATTTTTTAATTATCAACTTAGATAGGACAATGGACGAGATTTTAACATTAGAGGAAACAGTACGGCTTCTTCTAGAAGAGAAAATAGAGTTTGTTGATTTTCTTAGCGGACCGCCCCAAATAAGACTTTTTGAGCACAATACGTGCCACTATTATAGACTTAATCTGGACAGGAGACCATTGGTTTATGAACATTATGCTTCCCATTATGTAGGTGAGATGAATGAAAAAACAGGAAAGAATAAATCAGGCTATGAGATTATTGAATAGTTCTTTTAGGACCGACTTTAATTCTATTAGATTAAACACACACAACACTTTAGAACACGAAATAAGTAAACTTATAGAAGCTTATAGACTTATTAAAGATGATAAGAAGAAAGTTATTACAGAGGCGATATTCCATAATGGAACTAGAGCGGACATATTTATTCCAGAGGACTTTAGAGTGATAGAAATTCTACACTCTGAAAAGGAAGCAGAGGCTCTAGAAAAGACTGGAACATATCCTGAACAACTTGATATTACTCTTAAGACAAGTGAAGAGGTTTTAAAAAATGCCGGAAATTTATTTTACCAATGATAGAAGCATAATTGATACTTTTTATGACTTTTATTTAACGGACAATATTTCTTCTCAAGAAACAGCTGAAACTGATAATATTTTAAGTAAATTAACAGAGAAATACGGGCTTGCAAACATATATATAGATTTTGATTTAACACAAGAGATAATCAATATTACTTGCGTATCAAAAGAGAATACCGCTTATAAGACTGGGATAACAATGCGATTATATAATGAGGCGATGGACAAGATACATTTAATTGAGAACAGTATTAAAAAAGCTGTGCATTTTTTAGACATTTCTAAAAAAATCTCTTGGAGAGAAATAATAGAGAGGCGATGAAAAGTGAAAGAAATACAATGTAAACACTATAAGGGAGATGGTTATGGATATGAAATAAGTAAGGAAGAAAAGTTATTTCTATGTAATCAATGCCACTTAAATCTAGTAAAGGAACTGTTTGGACAGGTGGCTATAGAATATTTCATATCAGATTTCTTTAAAAACAAAGAGGTGAGAGAAAATTCTGATTAGTTTTTTATTTAAACAAGATATAGAAAAGATATTAAACTGTGGATTTGTAAGATTTGAGGGGGACTTAGACTCGTCGAAGGGATTAACATTCGTTCTCGGTCAGTCCAAACCAATAAACCTTATAAATCTAGACGCTTTACAATGGAAAGGTCTTCTAACTCTTGGAGAAGATGTTTTTATTAACTCATTATCAAATACCATTATCCACGAGAACTGTCACGGAATAATAAAAACAAGTGAAATAGAGGGCAGAGTGACGTCGGATGGAGAAGAGAGAGTTTGTAGACTACTTGCAGAACAGGAAGAGATTAATGGGAACAAGGGCTCCGCCCATATAAAAGCGAAACATTTAAATAGTAGAAGTAACATTTAGTTCTATATTATATTGGGTTTAGGGCAATGAAAGTCATATTAAACGAAAGTGATGTAAGAGACCTTATCGAGAAGAGTTTCGAGGGCGTCAAGAAAGTAGAGTTTAAATTTTCTGATAAAGATTTTGAAGTACATTTAGAAGTGGAAAAAGAAAAATTCTCAACAATTTCCACTAAAACGGGAGTTATAGTAGATAAAACCGTGAATGTGTTAACGGTTCCACAATTAAAAACAGTTAAAAAACAAATGACTTCTAAAGAACAAGACGCAGCCTTGGATAGGGCTGAGCGAGCTAATTTAGCCCAAAAAAGAAAGAAGAACGTTATGGTGAGCCGAGGCGAGGATAGACCATTGATTAATGTGGGGTAAAATGGGTAGAAAACAAAAGCCAAGTACAAGAAAGAAGATTTCAAAGGCACTTATGGGTAAGAAGAATCCGGCTTATAAAGACGGTAGACGAAGCTATAGAAAGATAGCGAAAGCAAAACCCGGAGAGGCAGTACATCATAAAGACGGCGATAGACGAAATAATTCTCCGAGTAATTTGAAAAAATATAAAATAAAAGGAAAAAGCAGGTCTGAACACGAGAAGAAACATAACAGAGCCGCCAATTTTAGAGCTTCTGGCGGACGAAAAAAGAAACCCAGTGCATATAAAGCGAAACGTTTGAAGAAAAGGTGAGAATTAATTTTCTCAACTCAGTATATTACGGAAAAACATTTTAAATTATTTACAGTTCTACCCTCCGTATAAGCGTGGCTCTAGAAGTACTAATCTTCTGGGGTCACGTTTTTTTAGAGGTGGTAAGATAATGGCAACAGATGAAGAAATTGAAAAACTAATAGAAGAGGAAATAAGATTGGCAAACGAAAAAGATATAACACAAGAAGATAGTATAGCAAAAGATATAGTAGAAGAACAGCTAGGTGGAATGGGATTTCTATGGGATACTGTTAATTCTAAACTAAAAAAAGACAGTATTTGTTACTCTTGTAAGAAGCAAATAGACTTCTCAGGCAGTAAAGCCCATGTGAGAGAAGCCAGCGGAGTAGATAAAGGAGTTGTGGCATTTGTAAGCTTATGCGACGACTGTCTAAAGAAATTGGAAAAAGGTGAGAAATAAAATGGCAGATGAACAAGAAGTTAATCCAACTTTAGTCTTTAAGGATTTGCCCTTGATGGGAGACCCAATAAAGATTAGATTAGATTGTTTCGAGCCCGTAAAGACCGGAGAAAATAAATTTGGTAACTGGTATTTATGGTTTGGATATGTGGAGAACGCAACTGTATGGAAAGGACGCAGACCACATCAGGAAAAAATAGAGAATTACAGTGGAAAGGTAATATTTTTTCCATCAGAGAAACTGAATGAAGAATTGATTGCGGCGGCTAATGGAAAGCTAGATGTAGAAGTTACAGTACAAAGACGAGCAGAAGAGGGCAGAAGGGGTTTAATAACTAAATACAAAGTAGAAAAGTTATCAAATGGAAGAGAGCCGATGAGTAGTTTAACTCCGGGCGAAGTCAAGTTATTAGAGAGTGTACAAAATCTTATAAATAGTGGAGTAGTAATAACAGAAGAAGACTTCATTAAAGCGGCTCAAGAACCAGAGTACGGCGGAAATATTAGTATACTGAGAAGCAAGCAACTATATGAGTACTTAATGAGTGACTCAACCAGCTAAGGTTGATACTATGGGATATCTCGATGAGCTTAAGAAGAAATACGAGAGTGAACCCAAGACTGTTCCTCTGGAAAAAATCCTTAGAAAGGAGGGCTATATATGGGTTAATATGCTCATAAGATATGACCTCACCGGTAAAGCAGAAATTGTGAGAGTCTTCTCACAACCAGCAAAACAGTCAATGATTAAAACTGTTAAAAAAGAGAAAAAAACATCTAAAGTAATTAAAATTGAGAAACCAGAGGAGACAAAATCATTATTTTAAAATGAAAATTTACACAAGAACCGGAGATAGAGGAGTTACATCAACATTGAGTGGACAGCGAATACCGAAAGATGATTGTCTAATAAAAGTAAACGGCGAACTAGACGAACTACAAACACAAATAGATAAAGTTATTTCTTATATGAAGAGGTCAGTTTCTTTTGCTGAAACATTAGTTCAGCTTGAAAGAATACGAACTCTTCTCTGGCAATTGGGTGGAGAGATTTCTTTTGGTGAGAGAAACAACCTAGTTAAGCAGCCGATAATGAAATACGATGTCAAAGATTTAGAAAACTGGATAGATAACTTTAATCTAGAAATTAAGGGTTTTCAGAGGTTCTATAATCCTATTGCAATAGAAATAAACGAAGCTAGAGTGCGTACAAGGCGTTTAGAACGCACACTCACCAAGTATCTTAGAAAGAGAATTCTAAGAATAGAAGTTTATATGTATCTAAATAGACTTAGTGACTATTTCTTTACACTGGCTGTAGCAATAGAAAACATAACAAAATAAGAGGTGAGACAATGGACGAATTAGAATTTATCTTTCATAACGACTGTATGGCTAAATTTAATCAGAGATTGTATTCCGGCATATTTACTGATGAAAATATAGTCAGCCCCAAGAAAGCAATTAAAGTAAATGGAAGCAAATATTACGGTTATTTTCTTGAAAAAGGTAAAGAGAAATTTTTTGCTTTAAGTGAATTGGTTGAACGCCTTCCATTTAGAGTTATGAATTCTGTAGAGACAGATTATAGAAATGACGTATTTAAAATAATTTCAAAAGTTGACCCCATTTCAATTCCATCCGAAAAGAGAATGGAATTTAGAAAACTAATAGATGTTATGCCCAAATTTAGACACACTAACCCTACTCACTGGACTCTGTATAAAATAGTATCTACTGCGGCATATGTAGACAGAATAAACACAAGAATTTCTACTGATGCGGGATTTGGAAAAGATTCTGTAATAGCAATAATAGGGGGACTCGTTGATTCGACGGCTAACTTATATGGTGCAACCTTTGCAAAATTAGAATATGTGCTTACCAATAAGTTAATAGTTCTAAACGAGTTAGGTAATCTAAAGAAGGACGAACTTATAAATATGCAGGAATTTCTGTTAGCTACTGGAGCTTTCTTTAATACTTATTTAAAGCGGTCTAGAAAAACGAATACGACGCAAGAACAATACGATATTAGTAATTTAAGTTTGTTGCTTTTTTATAATCTTCCTAGTTATTATGTTAACAAGGCACAAGAATATTTTGACCAGATGTTTACAAAAGCAGTTATCAATCGTTTCATTCCTTTTACTTTTGAAGGGCAACTAACTACTAAATTTGAGACATTATTAGATATCGACTATCTTGTAGAAAAATATGAGTCTTTATATAAAGACTGTATTGCAACACTAAATTACTTTAGAGAGAACAAAGTTAAAGAAATAAAATATAATGTGGATAGGTCGACCATCTATTTTCCAAAAGAGTTAATGAGATATTCAAGAACTTTCAATGTAATACTTAAATACATATCTGAGTATTCTAAAGACCAAAAGGAATTTGATGTCTTGTCTAAAGAACTTTACAAATGTTATCTAAAATATAATACTCTAATAGAGGATAAAACACAAATAGATAAACTTGTTACAGCCTTAGAAAAGGGGGCGGAGATTGAAATAAAATGACAAAGAAAACAACATACAGCCAAGTGGTCAAGGATATTAAGTCAGCAAAAGAGTTTTGTGATTTAAACAAGATAACGCCAGAGATGGTAATAGTTGTGTGGAATGAATGACAAAAAAAGAACTTAACGGAGTTGGGGTTAGAATGAACCTGAGACCTACGAGCATAACAGATTCAAACGGATTGGCGTATTTTGAAAGGTGCAAGAGTAATATATTCAAAGAAAGATGGCTGTAACTGATAAGAAAGAAAAATGACAGAACTAAAAACATTGAAAGATTTGTATCTTGGCGCTATTGGTATAAATTTAAAAGAAGCAATAAGAAAAGAATTAAAACAAGAAGCGATAAAGTGGATAAAATATTATAGAGAAAGAAGCAAGAGGCACGATTTGCCTGTTTTTGAAAGACCCATTTGTAAAAGGGTTGCAGATGTTTTTGAAACTTTTTTCAACATAACAGAGGAAGATTTGAAATGAATGAACTATTAGAATTAAAAGGGTTGGGCGAGGCAACCTTAAAAAAACTCGATGACGCTGGCATATCTACTCTTATGGCTCTAGCAGTAAGTAATCCAGCAGAGGTTGCAGTAACTGCAGGCATTAGTGAGAGTATAGCTAGAAAACTTATACGACAAGCTAGGGATGGACTTAAGTTAGGTTTTGAGAAGGCAAAAGAATTTGCAAAGAAACGAGATTTAATTAAGAAGATTGGAATTGGCTGTTCTGGCTTCGACAATATTTTAGATGGGGGATTTGAGTCGGGAGCAATTACTGAAGTTTCTGGAAGAGACGGAACAGGTAAGACACAACTAGCACATTTACTTGTAGTAAGGGCATTAAAAGAGAGTCCAGAGAACAAAGCTATTTTTTTGGATACTGAAAATACTTTTAGAGGCGACAGAATAGCAGATTTTGCAATAGCTAACGAACTAGACCCAAATGAAGTAATGGAACGCATTTATGTGGCTAGAGCATACAATTCAGACCATCAGATATTATTAGTAGACGAGATAGAAAAAATGTTGCAAAAAGACGACACATTCAGAGTTTTGGTGGTAGACTCACTTACTTCTCACTTCAGAGCAGAATATATAGGGAGAGGCACATTAGCAGGACGACAGCAACTTCTTAATAAGCACATGCACCATTTACTTAGACTAGCAGACTTGTATAATTTAGTAGTGCTCTGTACTAATCAGGTCATGAGTGACCCAGGACAATTTTATGGAGACCCAATTAAGCCTATAGGTGGAAATATTGTAGGCCATAACGCAACATTCAGAATTTATCTAAGACCCGGAAAGGCTGGAAGCACTTACGCTAAACTTGTGGAAAGTCCAAATCTGCCACAGGCCGATTGTAATTTTTTAATTACTAAAAACGGCTTTGAGAACGTGAAATAAAATGGAACTTGATTATAAATTTTGGAAAGAATATTATGAATCTGATTTAATAGGAAGACTTAATAAAATAAAACCTATAGTAGAGAACATAGAGAAAGCTTTATACATTAAAGACAAGATACTCAGAAAAAACGCTTTAACTACAATACTAAATGGTTACTTTGAAGATTTAGTAAACTTTATGTTGGGCGAGGCAAGAAGAGAAACAAAATGAAATGTAAAGTAAGAGGAGATGCGTAATGAAAATAAAAAGAGAAATATTAGAAGCCTTCTTAACGAAAGCTAGTCTAAATAAAAGAATAAAAACAATAAACTTAGACTTTACTGAAGAGGGAGTAAAGTCAGCAGTAATGGACACCTCTCAGATAGCAGTAACCTTTACCAGTCTTTCTAAAGAGGCTTTTGAAGAATATAAGGCTTTTGGAGAGATATATATTAAGAACTCAGAGCAACTATTAAATTACGTTAAGAGTTTCGGTGATATAATAGCGATAGAGAGAATAGGAGATTATAAACTTAAGTTATCTGGAAACGGAAGAGAAGTGTTTCTTATGCTTGGAGCAAAGATAGTATGTGATAACAAGTATGAGAAACCAGAACCCAAACTAGACTGGAAGACAACATTAGCAATAGATAAGCAAGTGCTCTATCGGCCTATACAAGATATGAGAGTTCTGGAAACGAATTGGATTAACATAACTGTAAAAGATAAAGAACTAATCTTACAGGTTGGAGACATTGATGAAGCAGATTACACTAAACAAACTACTGAGGCTCCAGAAGGAGAAGGACAAATTAAACTTGGTGAGCTAATAGTAGATTTTTACAATTCTGTAGAAGACAAATTCACTATGAGTATAGGAAACAATATACCTGTATTGTTAAAAGAATCAACTGAATTTATAGACTTCACTTGTGTGATTGCACCGATAGTATCGGTGGAGTAAAAATGAACATTCCGTGGATTGAAAAATATAGACCTAGAGAATTTAATGAGGTTGTGGGCTTAAACACCGAAATTCTCAAGTTCAATGAGATAATCAAGAAGCCTATGGAAATGCCAAACTTGATGTTTGTCGGTCCCCAAGGAACTGGAAAGACTAGTGTAGTAAAGATTATACTAGATAAACTAGCTCCTATAGACGTGAAGCGAATTAACGGCAGTGATACAACTGGAGTAGACACGATTAGAAATGTAGTCTACAACTTTATAACTTCGATGTCTACAGAGCCAGATAAGCCCAAAATAGTTTGGATAGAAGAGTTTGACTTTATGAGCGATTCGGCATTTGCGGCACTGAGAGCTATGATGGAACAGTACATCAAGAATGCAAGATTTATAGTGACTTGCAACTATCCAGATAAGATTCCTGAACCTATAAGGTCTAGATTTGCAGAATTTAAATTCAATCCAGTAGCTAGTCAAGATATGTATTTCAAACTTGAAGAAATAAAGAATGCAGAAAGGGTGACTATTAGCCACGAAGCTTTGCTGAAACTGGTTCAGAAAAGTAGAGGAGATTTAAGAAGAGCGATTAATACTCTTCAAGAGCTGTCAGCTAATGAATTAAATATTGTAAGCGATAAAGCAGTAGAGGAACTAGAAAGTCTTGCTACAAGAATCTATAATCTTATACTAAATCATGACTGGAGTAAAATAAGGTACGAAATACCACAAGAGTATCCAGATTATGATAATTTACTTGTGGAACTAGATGAATTATTTTTTCAATCAGACCTTCCAACATATGTTAAGGCAAACATTAATGAAATCATAGCAGAAGGACAGTTTGAAATGGCATTTAGTTTTAATAAAGATATTTGCTTTGCGGCTATAGCAAGTAGATTAATAAAAGAGTTAGGAAGAATGAAAAATGCTTAAAGACTTAGAGAAAAGAATAATTGAAATGCTAGAGGATGACACTTGTAACTTTAGAGCACAGTGTGTAGCACAAGAATATGTTACAGAAACGGGGTGTAAAATATACCATCCAACTTGTCCACTATTTAAAGAATATATAAACAGGTATATACAATCCCAGATGGATAATTACATACGGAGAATAACTAAGAATGGGGAGAAATAAAAAATGATTAACGGAGATAATGGAGTAGACAAGATATTTTTTAAGCTAAAGGATAGCTTTATAGAGAATTACAAAGACAAACAACCAGAATGGGGATATGGTGGTCTGGGCTATACGGTTTACAAACGTACATATGCTCGTCGCTTGAATGGTTCTACAGAAGAGTTCTGGCAAACTCTTAGAAGAGTAGTAGAGGGAGTTTTTACTATTCAAAAAAGACACTGTATTAGGAATTTAGTTCCTTGGTCAGAGCTTAAAGCCCAAAATTCGGCACAGAAAATGTTTAAGCTTATGTGGGAATTTAAATTCTTACCGCCGGGAAGAGGATTGTGGATGATGGGAACAGACTATGTATACAAACGAGGCGGAATGTCATTAAATAATTGTGGATTTGTAAGCACGCAGAACATTACTACTAACTTTGCTGAGCCATTCTGTTTTCTAATGGACGCTTGTATGCTTGGAGTGGGAGTTGGAGCAGATACAAAAGGAGCCGGAAAGATGACTGTTAGAGAGCCAAAGATTTCAAATGAAGCATTTCTCATTCCAGACACAAGAGAAGGGTGGGTAGAGGCTCTACGAAAAGTACTAAATGCTTTCTCTGGAGAAGGAGAGCTGCCAGCTAGTTTTGATAGTTCTTTAATTAGACCATATGGAGAGCCCATAAATGGTTTTGGAGGAACAGCCTCTGGACCGGGACCACTGCTTGAGATGTTAGCAGATGTAGAGAAAGTACTCAGAAAAAGAATTGGAGAAAAGATAACATCAACTGATATTGTAGATATTTTTAATTTAATAGGGAGATGTGTAGTTGCCGGAAATGTAAGGAGAACTGCAGAAATAATGTTTGGTGAACAAGATGATGAAGAGTTTCTTAATCTTAAAAATCCAGAGATGTTTAAAACTGAACTTCTGCACCATCGTTGGGCCAGCAACAATTCCATTTTTGCAAAAGTTGGGATGGACTACTCAAAAGTTGCAGAACTTACTGCAAAGAATGGAGAACCCGGATATGAATGGTTAGACAATGCTAGAGCATTTTCAAGGATGGGAAAAGAACCAGATAATAAAGATTATAGAGCCGGTGGAGGCAATCCATGTTTGGAACAAACGCTTGAACCATATGAACTTTGCTGCGTAACTGGTGATACCAGAATTCAAACACGGTCAGGTTTACCGAAAATTAAAGATGTCGTCGGCAAAACAGTTGAAGTGTGGAATGGCGTATGCTGGTCAAAGGTAAAACCATTTAAAGCCGGTAAAAACAAAAAAATACTGAGGGTATACATATCAGATGGTTCATACTTGGATTGTGATAAAAAGCACGAATTTTTAGTAAGAGAAAGAACAAAGAGAAGATACGTTAAAAAATATGCTAAAAATTTAAAGCCCGGAGACACGTTACCAGAATATTCTTTAGAACCAGACATGGGGGGAAAACACGTTGAAAACGCATATGAATATGGTTTATTTGCCGGAGATGGATGTGTAGATAAAAATAATCCAATATTATGTATTGGAGGAGATAAAAACAAGTTAAAGAACAAAATTAAAGGAAAGTGGTATAAACCAAGAACCAACGAATATAATAAACCAATGTACAGAGTCTCTATGAAAAATATTCTAGATTTAGAAATGTGTAGACAATTAAGACAAAAAGAATTACCAGAGGATATTTTTAGTTGGGATTCCAATTCAATAATGGAGTTTATAGCGGGTTACATTGATTCTGATGGAAGTGTTGGAAAATATGGTAATACACATAATTATAGAATATTTGGCCTAGAACAAAAGATGCGAGACCTTCAAATTTTGTGTAGAAGAATAGGTATAAACCATGCTACAGTTAACTTAATGTCAAAAAAAGGGACTAAAACTAATTTTGGTACTAGAAACGAAGATTTGTGGTTCTTATATATACCAACATATGAATGTGCGGGAATTCCAACAAGATTAAAAATAGCAACTAAATTTGGAAGTGGTTTAAAAAATAATAACGCGCATGTTAATGGAAGGCAAATTTCTTATAAACGAAGACAAAAGATTGTTGGTATAACTGAAAAATTACAAAGAGAAGACACATATTGTTTTACAGAGCCAATGTATAATATGGGCGTGTTTGGTAACGTTTTAACATTTCAATGTCTTGTTGAAACTTTTCCAGTTAAGCACAATACACTTGAAGAGTGGATAGAGACACTTAAATACGCATATTTATATGCGAAAACTGTCACACTTATTCCTACACATAATAAGCTTACAAATGCTGTTATGTTAAGAAATAGGAGAATAGGTTGTTCAATATCTGGAATTACTCAAGCTTTCAAGAAGTTTGGCCGACGACATTTTTTTGAAAAAATAGACGAGGGCTATAAGAGAATCCAGGATTGGGACAAGACTTTTTCAGACTGGATGTGTATTCCCAGGAGCATCAAGATGACTTCTATAAAGCCGTCTGGCACCGTTTCGCTGTTGCCTGGTGTAACTCCTGGAATACATTATCCAATATCTGAATACTATATACGCAATGTGAGATTTATGAAAGGCAGTAAACTGCTTGAGAAACTAGAGAAAGCCGGATATCTAGTAGAGAAAGATAAATATACTGATAATACTTATGTAGTGAGCTTTCCAATAAAAGAAGAATACTTCGAAAGAAGTGTCAACGACGTTTCAATGTGGGAGCAATTAGAGAATGTAGCGCAAATTCAAGAGCATTGGGCAGACAATCAGGTAAGTGTCACTGTTAGCTTTAAAGATTACGAAGCTAAAGATATTAAATATGCTTTAGAACTTTACGAAACTAGACTGAAAGGTGTGAGTTTTTTGCCTATTAAAGACCATGGATATGAGCAAGCGCCTTATATACCCATAACAGAGAAGGAGTTTAAAAACTTAAGACGAAAAATAAAAGATAAAAATTTATTAGGCAAGATAACTAACTCAATACACGAAATAGATGATAAGTTTTGTGATAGTACAACTTGTGAAATTGAGGTGGAATTAACATGATATACTTTGAACTTCAAGAAGATGGAAGTGCATCTTTCGAATATACAATATTTATAGAAGAATGAAAATAAACAACTATGAAGAGTTTCAGAGAAAGTCTTATCATTTTAAGATAAACAAGAGTTTCAATACTAGAACTGAACTCTCTCCAAGAATTCTAGAGATATCTGAAGCCTTTGGATTGGGCGTCAGCGAGTTAAAAAAATTTTCAGTGTTTGAAGATTTCTATATTGGCTTTAATAAAGGTGAAATTATTTATATTACTGGAGATTCTGGAGGCGGTAAGAGTATACTGCTTAAGGAACTAAACAAGAGACTTATGATGGAAGGGAGTAGAATTTTTCTAAGTTCTATAATTCCTAATCCAGAAGATGTTATAGTAGAGTCAATAGGAAAGACTACTGAAGAGGCAGTCAGATTACTTTCTGTAATGGGACTTAATGATGCATTTATCTTTCTTAGAAAATATAAAGAACTTAGTGATGGTCAAAAATACAGATATAGGCTTGCTAAGATGTTAGAAACTGGCATGGACTTCTATTTCATCGATGAATTTTGTGCTAAACTAGACCGCATAACTGCCAAAGTAATAGCATACAACTTACAGAAAGTTGTCAGGCGAACCGGCGTCACTCTGTTTATCGCTACTACTCACTTGGATTTGATTACTGACCTAAATCCAGACATATTAGTTACAAAAAACTATATGGATAAAGTAAAGATTGAATATTTAACTCATGAAAAAAGAAAAATCAGCTTTTATAATAAAGTGAAAATCGAAAGAGGTGTTATAGATGACTATAAGAAACTGGCGAAATTTCATTACAAGAATCCCAGTACAGACTTCCCGTACTCGAGAATATATTGTGCAAGAATGGGAACGGAACTTGTTGGAACTTGCGTCTATAGTCCTCCCTTTTTACAAACAAAAGGAAGAACAATTAAATTTGATGGAAAATATAGCTTAATGAAGAAAGAAGTGGTAGCTGAAATCAATAAGCTTTTTATTAGATGTTCTAGAATAGTAATTTCTCCAAAGTTCAGAGGCTGTGGACTTGGACAGAAATTGCTGCTTGAGTCTATGAAACTACAGAAAGATAAAAAATATGTAGAACTTATCAATATTATGGGAAAATATAATCCATTTGCGGACAGAGTCGGCATGGAGAAAATAGAGATTAGCGAGGAGACAGACGCACCCACAATTGCTCTGGATAAATGGTTATGTGAAAAAGGTCTTAAGACCGATGAAATTCACAATCCAGTCTACTGGAGACAGTTTGTGGAATCTCTATCTCCTGCCGACAAAATCACTCTAACTAGAATGACTGGCAAAGTACTTCACCATCCTAAGATAGGTCTATCGAGCAAGGAAGGCAAGAGGGCTGAAGTCGTTAGAAAAGAAAAGATTTATAAAGAGGTAGATTTTAATACGGTAAAAGAAGAAATTATAGACTATGTTCCAAAACTATATTCGGGACATACTCTATATTATATCTGGATAAATCCAGATTACCAAGAGAAAAAAATGAAAACAATTGAAGAGTGGTTTTAAAAATGAATCATGAAAACGGTGACAGCCAAAATGAGTAATCTAACAGATGAGTTTAAGAAATTAGTATTTAAGAAAGAAATGCCAGATACTAATTTATTAGTTCCATTGATGATTTGGTTATCTGGAGACTACCTTAATATAGAAAACACGCAACTGGTGAATTTGAGATTTAAAAATATAGCGAAAAATATAAATATGAGAAGTTTATTACTAAAGAATAGAGTAAAACGCTTCCTTCGATACCCAAAGGTGAAGAAAGATAAAGACAGACTTAAATTCTTTTATGACGACGTGTGTAAATACTTTGGGTGGTCAAGTCGTGAACTGCAGAAAAACAATCGTGTTTTGGAGTGGAACGAAGTTAAGATAGCAGTTTCCAAAGCGTTTGGATATGATAAAAAAGAACTGAAAATACTGGAGGGGTACAATGGGAAAAGATTTGGAAACAAGAGTAATAAAACTTCTAAAACAACGACGATGGACAAAAAAAGAGCTAGCCACAACATTAGAAATACCGCAAACGAAGATACTAGCAATATTAAGAATATTAGATAAAAAAGGAGTCGATATATCAAAATTTGGAAAAGGAAAAGACAAAGAATTTTATTTATCTACCTCACCAGAAAGCTCGCAACCACAGTATGTGGTACTATCTGGTGTTAAATCGTCTCCACAAAAAATTAAATTTGCGTTAACATCAGATTGGCATGTGGGAAGTATACAACACAACAGAAGCGGACTTGAGGACTGCATTCAAAGAGCAGTTGATGAGGGAGCTAAATTTGTCTTACATGCTGGAGATGTTCATGATGGATATAAAGTATATCGAGGACAACTTAACAATTTAACCGTGTGGAGAGCAGAAGACCAAACAGACTTAAGTGCGGATATTATAGATAGATTCCCTATACCAGTATACGGAATTGCAGGAAATCATGACTACAGTTATACTAAATTAGCAGGAATTAGACCTACCAAACTATTGGCATCTAAAACAGACAACTTTAAAGACCTTGGAGATGCCAGAGCAGATTTAGTAATTGGAGGAATTGAATTGAGATTATTACATGGAGCTGGAGGCAATGCTTATGCAATAAGTTATCCGGCACAAAAATATCTTAGAAATATTGCAAGAGGTGACCCATCTGCAATACCTGAGATGTTGGGATTAGGACATTATCATACTAACACTCAATTTGAAAGCCATGATTGTGTAGTAATTCATCCAGGTAACTTTCAGGGACCAAATGAGTTTACTGAAAGAAGAGGACTATTAGGTCCCATGGGATTATATGTTGTAGAACTTACAACACAAGATGGAACTATTCTAAATTATAAAACTAAATTTTTAAAAGCAAGAAGTTGAAATATATGATATGTTGGTGAGACAATGGTTTTTTTAGTGGAATCTATTCAAAGAGACAAGTATACAGAACTAATTCTCTTTCAAAGAGATAAAGACGGCAAGAAGTCTTATAAGATAGTAAAGGACTTCAGACCTAGATTCTTTGTTCCAGAAAGTGACCCAGTACCAGAAGATAGGAGAATAACTGGTGTAAAGAGCGGCTATAAAGACATAGATAATAATCCAGTAAAAAAAATCTATACGCAAAAGTCAGTACATGTGCCAGAACTAAGAGACAGATTTTCCAAACACTATGAGGCTGATATTTTGTTCACTCATAGATATATAATAAATCGTATAGGTCCTATAGAGCCGTATCCACTGAAAATTCTCTATATAGATATTGAATTGAATACTGTGGATAGTTTTCCAGATATGTTTGACCCAGACCAAGAGATAGTAACTATTTCTATGGTTGATAGTTTTGATAACAGAGAGATTCTTCTTTATTATGAAAGTCCAGAATGTAAAAAACCAATTAAAGAAACTGAAACTATTAAGAAATTTAAAACAGAAGAAGATTTACTCAATGCATTTATAGTCCAGATGCAGAAATATGACCCAGATGTGATAACAGGATGGAACATAGAGAAATTTGACCTGACTTATTTGATTAGAAGAATGGAGAAACTTGGATTAAATTATAGAAAACTTTCTCCACTATATTCAGTTAGAATAGATGAAAAGTGGGGCGACGTAATGATTAAAGGAAGAGTAATTCTGGACATGATGAAGGGCTACAAATATTTTAGAAAGATTTCAAATCAAGGACGAGCTGAAAGTTATTCATTAGAATACACTGCTCAAGAAGTATTAAAAAAGGGAAAGATACCACATAAAGATAATTTTCACGACATGTGGATAAATAGTCCAGAAAAACTCATAGAATATAACAAAAGAGATACATTATTAGTTAAAGAAATAAATGATACTTTAAACATAATTGATTTCTTTAATTCTATTCGCTGTAAAGCATGCGCTCAGCTCAGAGATATATATTCAACTTCTAAACTTACAGACGGTTTTCTTCTCAGAAAATGTAGAGATAAATATGTTCTTCCAAGTGGAAATAGAAACATATCTGATATAGAAAAATACTCTGGAGCGATAGTAATCAAACCAACTCCGGGAATTTATAAAAATGTAATTGGATTGGATATTAGCAGTATGTATCCAAATTTGATGAAAACTTTTAACATAGGTTATGAGACCTTTAATCCAGATGGAGAAATACAATTAGCCGACGGAATAGGTTTTAATAACGGCATAGGTCTTATTTCTGAGACTCTTAGAGAACTTGAGCAAGAGAGAAACTACTGGAAGAAAAAAATGAGAAAGGCTGCTATAGAGAAAGACGAAGACAAAAGACAGCTTTATTATTTTAATCAATATGCTGTCAAGGTAATAACAAATGCAATATACGGATATCTTGGATATCCAAGGTCTAGATTATACAAGAAAGAAGTAGCAGGGGCCGTTACTACTGCCGGAAGAGAATTAATTATGTACACGAAACGAAAAGTCGAAGAACTTGGTTATAAAGTTTTATATGGAGATACGGATAGTGTATATGTTCAGGCAAAGAGTAATGGACTAATTCCACTTTTAACTGAAGGAAAGAAATTGTGTGACATATTGAATAAAAGTTATAAAGATTTTGCAAAAGAAAGGGGTGCAAAAATATGTACATTAAGTATGAAATTTGAAAAAGCCTTAAAAAGTATTATGTTTGTTTCAAAACGTGGAGAGAATGTTGGAGCAAAAAAGAAATATGCTTATTTACCTCTTTGGATAGATGGTAAAAACGTTGAAGATAAAGTAGAGTTTACGGGATTTGAAACGATTCGTTCAGATACTCCTAGAATAGGAAGACTAGTTCAGAAGAAAGTAGTAGATATGGTTCTACACGGAGTTGAGAAAGAAAAAGTACTGGAGTACTTGAGAGACCTAGATAGAAAAATTAGAAACAAAGAAATTCCAGATGAAGAAATAGGTTTTCCAAAAGGCATTTCAAGTCCATTAAGAACTTACGGAAAACAAAAACGACACGGTAAGACTAATATAAGAATCGGCATTCCTCCAGTAGTAAAAGGCGCTCTATATGCAAATAAATACTTAGGAAAACGATATGGACAGGGAAGTAAACCTAAGTGGATTTATGTGAAAAGAGTTTCTCCGGGATTTCCAGAAACAGATGTAATTACTTATGATGAATTTATTCCAGAAGGTTTCATACCAGATTATGACGCAATAAATAAAAGAATTTTCGATTTTAAATTATCTGAAATATTTAGAGCTGCGGGGTGGGGAGATTTTCCAGAATTAAATCAAAATACTTTAAACAAGTGGGGGATGTAAAGGTGATACAATTAAAAACAATTCAAGATTTTTGCAAAAACGCATCATATATTATGGTTAGATTTGAAAAAACAGAAAATGAAGAATTTGGAAAGATACTTACTAATAAGGAAATAATGAATTTAGACCTATCAAAGAATGAAATAAGAAGAAGTATAACTAATGTTAATGATGACAGACTTTTCGTGTTTGACCTTCTTCCAGAAGAGGGAGGAGTAACACATAATAGTCCACTACAATTAGTAAAGAGCAATCTAAAAGATGCAAGAATTATAGAGAAAGTTTATCCACAAATATTCTCTTGGGCATTCGATGGAGTGAGTATTAGATGTTATGCGATAATTCCTTCTGGAAATCCAAAGGCACATTCAACTATAAGTCGTTATGGTGGAACAGATATGTTTTATAAGATTTTAAGACAACATCTTAAAAATATTGCAAACATGAGCAGGGGCAAGACACCAGATTATAATTTTCTACAATGTCAAGAGAGAGTTCCAGAGACAGAAATAGCAATAGGCTCTATAAATAGATTTAATAACATGTATGCAATAGGAATAGGCTTGAAAAGTTCATATATAGACATAATTAGTAACAGTATAAATAATAAAAATGCCTTGAGACCTTTAAAAACTTTAAATATGAAATATTGGGCTAGAGAAATTAATCCAGACTTCATAGTAGAAGCAAAATATGTGAAACTGAAAGAGCCGTTAGAGCTAGATTTAAAGGAAGCATACGAGCTTTATCCTAAAGCTATAAAAAATCTTATGGCTTTGCCTCACAAGGGCAACTATCAGAGATTTCTATTAACTCGGTTTCTTCTTTCAGTTCATAAACCAAGTGACGCAAAATTTATTTATTATTCAGTACTTGGCGATGAAGACTTAAAGCATGTAAAATATGGAAATTGTAAAACACAATGGAACTATATACTTAACAATATGTATAGATATAGTTGTCCAACGTTTCAAGAATTAAGCCAATATGCGGACCCAGAGGATGAGGGTCTTTCTCATCCTCTTGAAAAAATTCAAAAATACATGGACGAGAAGAAAAATGGTGAGAACTCGAAAGATAAACTATAAATATGAGACATATAAACTCAGAAAACATACAAAAGTTTTAAATGACATTATAAAAAAATTAAATAACCAAACAAAAGTTATGCACGACAATATGATTTTTTTGAAAAAATATGCAGAAGAACAAGGTACAAAGACATTTGAATACAAAAAAGAGAGAATAAAACTTTTGGAAAAAATAAAAGAATTAGAAACAGAACTTAAAAACTTAAAGGAGTTGAGAAAAAGTGAACGAAAAACCGTTAAGCGAAAGCCAGTTAAAAGTGCTTCTAACACTAGAAGAAAATGATGCACTAACTTACGAAGAATTGGCTATGGAATCTGGTCTTTCTTATGATGGGGTACGTGGAAGAGTATCTGAATTAAGACAGAGGGGATTCAATATAGAAAGAGTTAAGGAAGGAAAAAATACTCTACTCTCTTTTTCTGGAAAATTAGAAAAAGAAAGAGATAAACTTTTACGACCACATACATATGGAGACATGATAAGTAGAAGAACAAGAAGTTTAGAAGACTTCTATGGAATTACTGACTTTTTAAATGAGATTAGAAAATCTAATCCAAAAGTAAAAAAGAAGGCAATTCATTTAAAAAATAAATGTGGACTACTAATGTTATCAGATATACATTTTGGTAGTATAGTGAGAGATGGAGAAAAGAAAATATACGATACAGAAATTGCACTCTCAAGAATGAGAGAACTTACAGAAAAAGTCATAGATAAAATAAAAGAAGAAAAACTAGATAGCATATATATTGCTGTTCTTGGAGATATAGTAGATGGAGACGCAGTTTATAGAAACCAGACTTACAATATTGAAAAGGCTGCTGTAGAACAAGTCAAAGATGCAGTAACTGCAATATCTAATATGATAAAATCTTTAATTAATGCTGGCGTTAAAGTTGTTGTTGGCTGTGTTCGTGGAAATCATGGAGTAACTAACTATAAAAATCTAGAACAGGATAATTGGGACAATGTGGTTTATGATATGTTAAATCTGGTTTTCACAGATAATAAGAATGTAATTATAAATCATTATGCAAACAGAGAGGCAAAAGTAAAAATACTAGATAAACAAGTAGTAATAACGCATGGAGACATTCTTGGAAATCAAATAAGAACCGCATCTGGAGCACAGGCATTTAGAGGACTGATTGGAAAACATAAACTCTTTGATAATGACTTAATCTTAATTGGACATCTACATACATTTGAATTTATGGTAGACCAGAGCAAGATGTTAGTTAGAAATGGCGCTATGCAATCAACTTCAGATTATGCTCTAAGTAATAACTTTTATAATGTTCCAGAACAAACATTTATGGTATTGGAAGAGGGAATAGTATATCCCAAAATATTTCCAATAGAATTTAGTGGGTGAAAAAAAATGACAATAGATAAATATATTGGTTATCTTGGAGCATTGGTTCTGGGAGCATATGGCACCTATCTTTATATGCTCATAGATAAAATAAGAATTGAAACTAGAGATAAATTATTTCTATTAGAACGCACTATAAGAAGTGAGTTGGAGAATAGACTTCTATCTTTAGATGCCCAGATTAAAAAAATAGATGAACTAATTGCAGAATTTCCCACAGTTGAAGAAATTGCAAGAGAAGTGATGTCAATGAAAATTCCAATATCAAGTCTTCCTAAAAGTACACAAGATGCAATAGGAAGAGCACTTGGAGAAATGAAAAGACAAGATACTAAAAAAAATAAGAAAGACTCAGACCTTCCATTTACTACTAAAACAGATGAGGACACATATATAGGATAGAGGTGAAAAAATGGAGAGAGAAAAGTTAGTATCTAGTTGGGACGAGCTAGTGAAATTTGTAGATAACATAAACTATTTTCAAAAAACACTAGTTTTAACTGGATGGATTAGAGAGCCCAATAACGGGGATTTTTTTATTAGAAAACTGTCTTTTTCAACTATACCAGTTAAAATTATAAAAGAGCTGAAAAAAGATGTCGACAGTACAAAGCAGAAAACAAAAAGCAAGAAGACTACAACAAGAAGTCGTAAGAAAAATACTTGAACTATTTCCAGAAGAACTTACAGAACGAGATGTACGTTCAGCTCCTATGGGAACAACTGGAGAGGATGTAGTGCTTTCAGAAAAGGGAACAAAGAAATTTCCATTTGCTGTGGAATGTAAGAATAGGGAAAAATTGAATATTTGGGCAGCACTTGAACAAGCAGAGTTAAGAGATGGAAATCTGACTCCGTTAGTAGTATTTAAGAGAAATTTCTCTGAAATCTACTGTACTCTTAAATTTGATGATTTTCTGAAAATTTTAAAAAAATAGGCTAGAAATAATGATTTTTTTAATAAAATTTGTGTTTTTAATATACTGAGGTATGTTTTACACAAAAAACAAGCTATAAAAGCGAAAAGTTTAAATATGAGAAGTGACTTAATTATTATTAACCCGCTAATGAGGGTAAAATTTTAATACATTTTCTACAATTTTAACTAGATAGTATTGGATTGTAGAAGATGTCATTTAAAAAATAGAGAGGTGTATACAACATGGCTAAGAAAACAGATGCATCTGCAGAAAAACTAAAAGCAGTCAAAAAGTACGGCCCTATGGCTTTGGCTTTGATTTTGGCAGCATTAGTATTGTTTTTTGCTGGTGCGAACTCCGGTCTGAAAAACGACTTGGAAGTTGCTGAAGTAGAGATAGCTAATCTTGCAGAAGAGAGAGCAGCTCTAGTAGAAGTAAATGAAGAGTTGGATAGTAGGGTTGGAGCGTTGGAAGAGCAAGTGTCAGACCTTGAGTCCGTAAATGAAGCTCTAGAAACAGAGAAAAGTGAACTCGAGGAAATACGTACAGAACTTGAACAGGAACTGGCACAGATAGAACTTGGAGAGGTGGTTGAAGGGTATTTAATAGATGAAATAGACTTCGGAAGCGACCTTGAAGAAGTTATCGACGACGGAGAATACGATGTTCTACAGGATGGAAAAATCGAATTCGATGGAGATAAGTATGATGTCCACGAAGAGATATTACTATCTAGTGATGTAGTCTTAATGACAAGTGGATTCGGGTATGACGAAGAGTTGGCAGAAGCACCCTACCTAGGATTTTTATCCAAAGGTGCAATAGCTTATAGATTTGTCTTTGATGATGATTTTGATATGACAGAAGTCAGTGAAGATGAACCATTAAAGATGGACTTCCTTGGAAGGCGCTTAGAGATTATAAGCATCGATGCCGACGAAATGGTAGTCAGAGATGCTAACAAGTATACATTACTTGAGAGCGAAGAGCAACTAGTAGAGGGATTATCAATAACTCTAATCGATGTTGGGTTAAACGAGGATGTAGCTATTCTAGAGATAGATGGTGAATTGTTCTATGTTGACCTAAATGAAGACATATCAGTTGGTGATAAAGAACTAATAGTTGACGAAATTATAGCGACCAACTCAGAAGATAAAATAGATGTAGCTATAGTATATGTCGGTGACGGTGTTGCAGATGAATACGAGAATGGCGACTATTTACTAGAGAAACCAGATTGGTATTTTTATTGGGATACTGCGAGCGACAATTTGAATTTCTTTGAACTATCGTACGAAGAAAAATCCGACGAATTAGATGACGACTATTCTCCACTGGCTATTGGAGAGAGTTTAATGTTCCCCTGGGAGTCATTTAAACTTGAATTCATGGGCTATGAGAGTGAAGTAAGTTACATGGACGTTGAAATGTTTTTCGATTGTGAAGACGCCAAAGACGATTTAACATCAGATACTTGTGGTGTCTGGTTAGAAACAAACGAAGAAATATTTTTAGTAGATGATGAAGAAGTGGACTCAGTATTCCTAGTGAGAACTGGTTCATTTAATTGGGATATCTACTATGAAAACGATGACGGCGATTTCACTGAAGCTGGTTCTGATTTAGATATCAAATTCGAAGATACTGAATTAGAAGTAGAACTAGAAACAAGTGGAGACGGAGATATCGTCATAGACGATGGATTTGGTGAAATAAGATTCGATGTGAGGCCGCTAGATGAAAAACTGGGGGACATCCAAGACGAATCTGAAGCTGATGAAATTAAATACGGTGGCAACTCATTTGGTACAAGTGAATTTGACGTATTAACTGGATATGGAATTATTCTAGTGAGTCCAGATTCACATGGAGAAGATGACGAGGCATTGTTCAGAATTCCGTCAGAACAAGTACAAGGAAGAGTAAGAGTTATTTAACTCTTCCATTTTTTATTTTTTTTAAATATAATATAGAGAGGTAAAATATGAATTTTGATTTAGAGATGCATAAAGCTGTTTGTTCAGAATGTGGTAAAGAATGTGAAGTTCCTTTTAAACCAGATGCAGATAGACCAGTTTATTGTCAAGAATGCTATAGAAATAAACGAAGATACTAGTTCTTAGTTGAATTTTTAGAAACATTTATATATTAGAAGTAGCTTTAGCTATAATATGAGCCTAAATAAATCTCTAAAAACTGCTCTAAGAAAGCAATATAATTTACCAGAGAAAGCTCTAGAATTAATAGTAGAGCTTGAATATGACGAGTTTAGAAGAGAAATAGAAAATGTAGTAGATATGCATCTTTTAAAAATAGATGAGCATCAAAGCTCTATCGTATATGCAAAAAGAGCGTTTTACAGAGCTACCGATTATAGAAAAACTCATTTAGTAAAATATTATAAATTACCAGACGGCACTGTGGGATTTGTAGTTATTAGAAGAAAACCTAAAATTGGATACGAGTCTAAAAATGGAACAGAATGAGATGCCCGAATATCTAGAAGATTTAGTAAACACTCTTATAGATAAATATGTAGCATATATGTTTAAAAGAGGGACTAGTAAAAAAGAGGGCTGTGGCTGCAGAAGCTGTTATAATGATGCTGTTTCTATAGCAAACTGGTATTTAAGAAAAGAAAAAAGAGTTGCACAATTAGAAATTGATGACTTAGAATATGCTACTATAAAAGATTATTATAGGCACCATCCCGAAGAATTTCATGACGATGATGATTTTAGAACAAGGGGCTTATACTCAAATTCTACTTGACGCAGGTAAATGCATCAAAAATCGATTATTTTCTGAACCATATTTTTATACTAGTTAGAAAAAAAGATTGAACCTATAGCCATTTACCGAACTCAGGTGGCAAATTTATACTATATTTCTATTATACTATCAGACTTTTAATAAAGTCTACTACTTTCTTAATTTTATAAACAAGTTCTCCAAATGTTCCTGGAGATGTATTTCCAGAAACAGTCACACTCCAAGGATTTCCAGCACCACCAGCATCAGATAATGCCTTTCCAGTTGAACCGGCTGTGGTATGGTCTGAAGTAGGTTCGTCCCAAACAGCATCTGTAATATTGCTTGGATTAACTACGTTTTCACTAATTATTGTTGCTCCCATTGAATTATCATTTAAACCTGCTACTCCTCTTATGTAAATAGTTCCAGCTGTAACAGTACTATCTATAGTTACTTCGCCCGCATTCATATCTATTGTTGCTTTTTCTGTTCCTGTTTTGTTTATTAACTTAATATGACCATTATGTCCACTCAGACTGAGTTTCTGTCCACTTCCACCAAAATCTATAATTGGAGGATTAGAATCAACTGCAGTCCAACAATTTAAAATATTAGCATCAGCACCATTTCCCAACTGTATTGTTCCCGGTTCAAATAAACAGTTACATATAAATCCATCAAAATATATAATATCGGCAAGTCTGCTATTCGTAATTATATTACCACCGTCTAGAGTTCCAGTAAGTCTGCAATTTTGAAATATGGTATCTGTAACATTTGCTCCTGTCTCTACTGTAACAGTGGTATGTACTTGGTCTTGTCCATGAATATTCATTCCAGATACGTTGTCTCCCGTGGTTAGAGTAATATCGTCTTTTATATATAAGTTATAAAAACCGCGCTCTGCTGCTATACTCATAGCATCAGAAATATTATTCACCGGCTGTAACGGCGTCCCTACTGGAAAGTCTGTTCCTGAATATGGACTTGAAATTTCCACAGTTACTCCATCATTAAATGAGGAGTGTTGTATAGAAGATAATTCTTGTAATGTTGCACTTGAAGAAGCAGTTAATGTAACTGTAACATAACTTGCTGGCTCTATGGGATTACCATAAGTCTCTGCTACTGTATCATATCTTACTAAGTTCCCTCCAGTAACATTACAAAGAGTATAACTTGGTCCCGCACGGTCTTGAAACTTTAGTTTCCAATCTAATAAAGTTACAGTAATACCAACCAAGACTCCCCCACCAAGGTCTTGTTTTCCAGAAGCATCAAGAACTTTATACATTTCCATATTATCTAATTCATCTTCCCAGTCTCTCACTAGGTTGACCAGTTCTTGCATAGTTATCTCTGTATCTGGTGCTAATACTGTAATTATCTTATTGGGCTTGTCAAAACTAAGTGAAACCATTTATCTTCCTCGCTTCTTATTTGCTTCCCTCCCAAAAATAAAGAAGGAAAAAAAATAAAAAATTTAAGACACAATACTGTCGGCTGTTCTAATTGCTGCTACAGACAATCCACTAGTATTAATTGTACCAGATGTTTCGAAAGGTAAGATACCTTTTAAACGCACTCTAATTAATACTGCTCTGTTAGAACTGTAAATAACAGTTTCTTCTGCAGATGTACCAGTTGCTGTAGTATCAATAAACGGTATATATATCGTATCAGTACTACCATAACCACCACTATGTGCAGTAGATAAGTTAATTGCACTTCCAGACCAAGAGTCATAAAATATTCTCTCTTCAGTCTCTGCAGATGTATCAACAATTCTGACATATCCCGAGTCTGGTGTATCGCTATCTAAAGCTGTTGCAATCCACAGTGTAGTTCCAGCACCGGAATTATCGTCTGTTAGAGCATACATAGCCTTATCTATACTTCCAGAACTTGTTCTAAATACAGAAACTCTATCTCCAGCCTGTATAGATGAAATTTTAACTGTAACACTAACAGGCGGCGTTCTTGTATTTCCATTAGAATCTATTAACTGGAAATTTTGACTGTCAGCACTAGCCATGTTTTGTAACCAGACACCCTGTGCACCGAATAATACTCCACCAGCGAATGTTCCAAGCGGACTCGCTTTTTTAGGCGTATAACTATTAGCCGGAGTGTCTTCATCGATGTAGGCTCTGATATATTCTTCACCATCTAAGGTATTGAATGTTAAAGACGCACCAGAAAGTTTTAAACTATACATACTAAATGTACTGTCTTCTCTAGTTACATACTTAAAATATTCATACACTTGTGCCAAAGTTCTTCCTCTACATTCAACAACCACATCATAATCGTAAGCTGATTGCTGAGAGAAATTCTTTTGTACTGTGTGGTCAAGAGTTAATGCACTGTTTGTTGTAGCATATTCGCTTCCATCATCATTGAGCATTGTTTCGCCAGATTCCCATGTACCAGTAACGTTTCCTAAGAACACGGAACCACCACTTACTCCTGGGTCGTATAATACTACTCCAGTAGCTCCAGAATTTTGTCCAGTGACATTCATGCCCACATCTAGTGTATTATTAGAGTCTACTCCAATATGTCCATTCATAAACCAGATTCCAATATCGTCATATCCTGCTACTGCTCTTAAGTTTGTAACTCCATCTAAAGTGACTTTTCCTTCTGTAGAGCCATTAACTATTTCAGAAGACTGAAAAGCGGTATAATAACTTGAATCAGCTTGATAGTCTCCATTTGTATCCATAAGAAGTAATCCATCATTAGATAAATTAGACACGCCTCTAAGAATACCCTTAGCTCCAGATGCGCTGCCCACCATAACTTGTCCTAAAGTTGTGGGTTCTACTGTTTCTGTATCATAACTAACTAATATGCTTCCATCTGTACCATTAGTACTTCCATATGCACTCGATGTGTGTCCCCAAAATGTATCATTGTCACTTATAGTACCCTTTAATCCTCCAATTCCTACATATCCTGTGGAACCATTGTCCTGAACTGAAACTACTTCTGCGCTCCATGTTCCATTTAATTCTTGAACAATTTCTCCAGCTGAGAAAGTTAAGTCTGTACTATCAAATAACAAATATTTTTCTGGACTATCGTTATCGAGGTCAGTTGCTGTAGACAACGGTACCGCATTACGTCCACCATCTGTAAGGTCAATCTCAAAGTTATCATACAGGTCTCCATATTGTCGTGCGAAAACTGTAATGACTGCATTATCTATCTCTGTACCAGCCTCTTTGACTTGAATAAGCACATCTATATGTCCCCTTTCCCAATTTGTTAGGTCGCTCCACTCGCTTATAGCGGAACCGTTTTGGAATATATAGATTTGTGGTGATGGAGAACTCTCAATTGTACCAAGAGTATAAACGTTAGCAAACAGTTCTTCTCCAGAAGCAGATGCTCCATCTGCAGTTCCATCAGCTGAAGACCCTGTTATAGTCATAGCTGAAGAGTCAGCTATCTGTGCCGGGGTTTCTCTCTCATCCCTAACCCACCACGTTTGAGTTGTTCCAGACTTAGTAATAAAACCAAGTAACGGTCCTACCGTAGTACCATCATCTTTTACGTCTTTACCAACATCAGATGACTGTGCCTGAGTTGATTGTGAATCAACCTCTAACTTTTGGATGACCCAATTAGCATATCCACTAGTTTCGATTGCACCACCACTAAGATATTTGTGGGCATAGCTATCTTCACTAATGTCAAGCCACCAGCCATTAATCATGGTATAAGCGGTAGGAGTCTGTGCACTCATAGGTACTTCATCGTCCATTTGATTTAATTCATCAAAAGTGTCTTGCAACCAAGAGTACAGAGCATTTACTGTATACACTGTGTCCCCTGTATTATGATAGATTCTCTTGTTTGTATAATCTATTGCAAAGTCGTCTCCTATTGCCATTTTTCCCTCCTTTATATTTTATATTAATTATCTCTCACCCTATGGATTATAATTAGGGTCTGCCTGCCAAATTGCTTTGATAGTCAAGTCCCCTGTAATAGTAGCACTTGTTTCAAAAGGTAAATAACCTTTATATCTAGCCTTAACTGTAACTGGTTGTGGATTTGTATAACTAAACTGTTGAGTCGCCTTATACTTTCCACCATCTGAAACACTTGCATAACTATTCATAAGTGTGTCTCCTTCTGCTAAATCTCCACCAGCTGCTGCCTCTATATAACATCTTACATAAGCAGTGGGCTCGTCTCCACTTACAACACTACCAATTGTAAGAGTAACTGTAACTGGAGGAGTATAGGTTGTTCCATAATCATCTGTCATATAGTCTATACTTCCGCCGCCTCTATTTGCTAAAAACACGCCTTCATTTAAATTCACGTTTCTTTCTGTATAATAGCCTTCGGGACCAGAATATATTAACTGAGACTGTTCATCTTCTCCCCATTCCAAAACATTAATATATGTTCCGGTTGGAGATGTACTAGACATTCTTGCAGCTAAATAATCGTAAGTAATAGCCATTGACTTATTACGACAATCAACCCACCAAGAGTACGAACGTTCGGTATTATCTGTATAAACTCCAGACCATGTAAACTCTGGATTAATAAGTGTTTCTCCATTACTAAATGTACTTGCGTTTCTATTCTTTAAAAATATTTTTCCATCACTTGCATCTCCTTCTTCAAAACTAACTACCACTCCCTCCGCTTTCGATGTTGTACCTCTTACCGTACTTCCAATACTTAAAGTTCCACTTCCAGTACCAAATTCAATTAACGTCGCTGGATTTGTTTCTTTCCAAGTAATAATACCGCTTCCATTACTATATGCTGTATTCCAATCTGTTTGGGTAATTGCAGAATCTGGAACTAGTGTAATAGTAGATACTATACCGGCATTCACCGTTTGTGCAGCAACATATGGTGAATAAGTATATTTATAAACTTTAAGAGCAAAATCTCCATAAGCAGTTACTAATAATGAACCGCCAACATCACTGCTTGTATATTCTCTAGCTAATATGTTTGAACTTGCTACTCCACTTGAGTCAGTACTCTGTCTATTTGCACTTGGTAAATTTTGTCCAGTTGAGCCTTCATAAATATATGTTTGCGCAGTTCCTATGGCTGTTCCATCAGATTGCTGAACTGTTAAATCTAGCGAGTATTTCTCATTAACTATATTTCCACTAGTTCCTACAAAATTTAATTCTGTTGTTCCAGTGGGGTCTATAGTCCACGACGGATTAACAACATTCCATGTCTCATTATCTTCTAATGTAATATATGGAGTTGTAAAGTTATTAAAATTATAATCTTTAAGTTCTATAGCCGCAGTTCCAGTACTACTTGACTGAAATCCTGGACCTTGAATAATATTCCATTCAGATGAATCCATATTAGCCATATCTTTAATGTCTATAGATTTAACACTATCTTTAGCAAAAGTAACTTGATTTCTTAAATAAAGAGGCGCATATGAACTGTCATCAACATCTAGTTCTACATAATTCATATCGTTAAAAGTGCAATCAACTATTTTACAAGCAGTGCCAAGGACAGCAGCGCCCCCAATAACTGCTGCACTCCCCGCCGATAATGTAACTGAATATAAGTTAAAAACATCAATATCTTTATCTGAAACTTCCAATGTCCACGGTTTTCCAATGCTCTTTATAATGGATGGATTGGAGCCCAAAGTATTAGACCCGGTACCAACACTATCTCCAAGTTGGAAACTTGTAGTTCCTGCTGAAGAGCCCACAACACTAATCTTATAATGAGTACTTGACACTTTCATGTCATCAAATATTACAATTTGGTCTTTATCTTCAAAAAATAAATTATCATTTCCAGTAGTTCCAAACTGTACAGGTCCCACAAGAAAATAACTTCCTCCTCTTTTTCTAATAAAACCCGCTACAACTGCATCATCTGCTGTAACCAATGCATCAAAATCATCTGGAGCACCAAGTGTGCCGCCAGTAACAGTCATTGGGTCATTTCCATATCTAATATAATCTACATAACAGTTGTCTGCAAGCTTGCTTTTTGCCGTACATTTAAAACCTACTCCAATATTTGTAATTGAAGATAAATTTGCATTTGTTCCATTGTTTGAATCTGGAGCCGCGCCCGTATGAATGGAAAAACACTGCCAGCCGCCCTTGTATGTATCACTTCCTCCCACATACCAATAGCTTTCATTTCCAGAATTATCTCTGAGACATATTTGCATACCACCAGCAGCTCTAGTATCCAATGTTGGAGCTGTCATAACCATCAACCAAGCGTATATGGCAGTATTACTGAGATTTGTAGCAGTTTGTGATGCACCAAATACTCTTAAAGTCTCTATATCAACATCAAAGGCAATTGAGCCAGAGCCTTCTACATAAAAGTCTGTATCAACACCAAGTGTTGCATCACCAGTCCAATTATCTGTTTCACAGTAATCCCATACAGTTGTTTTATCTAATGCTGTCAGTGCCATATTTTGTAAACCTATCGTATAATATTATAGGGACCACTAAAACGTCCCACAATAAACCTTTTCTAGTTGTTGGAATATATACGTATTCACATTTTTTCAAGTTGTCAGTCTTTAAGTCTGTATAGTTGGGTCCTATAACATAAAAAACATTGTCTTTAGGATGTTTAAAATCTTTGAGTTTTGTCTTTTTAAAGTTCTTAGGAATGTTATGCTCTTGCATCAATATAACAAATTTGTAATTCTCGTATTTTTTCATAACCTCTTCCAAAGAATTAAACTTTTGGAAATTGATTTCGGCGTCCCCATAATATGGGTCAGTATTATCTAAATCTATAAGTATAAAATTTTTTACATTGAAAGACTTGAGTGCATAAGACCACATTCTTAGAATGTGCTTTTGAGCATATCCCGAAATCTTATCATTCTTATAAATCCAATCTGGGTTTTCCCAATGTCCGACTACTCCTATCATAGTTCCACCTCTGGATTCTCTTTTTTAAAATCTTCAAGAGGTATCCATTTCTTCCAGTTCCAGTTTTTCCCTATTACCATAATTTCTACATATTCTTCGTCTACTATGTTTCCATAAATATCTGGAACTTGATGAATTATTTCTTTAACATATTCTACCTTTCTTTCTTTTCCATCATCATTTATTTTCAATCTTCTCACCTCTAATTTAGCACTGCGTCTACAGTGAATGATTTATACAACGAATATGAAAGAGAAGTTCTATTGTCCCATATATTGTTGTATTTAGTGTCTCCATCGGCAAATACTACTGAAATTAAGTTGCCATCTGAATCATAAAAATATTTTCTAATTTGCCATACAGCCTCTGAAGTAGCTGAGCCCGCCACAGCAATTCCATAATATTCTAAATCTCCATCTGAATTGTAAGCAAATCTGGACGTATACTTAGCAGTAGCAGTATTTATACTACCATCTGCATTGACACCCATTTTATTCGACGGGTTGTTCCTATCTTCAATTTGAGCCATCTTGCTCTATTCCTTCTTTCTGTATGTCTACATTGGCCTTCTCATCACTCATTCTAATAGCCGGTAAAGGCGGGTTTATTGAAGTTGGCACCACTATTGTAGAGATATTTGTTGGCTCTGGTAATCTAAATGTCAATTGGATTGCTCCAATAAACGCTATATCGTCAAAGAATCTTTCTAAATTCTCTATCTGGTCTCTAAAAACAGTTGTCTTTACTATGAGACCTTCTGATAAAAAATGTAGTTCCAGATAATTTTCTCCTTCATAGTAGTATATTCTTTTCTTGTTTTCTCTAGCCAACTTTAAAAAGTCGCTATAGTGTATTCCAATTATATTTCCTGCCATTTTATTCTACCACTATTTTCTCCCGAATGCTGTAAGTACTGTCTCTTTCCCGTAAACAATTATTGAACTCCATTTACGTAGCAAGTAAATTAAACCAGTAGATACCATAAAATCATACACATACGGAGCGTCATATCCAGTTCCATATTGTGCAAGACCACTTATGACACCAGCAGCTACTGCTACCAATAGTGTTGCTCCCATTTTTTTCCAATCAAAAGGAGCATCTGCATCTTCTTTTCTTTTCTCAACCCAGTACTTCCAATAGCCTGAAAGTGTATAGGCCAGACCACTAACTACAGACCTTCCTATTGTTTGTAATACGGGAACTAAAGCGTTCCAGTCTACCATTTTATTTCAACCTCCTTATCCAAAAAATTTTTTAAAATATGATATTACACCTATGAAACCACCAATGAAACCAGATACAAAACCTATAAGTCCAGACTTTACCTCAACTTTAGTAACTCTATTTTCCATTTCTTTAACATAATTATAATTTAACTTGATTTGCTTCTCTATTAAGTTCTTGACTTCATCTAACTTTTTATAGTTTTGCTCAACTTTTTTTTCAACTGAAGCTATATAGCTTTCCTGGTCTTCCAGTTTAGCTCTAGTCCATCCCCAACGTTCCGCTTGAGTGGCTTTCCACGTGCCATTATTGTTGTTATTTGACATTCTATCCCTCAATTTACTTTTTTGTCTCCCTGTATATATTAAATATATTAACTTCCTATATATAAATGTTTCTATTTAAATAACACACAAATAGCACCAAATTCCGGTGATATGTCGTCTGAAGTTGCTAAATTAATTCTTACTCTTAATTTTTTTCCACTTGAACTAAATGTATGTAACGTTCCAGGAGTAACAGTCTCCCACGTATTACCATCATTGTTACTAACTTCATATGTACAGTTTGTGTAATTATTTGCATCAATTCTGAGTTCACATTTAGTTATATTTTCATCTGCTTGTCCATCTGTAACTGTAGACACAATTCTACTTTCACATACTCCACTTGCCTGTCCAGAAGACAGTCTTAATATGCCTTCACTCAATTCACAATTTGAAAGCACTAATAAAGAGCCTTCATCATCATCAAAATCAAAATTCAAGCTATTACTCATATTGTTTAAGTTATTATAAGGAGTAAGTGCTTTTTCAATATCGTAAGCATCCTGAAACAAATCAGAAACTCTGTCTGTTTTTTTAGATACATTTACGGTTGTAAAACTTCCGCTATTTCTCCCATATTCTGTAGTAAAACTTGAAATCTTATAGTTTCCATCAATATCACAGTACGGAACTGTAATTCTAATAACTTCTCCGGGATTGAGAGTAGACAATACCAGTGAAGTTAATCTGCCTTTTTGTGTTGAAGTAGAGCTCTGTGATAATTCTGAAAGAGCCCTATTTGTTAACTCACTTACTTCACTAAGCGAGCTATCTGTGATTACCTTTGTTTTAATCCAAAAATTTGCTTGCGATGTGGCGTCCTCTTTGGTTTTTATTCTAATAATATTATTATTGTTCTGTCCATAGACTATTATTTTATTCTTTACTTCATTATTATTATAGCCGAACTCACCCACAGTACTGAGATTTTCTCCATAAGATATATATTCGTCTGAATTTATTATACTTTCTTCCTCAAATACTCTGATTAACCAATCATTTCCATCATAATGTATGTAAAAATCTAATCCTGCCTGTTTACAAATATCTCTCATAATTTCAAGATAACTTCTATTCTGATATGCCTGAGTTATAGTTGTGTCAACATCTCCTACAGTGATTGTGTTAGCTGGGTCCCATTTTAGTCCTGTTCCATAAAGTATTCCGTCATCCCAATTTCCTTGTGAATCTATAAGAGTGCCCCCAGAACTGCTTCCTTTTAGCGCATATATTGCGTTTTTATTTGAAAACTGAATTATAGTGACATCGTCAGCTATTTCTGGATAATCTCTTCCATCAAGATACACTACCCAGCCTTCTGCAAATGTAAGTCCATATGTTACATTATCAACCTTTCCTCTAAATACTCTGGTAGTAGCATCTGTGAAATCTAAAAAAATATCTACTATTTCCCCTCCATTGAACTTTCTAAGAAACTGCCCATCTAAATTTGATAAAGTAATTCTAAAACTACCTAAACTATCTGTAGCAGTTCTTGTAAACTGTGCTGATAATGTTCGTGCTTCGTCTACTGCTCCACTATATGAGTTTAAAACAGTATGTGTCGTATTTAAATCGTCTATAATCTGTATTTTCCATAGAGGTTCATATCTAGATAAGGGAATAAATATTCCGCCTCTGCTAACAAATGTTGTTGGTCGTGGCATTTTTAACTACAATAGTCGCTCGTATTCACACAATCTGTACATAATGAACTTATTAAAAATACTGGCTCATAATAAGCTAAACTGCTGGGGTCACACGAAGTTAAATTTACAAACCAATAAAGTTCTATTTGTTCATCTCTAAATAACTGGTCTTCTATCTCAGTACAAGTATCTGATACACTAACTCTACTAGGAACATACGGAATGTTCCACCAAATTGCCTCCTCATATAGTTTTCCAGAATGGGCATCGGAAGAACCATCATAAACTGTTTCCCACCCAGTAGAGTTTTTACAATACCAGGCTCCATAAGAGTTTGATACTGGAGTATTGGATATCTCTCTCAATTCTATTGGGTCTTGTGCAAAACAAGAACTTGAAATTGTCCAGTTGTTTCTGTCAGATGGATACCCCCCTCTTTTAACCTCCCATTTAGCTCCAGTAGCTCTAGACGGTTTACTATAGTTTAAATAAATATAGCTTGGGTTGCCACCAACTTCGTCCATAGAGTAAGTGCTCCAAATTCCATCATAACCATTTGAACATGGATATGACCCATCGAAAGTTCCTGAACAGACAGTGCTGTTTGCATTCTCCTGATAAGTCCAGTCTACACTATCTGTCGAATATTTATCATATGCTATATTAAGACATGCCGGAACACTTGAATTCATTCTTATATTTATCTTTGCATTTTGATTAGGTCTTTGTAACATTGTAATAGTATGGAATGGTACTCCGGTTTTATTATCTTGACCAAATGGTTCTAAATTCTTTGAATTAACAGTTGTTGGAAAAATCCAAAAATCGTCAACATTGGGTGGTAATGTTACATTGAATGGACTATATTTTGTATATATATATGTATTTACATTAGATGGAGTAATATTTATCTCTATTGTATCATTTCCATAGTGATTCAATTCCATATTATCTATAGTCACACTTTGGTCACCAGTACCAGACCAAGATATGTTAATATCTATCTGGCAAGGATCCTTATCGCACTCGCTTGTAAATTTACTTATATTTAAATCTCGTTTATGGGCGTTAATGTTAAATGCTGTTATATTTATACTAAAATTTAATAATCCTGTAGAATCTGAATATATTCTAAAAGGCACCGGACAGCTATCTACATAACTAAAATCACAATTATTATCTATATATATATTATATAGGCTCTTCCCAGTATCTTCATTGGTAGTGTTTTCAGATATGTCATATTTTCTCTCCGTATCAATTTGAGTATTATTAATCCAATCTAATATGCCATCATCTCCTATATCTATAGATATGTTGATAGGAAAAGAACTGGTAAAGCCTTTTATTATTGAAGTATTTATTATAGGAGTTATTTGCATATCACCAGTTTTAAGTCTCCATTTTAATTTTATTTTATTTCCAGTACTACTGAAATTATGCTGGTATTCGATATTATCATATATTATATTTTCCCAATTACTTCCATCGTCGGCACTAATATATGTGTCAGTTTCTCCATCTGTTCTATTGTCTAGTGTCACTTTAACTGTAACATTTGTAATTGTGTAGTTTGTCTCCAACAGTGTTTTGGTAATAGTGTCTTGCCACTCATCTGTTATAAATGCGTCAAATTCTACTTGTCCAGTTTCGTTGGGTTCAACTGTTCCGTGTAATATTACTTTAGCGTTGGGCTCAATACTATATCCGCCAGAAGAATATCCATATACATTTACATTAAGTACAACAAATTTTGAACTATTAACATAATCTGCTCTATTTGTATCATTTATTTTAAAATTTGAGTTAAGCGAATCGCAGCTCTCATCATTATCTGTATTATCATAACAAGAATCTATAATATCATATGTGTTGGTATTCCAATTATATACTGTTATATTTGAGTTAGCTATATCTCCGTCGTCATATATTTCAGCACTTACACGATAGTTTATAGTCATATTTCTAGAGGAAGTTATATTAGGTATTTCCAAAGTATAGTATCCTTGGAATGTCTCTCCCGGGCTCATATCACCATATATACGTATTCTTGTTTCACTATTAAAATCTTCATCAAAAGAATACCAAAAACGGTCCGTATATTTACCATCCGGTGCATCAGAATACAATGAATCAATATATACGCCAGGACATGTGGTAGTTTGTGAACAAAAGTCATACTTATGGAACCATGTAGTGGGCTCCATTTCTAGTACTTCTGATTGAACATTCCAATTTGACTCTGTGTTGTCAGAATCTTTATATAGAGTATTTGAAAAATCTATAGTAATATTGTCTTCTAATGTTTCACCAGACAGTGTAAGTGTAGTATAAAAATTAAAATCTTCCCCAATAGGGAAATTTACATATCTTAAAACTGAGGAGTCTTGTGTATAATACGGCAATTTCTCTGAAAATAAGCCGTTAGACAGTCTCTTCAATTTTAATTCGTTGTTTCCCAAAAAACCAGGTAACATATAATCTATCACACCATCGTTTCCCACATCTAAAGTTACATTTTCTGGTTCGTTTTCTCCAGAAAGGGTTAAAGACATATTAATAAACTTCGAATAGTTGCTAGCTTCTATTGAAACAATTGACCCCTTGGAAGTAATAGTTTTGTTGTCAGTCAAATCATTAAATTTCCAGATAAATGGTATTACGCTAAAATTATAATAAAACGGTGCATTGGCACAATAATAGTTTTTCTTGTTATTAATGTCAAGACAAGTATATGTTGTTCCATTTACATAAAGTTCTGCATTTGTCTCTACTTCGTATGTTCTGTTTTCAGATAAATTGTTTAAAAAGATTGTGGACAGATATTTCTCGTCTAATGTATATATTGTATAACTAGTAATTTCAGGACTTATTCCTCCCGTATCATTAATTCGAATTTTATAATATAAGGGACTTCCACTTAAATTAACTACATTTGTCCCGTCT
>Ga0190359_1000012_pt1 | contig 102817 bp, 88 predicted proteins | sample 48721823_MG_FD_161269 | JGI IMG/M metagenome (GOLD analysis project Ga0190359, IMG submission 161269) | Hydrothermal vent microbial mat bacterial communities from Southern Trench, Guaymas Basin, Mexico - 4872-18-2-3_MG | ecosystem: Environmental > Aquatic > Marine > Hydrothermal vents >...
ATCCGGGATTTTGAATCTCAATTGGCCGGACTCCAAGGAAGCTCCTTTTATTTTGTCTATAAATTCAGGATGAAGCGTGTTGAGGCTGTAGTTTTTTCCGCTGATCCCTTCCACTTTCAGTATTACGGTCTGTTCTTCTGTGTGTGATGATATGATTTTCATTCCAGAGTCCATATCTCCGACTTTGACCTCAGGGGTCACCGGAAGGACTTCAAAACAGGGTTCGATAGATAATTCTGCCTGCAGAGGTTCGTCATGTACCGTGAATTCTAACTCCACTTGAGTAACCTGGCGGCGATCAAATATATGAAAGGGGGTTTCCTTTCCATTCACCATCACATGTTTTATTAGAGTCCCTTTTGCCAGACAGGGGGAAAATGTCATGGTGTGTTTTTCTCCCTTTTCAGGGATGACATCCAGTGTTATTTTGTTTTTCTCTTTTTTGTAGGAAAAAGAAAAGGCTGCATCTCCCGCTTTATAATTTTTAATCTCCACCTGATCCCAGTTTCCAGGAAAATGAGGAGCAAAAGTAAAGGTCCTCATCAGGGCATCAGCTTCCAGACCCAGAAGTCCTCTTATCAGGGGGAGCACGGCTCCGGCTGCTGAAAATCCCTGCTGGGGAACCGCTTCCTGGGGCCATACATTCCGTATACCGGAAAATACTTCCGTGACACATCCCAGAGCATTGTCAAAAGTGTGGTTTACGGTTGAGAGAAGGAGAGGATATCCGTTTAAAGGCATATGATGCTTGTACAAAGCTGTGGTGACCCAACTGGTTAAAAAAGGCCATACAGCGCCGTAGTTATAATTGAGAGGCTGGAAGTATTCGCTGTTGCGGGAAATACTTCTTATCCCCCAGTCAGTGGTCAGCTCGGATGAGCTGAGCCTTTCCAGAGTGAGCCTGCTTTTTTCATATTCTCCGAGGTCCCACATCAAACCGACCGCATTCCATGGAGAGATCTCTTTGACTTTTTCGCCTTTGTCATTAAAGGCATAGGCATAAAAATGGTTTTCCGGGTCCCAGAATCTGTCATTGAAAGCTTGTTTCGCCTTTTCAAAATTCATGGATGCTTTTTTGCGGAAGGAGTCTTTACTTAGGATTCGGGATATTTCATCCATGGCATACGCGGCTCTCACCCAAACGGAGGCCAGATATATGTCCGTTTCTATTCCGGTAAGCGCTCCGTATTCCAGAGCCCCCAGGCCTGCAGGACCATTGTCCATCAGCCCGTCCCTGTTTTTATCCGTACTGAGACACCAATCGTAGGCCTTTGTAAGAGAGGGCCAGCTTTTCTCTATAAAAGCTGTGTCTCCGGAAAGTCTCATGTAGTCATACATGGCCGCTATATAATAAGGGGTCGTGTCTCCGTGGATGTATCCGTAAGGATAGTCCTTCCACCAGTCGATATATCCTTCTGCCTGTGAAAGTTCGTGGGCCATCTTTCCGTCATCCCTCTGCCATTTTTGAGTAAAAGCCAGTATTTTCTTAACGGATTCATACGCTCCGTAAGAGAGCAGGCTCAAAGAATTGATGTAGGCATCCCCTCCGAAAAACCAGCCGAATCCGGGTCGTCCCGATGTTCCGGAAGCACCCAGACCAGCGGCCATTCCTTCGCCCAGTTCAGGATTATCAACCATAAGGTTGTCGAAAGTAATTTTGGCCCATTCAAAAGCGAGATCGATTTTCGGATCGGGAGTTGTAAGGCGCAGAGTGTTTTGGCTGAGGTTTTCATAGTATTCTTTATTTTTTTTATAGTAGTTTTCAGGATTTTCCAGGAGTTTTTTATACACGGCTATTACCCGGTCACGTTTTCCTTGGCCCCCTGAAATGCACAGCGGAATAAATCTGTTTCTCGCTTTCTCCGGATCTTTGATCTCGATCTTGAATTCACTCGGGGCATCTGAGAGCATATGCGCAGGAGTATAGGAAAGGCCCGATGCTGCCGGAGAACCCGCAAGGGCATGATTTTTCCCTGTAGGTTCTGAGATCACATACGCTTTGATCTCATTGTTCCAGTATGCGTATTGACCTCCGATCCCGGCTGGCCACATGGGTTGAAGCACGGGCAAAAAACCGCAAACGATGGTCAGGGGAACGGATGAGTCAACATGGAGAAGGATAAGAGCGCCGGGCTCAAAAACAGGGGTTATATACGTCGCTTTGACAGTGAAGGATTGATAGGTATAGGTCAGTGTGGTTGCCCAGGGAGATACGGAAATGCGGCGGACAATATCCCCTGCGTTTATGGGCCGGGTGGAGGTGCCGGTGAAAAAAGAAAATTGAAAGCTGCGAAGGAGCTTCAACGGATAGGCCCACGCTTCAAAAGAGCCGCTCTCATCTCCCAGAAGAGCGAACCTTCGTCCGGTTTTGTTAAAGGGAGTTCCCGGTTTGGCCGGCCGTTCAAGGCTGATGGCGCTCTTTTCAATTTTGAAGGCAGGGATGGAATCCTTTTCCTCAGAATACAGAAAATTAAAGGCAAGAAACAGGCTCATCAGAAATATGAATGTTTTTTTCATGGTGTCCTCTTTATAGGATACTTGGATATAGCTTTTAGTATAAACACTTCTGATAATCTTTCAAGAACGGAACCAATCAGGTTGTGAAATACGCTATGCCGACCAAATAGAGAGCAGAGTTATTTTTTGTGAATCATTTCTTTTTTGTCTCGTATCCCTTGATGGGCTGAATTTCGAACTGCCGCATTCCTCTCCAGCTTTGGTCATAGTGGTCCGCCCCGCCAGCAGTGGGAATGATCACCACCGGCGCTTCAGGCCCTCCGGCCAGTTCCATGAATCTCTCTAGAATGGCGGGATCCTGCATAGCGCCTCCCACAATAACCAATGCCCCGTTCTCCGGACCAATAACCGATGGATAGAGTTCTGCCGTGAAAACAGCGATGAATAACAGGAAAAAATTGACTAAAACTACTATAGTTTTCTGCCTTTGTTTCATGATTTGTTAATCTCTTTTTTATTTGAGCTTGAAAGAGACGCCGATGATTCCGCCGGCCCCTTCCCAGTCTCCCATGAACTGGAAATACAGGCGACAAAAAATGGCTGTTTTTCGATTGAAGTAGTAGCGGGCTCCTATAAACGGCTTAAGATATAGCCCTGAAGAGCCTGAGCCTCCTTTGATATCTCCCGAATGTGAGTCCTTCCATGTGTAGTTGTATAGAGAAAAACCCAGTCCGGCACCGACAAAAAGATCCAGTTTTTTCACATCGAGACCGGTGAAATGGTACGCTCCGTCAAAAGATAGACCGATCAGCGAATTAGCCCAATCCTGGCTTGTCCACCACCAGAGCATGGCGGTCCCCCCGATTCCAATGTGTTTAGACAACCCATACTCAAAGTTGGCGCCAACAGGAATTGTCCAAGTATTAAGTCCTACGACGGGAGAGATGATTTGAATGTTCTTATAAAATTCCCGTTCTTGAGAAAAAACAAAAGAGCAAGTACTTAATAACAGTAGAATAACAACAGCTGTGATTTTTTTCATGTTTCCTCCTTAAAGAGAGCAGGCTTCGTATGCTTATATAATAATGGATAACTTTCGTCATTGGAAGGGAATGGTTATGATATATGTTGAAGATGATGTCAACTAAAATCTGTTTCAAAGCGTTTTGATTAATGAATGGAAAAAGAATGGAGACTCTGGACCTGATACAAAGCGCCCAGCAGGGCGACCGGGAGGCGTTCTCTATGCTGTTTGAGGAAAACAAAAAATAGGCATCAGCTGCAGCATTGATTTTCAGAGGGGCAAAAAGAGAATGAAAAAAAGCCTTTCAGACTGGGAGCTAATGGACAGCACAACTTCAGACGGAAGAGGAGGAGACCCCGAGGAAAATGCGAGCCGGGAAGACCTCAAGAAAAAAATAGAGCTTCTTGTGGATAATATGCCCCCGCGCCAAAAAATGGCTTTTATTCTCAAACATTTTCAACAGCTCAAGATCAGGGAGATCGCTGAGTATATGGAGTGTTCCGAGGGAAGTGTGAAAAAGCAGCTATTCAGAGGAGTTGAAAGCATTAAAGGCTCTTTAAAAAAGCTTCTATGGGAGAAAGACTATGAAATGTGAAAAATTCAGAAGAAATATGATTTTATACCTCTATGGAGAGCTTGATAAGAGAAGTGCTGAGGAGCTCAAAGATCACATAGAAAAATGTTCGAGCTGTGCCCGTGAGATGAAATACACAAAAAAGGTCTTTGATTTGGTGGAAGAGACGAAAACAGAAGACATTCCGGAAGCCGATTGGAGGAAGTGCTGGAGCCGAATTGATGAAAAGGTTTCTGTCCCTGATAGAAAGAGGGAAAAACATTTCGACTTTATCCCTAAATGGGCTGCTGCTGCCGCAGCCCTTGTCTGCGTTCTCATTGTAGGGTTTGTCATCGGGAGAACAACCCTTATTTCCGGTGGAGATAAGATAGCTGTAGCTGGACAGGATGCTTTTCAGATAAGCCTGCAGGAACATTTTGACAGCTTAAAGCCTTTGCTCATAGAGTATGCCCATTACAGTGAAGACAAAGACTCGGGTAAAATCATTCTGGATAAAAAGTATGTGGAAGAGCTTCTTATACAGAATATTCTCCTAAAAAGGCTGGCCGCGGAGAAAAATCCTGATACCCGGCAGCTTCTGGAGGACATAGAATTGATTTTAAGGGAAATAACAAATATGGACAAAAACGGCACATCCGATCCTTTGATGATAAAGGAATACATAAACAATCAGGGGATTTTAAATGCCGTGGAAGTCCGTGGAATGATATAGGAGGTTTCAAATGAAAAATTTAAAATCAGCAGGAATCATGTTGGTTTTCTGCATGACCATGGGAAGTGCTTTGGCGGCTTTGGATTTCACGCAGGATAAGGAAGACGAATCCCTCAAAGCTCTAGAGGCTGCAAAAAAGTATATATATCAGAAAAATTGGGAAGATGCGGTTTCAAAACTGGAAAAGATGATCAAGAAGTACGAAAAAAGCCGTTATTTGGATGAATCTTTATACTGGTTGGGATACAGCATGGAGAAGCTCAGCAGGGAATTGGAAAACATGAACAAGCAGGTTCAGTTCAAGGAACAAGCTGTTAAGCATCTTAACAGGTTGATTGAAGAGATGAACCAAAGTTCCTGGGCGGATGACGCGAAGGTGCTGAGAGTGGAGATTGCGGAAGAACTGGTGAAAAGGGGATATTCGAATTATAAAGAATATATAAACGGCAGCCTTGGCTTAGGAGTTTTAGGCGGAGTTGAAGGGGTTGTTTTGGGTGGTGTCGAAGGTGGAGTTATAGGCGGAGTTGAAGGTGGAGTTGGTATAGTAACGGAAAAGGACCCTGAGACTGATCTGAAACTTGTGGCGCTTGATGCTCTTATGAACATGAAAGATGAAAGAGCTTTTTCGATCCTCAAAGAAGTCATTGACAAGAACGATGACCCAAGGCTCAGGAAAAAAGCTGTTTTCATAATAAGCCAGGGGCATAGTCCCGATGTTGTGCCGTTATTAGTTAAGGTGGCTAAAACAGACCCGGATGAAGACGTCCGGAAACAGGCCGTCTTCTGGCTCGGACAGAAAAAGACCAAGGAGAGTCTGGATGCGCTTCTGGAACTTTATGATTCAGTTTCGGATGCAGAGTTAAAAAAGGCGCTCATTTTTTCCTTTCAGCAGGCAGGAGACAGCCGGGCCTGGAAAAAGATATTTGATATTGCCCGGAAGGAAAAAGACGCAGATGTGAGAAATCAGGCTGTTTTCTGGATCGGTCAGAGAGGGACTCCGGATTCGCTGGATGTGCTTGTGGATCTGTACTCTGAGATCAAGGAAGTCGAAGTCAAAAAACAGATCATTTTTAACATCTCTCAGATGAAAAACAAAAAAGCAGTGCAGGAGATGATCAAAATGGCCCGGAAGGAAAAAGACCCTGAACTGCAAAAGCAGATCATTTTCTGGCTCGGACAATCCAGAGATGAGGCGGCGATAGAGTATCTCAAAGAGATCATCAACAGATAGTCCGGAAGGAGAAAATAAAAATGAAACTCAAAGAAAAGATGAGAAATCCTAAAATCGTGTTAACTGCAGTGCTAACGGCTGTTTTATTAGTGCCTGTATTAGGAGCAGTTAAGGAAGAGAATTTAAAGGGAAGCGTCTTTTATTTGGATAAGCAAGGAGTTTCTCTTGTTAAAAAAATGGAGCTTGCCGAAAATAAATTTAAAAAAGAGCAGGAGGGAGAGGTTTATTTCACAGGCCATATTTTTCAGAGCCGTTACGAGATCAATATGTATGGGGATTATGACCTGGAAAGCCCCTTTGAGGTCAGCAGCCGGGGCGATGAGATCAAAATACGAAGGGATTCAAAAAGAGAAGGATTCAGTATGGAGTCTCAAAAGGGAAGCAGCGGAGGAGAGCCGATCGGACTGTTGGTCATGCACAGAGTCTCAGGGAGAAAAAGCGAAAAAGTCGATATGCATATTTTTGATCTGGATTGCATCTATGAATTCAGTCAGGAACCTGTTTACTGGCTGGGCAGTGCAGAGACTGAAGAAAGCTTCCGTTTTCTGGAAGGTGAGTTTGAGAGCGCTGATTCTGATTTAAAAAAGACCATCACCTTTATGCTGTATTCACATGAGACGCCTTTATCTTATGATTTCCTTTTTAAAGCAGGGTCAGGAAGTTACTCACATGAGGTGAGAAAGGATGCAGTGTTCTGGCTGGGAAATTTCAGAGACCAGAAAAGCCTGGCTCTTCTGCAGAAGATATTTCAAAAAGAAGATAGTACAGAAGTCAAAAAGGGAATCGTGTTCGCGCTCAACCTCTCGGATATGGATGAGGCTGTTGAGGAACTTATAAGGATAGCGAAAAAGGATTCATCACAGGAAGTAAGAAAGCAGGCGGTATTCTGGCTGGGACAAAAATTATCTAAAAAAAGTATTGAAGCGCTTAAGGGAGTGGTAGAGCGAGAGGATGAGGACACTGAAGTAAGAAAATCCGCTGTTTTTGCCATAAGCCAGCTCCCCTCAGAAAAGGCAGTCCCCATTCTCATAGACATAGCCAGGACGAACAAAAGCCCTTCCATTAAGAAGCAGGCCATATTCTGGCTGGGACAAAAAGATTCTGAAGAGGCCTTGAAATTCTTTGAAGAGATACTGTTGAAGAAATAAAGCGAGATTCAGGAGCGGAGCTGGGAGGGGACTTCCAGATTGTTCGCTTCTAGGAGATTTTTATCCCGCAGGATATTTTCAGCCTCGCCTTGAGCCACTATTCGCCCCTTGTTCATCAGGATGACTTGGGTGCAGAGGTCATAAATAGAATCCATATCATGAGAAGCAGTGATTTTCGTTTTATTGATTTTTTTAAGTGTGCGGATAAAGGATTTTTTTGAGCCCGGATCCAGATTGGCTGTGGGCTCGTCAAGTACAATGATTTGAGGCTCAAGAACCAGTACCGTGGCCAGGGAGACTTTTTTCCTCTCTCCCAGGCTCAGATGGGAGGGATTTTTCGCTTCATACCCGGAGAGCCCCAGTTGTGTAAGAGTGCTTGTGATTTTTTGCTTGATTTTTTCTTTCTCCATGCCCAGATTCAAAGGTCCGAAGGCCACGTCATCAAAAACAGTGGGCATAAAAAGCTGGTCATTGGGGTCTTGAAACACCAACCCGACTTTTCCTCTGATTTTTTTGATGTTTTGTTTTCCGATGAACTCTCCGAAGATTCTGACTGCTCCATCTTTTTTCAACACTCCGTTTAGATGCAGAAGCAGAGTGGATTTGCCTGCTCCATTAGGCCCGATGATTCCCAGGCTTTCTCCTTCTTCTAAAGAAAAACTGATATTTTCCAGGGCCTTTGTCTCATCCGGATAGGAGAAACTCAGGCCGGTGATTTGAACAGCCGTTTTTTTCACAGCACCACTCCCAAAGCTATGAGGTAACACAGGAAAACAGAACAGAATATCCAGTCTTTTTTGTTTGTTTTAAAAAGGGTCAGTGTCTGGATTTTTCTGTCAAATCCTCTTGAGAGCATGGCCGCATATATCTTTTCTGTTCTCTCAAAAGCTCTTGAAAAGAGTTGGGATGTCATAGGGACCAAAGTCCTGATCTTATTTTTGAGGCTCTGTTTTTTGAATGTTCTTGATTTTTTGGCTAACCTCATCCTTTCCGCTTCCCCGGAAAAGAGGGAAACGTATCTGTAGGCAAATATCAAAACAGAGATCATGATGGGGGGAGTCTTTAAAAGCTCCAGTCCTTTGATCAAATGGAAGATTCCGGTCCAGAGGACAAGAAAGCCTATGCAGAGGAGAATAAGTATTGATTTAATAGAGAGGTTCCACAGGATGTCCAATTTTTCCAAGGATGGTTGGTTTCCAAAAACAAAGACCGTTATCCCAAGAAAAATCAAGAGAGAAAAAAGCATCAGAAATCTCGGGATGAGCTTTTTCATATTGATTCCGGAACCAATGAAAAAAGCTGTGAGTGTTAAGAAATAAAGAAGGAATTTGAGATAAGCTGAGTGAGAGGTGAATCCGATGACCAGGATGAATACGGTCATGGAGATAATTTTAATCCGGGGATCCAGATCCCGTATGGATAAAAAGTCGTGACCGGCTGTTTCGGATTTGACAGAATTCATGCGTCAGCTCTGGCTATATAAAGAGAGGGTTGGTCTGTGATGGAAAGATTTCGAAAGCCTGCATTACAAAACAGCGCTTCCATTTCTTTTTCATCCGGAAGCAGGTCTTGCGTTACTGGCCCTTTGACTCTTTTATGAAACCCATTGAGTTCCTTACGGCTCATTGTGTGCGCGACAATAAGGGATTTGTTTGGTTTCAGTATCCTTTTAAACTCTCTTAAGGTCATTTGTTTATCCGGTACGTGAGGAAGAAGGGCAAAACAGATCACAACATCAAATGAATTTTCTTTAAAGGGGATGAACCGGGCGTCAGATTGAACAAAAAAGATTTCTGAATGCCGGTATTTTTCTTTAGCAATATCCAGCATATTTTTGGCAAAATCCATTTCCACGACTCGTCCTGAGCTGCCTGCTGATTTTTTCAGGTAAGGGATGAGCCTTCCGGTACCGCAGCCGGCATCAAGGACTCTGTCTCCGGCATTGACCATAAAGTGCGGAATCAACCGGTTCAGCTTGTCTTTTTCTTTTTCCTGCCGGTGTTCGATTTCCCAGTTTTGGGCGGCGTTGTTAAAGAAAGTCCTTCGGTCCATGTCATTTCACTCCATGAGAGAGATTATAGCCATGCGTTTTTTCATTTTGTTTATGAGAGGGGGGATAATCAGCATGATGAGGACGATTCCGGGAAGGCCCTGGATGATAGAGGCCCATCCCAATACATTTTCCGGGAGGTCAAGCCATTTTGATACCACAATAACAGAAGCGAAGAGAACCATCCTGTCAGCAGCCAGAGTTATGATGAGAGTCAGATATGAATTGAACCTGTATTTCTGGTAAAGGAGGGATGGAATCCCTGCCAGAACAAGCCCTTCTGCCATCATAATGAAAGCAGTGGGAGGAAAAAAGGGAGGCATGCCTGTTAAAAGAGCTGAGAGGAGAGGGGAGGCTATCCCTACCACCAGCGCTACCGGGGAAGCGATTAAAAAGCCGGCAGCAATGATAGGAAAAAACATAGGGAGGAAAGCACTTCCCAGTCCAGCGGCATGGAAGAGAATGGGGATCACAAGGGCCAGTGCTAAAAACAGGCCTCCCATCACGACATCTCTTCCTTTATAGCTCATGGTGTTATTTTGAATCCGATGTTAAGATTTCTTCCTGGCATGGGATAGATTCCCGATGCGATTCCAGGAAGCTCAACATAAATATTGTAGTCTTTATTGAACAGATTATTGATGTCCAGGAAAATCTTTGTTTTTTTAGAAACATTGAAGCTTATTCGGGAGTTCAAGAGAAAGTAGCTGGGAAGGGGTCTTGTCGAGAAATCTCCGGCAAAGTAATCTGTGACATACTGGCCTTGAAGGGAGATGAAATAAGGATATGAGTCCCATCGAAGGGAAAGGTCAGCTTTTTGTCCGGGCCTTCCTTTGGTTTTTTCTCCTGTGTCCAGATAAGTGTAAAAAAGATGAAATGATAGGTTCTTGTATAAACTGGCCCTGAGGGATGCTTCGATTCCATTAAAAGCAAATTCTCCTGTGTTTCTGAACTGATAGAAGGGGGGAGGAGAATCATTGAGCTGTGTTTCAATAAAATTTGTACCATTCATATGAAAATAACATCCATCAAAAACAAGCCAGGAAGTAATGGATTTTTTAAATCCCAGCTCATAGTTCCAAACGATTTCCGGCTTGAGGTCCGGATTTGCCGCAGGATACATATAGAGCTCGTTTAACTGGGGAGAACGGAATCCCTTGTTTATGTTTCCTCTGACGGATGTGCTGTCATTGATTTGAAACACCACTCCCCATTGGGGAGAGACCTGAAGGCCGTATAAGGAATCTCTGTGCAGCCTGAAGCCGGTGGACAGGATCCATTTATTCCAAAGCACATATTGGTCATGAATAAAGACGGCTTGTTCATTTTTCTGCCACTCTCCCTTGGGGAAGTTGTAGCTTTTTCCTCCGAGAAAGCGAAAATCACCGCCTATAGTAAGCTCATTGTTGGTTATATGCTTATTGGTGTAATGAAGGATTCCTCCGTTTACATAATCCCTTGAATGCCAACCGTCAGAAAATATGTGATGTCCGAAATTAGTGTAGAGCTTGAAAACGATTTCGTTATCAGGGTTTCCTTTTCTGATACTGAAGTCAGCAGCCCCTCTTTTGTAATCGTTCCAGAAATCGGATAAGGGATGGTCAAGGGGACCGGCTTCATATTTTCGCCCTTCGAAATATTTGACCTGAAAACTTGAGCGCAGATCATCAGCCCACTTGTACTGTATTTTTCCGGTCACCGCATTTCCTTGATATTCGGAATTCTCTCTGTGGCCGTTGCTGCTTCTTCTGTCAACGGTGAGAAAATAGCTGAGTCGATTGAAATTACCACCGTGCTTCAGATTGTACTGCTGGGTATTGAAACTTCCGTATGTCGCTTCAAAGTCGGTTTCGAATTTTTCTTTTGGCATATGGGTGAGTATGTTGACCACTCCTCCTAATGCCTCAGAGCCATAGAGCACGGAAGAAGGGCCTCTCACGATTTCGATCCGTTCCACATTATCCAAGGGAAATGCATGGGTCACAGTGCAGCCGAATAAACCCATTTTTTCAGGACGTCCGTCCACGAGGACAGCGATCCTGCGGCCTCTCTGGCCTATTCCTCTTATATCCACATCCGCTCTTCCAAAAGCGCTTGTCTGCCGGATAAAAATCCCGGGCTGGTTATTCAAGAGATTCAGGGCATTGCTGACTCCCGGCAAGGCCAGAATGTCGTTTATGTCTATAACGCTCACTGAGGATGAGCAGTCTTTGATCATGTGACGGGTCAAGGTGGCTGTGACAAGGACCTTTTCGTGAGGATGGAACGTGGTTTCTTTGTCATCTTTTTTTTTCTCAGAGTTTTCATTCGGTGCTGCCATCACAGAACCGCATATGAATAAGAGTAAGATGAGTTGTATGAAGGCTTTTTTCCAAGTCCTCAATTGGGTCTCCTGGTGTTATTATTTTAGATATAGTAACATTATGACATTTAAAGTCAATCTTTTATTTGGGGACGTCCCATTAGGTACCACCCTATTCAATTTTATATACATTATCCAATATAGAGTCGCGAGGTCTTTTTTGCAGAACATGTTCTTGGAATCTCTGACGGTGTTTATCAGCCTGACCTATTCATAAAAAAATGGCGATGTTTATCAGCTGAAGGCGGTTCTGGACATTGAGTTTTTGATAGATATTATTGAGATGGGATTTCACTGTTTTGAGGGAAATATAAAGCTCTTTTTCTATAGGGATATGAACCACCCCTGAAACAATGAGGTCCGCTCTCCCGCTGAGGCTGATAAAACCAGTCACTCACTCATGCCGCAGGGAGTCTGCGGGGTTAGCTTTGACGGCTTCAATAAGCTTCTTTTCTGTGTTTGATCCGGTAAATGAAGACTTTCTTTTTTTTGTCATCGATTCTATATATGATCCGATAGTTTCCTGACCGGATACGATATCCTTGTTCTGCTGTGAGCTTGAGACAACCATGAGGTCTGGGATTTTCTTTAAGGGAAGAGATCTTCTTTACTAGAATATCGAATGTTTTTCCTTTAAATTTATCAAGGTCTTTTTGAGCCGTAGGAAGCAGGAGTATTTTATACACGCCTTTTTTTGAGATAACCTTCGATAGGAATGGCTTCTTTTTCTAAAGAGCGCAGAGTTTTTAAATCCAATAAATCTTCTTTCAGTTCCTCTCTCTCGAGCCGCTCTTCAAGGGCTTTTTCTACAAAAAAGCCATACTTTATTCCCCGTTCCCTACAGAAATTTTTTACTTTATTTGCGGTTTTGTCATTAACCTTAACAGCAAATGTTGTTTTAGACATAGCAGTAAAAGATTAACACAAAACTGAAACAATAACAAACTAAAAATATTAAAAGTTATAAATTGTTAGATTTAGTAACCTGACGAGACTATTTGTTTCGGCAGTGTAAAATAATTTTTGTGAAATAGTAAAGGAGTAGTAAAAAAGGCTCTTGAGCTGGAGGAAAAATAAGATGTTATTTGAACCGGTCGTCTGATTTTTTATGAAAAACAGCCCTCCGGGCCTTTTCAAGCCATCCTGTTCGAATTTGAGTCTGTTCATCGAATTCCGGAACATAAGGTTTGATGTCAAGAAGGGGAGTTCCGTCAAGAATATCTATGTTTTCCACATGCAGCACTCCGTCATTGATTTTATTGAGCTTCACTACAGATAGACCGATCGGATTGGGCCGCGCTGGAGCTCGTGTGGCAAACAATCCTCTGTGCTTGGAATCCATAAACGGCATTACCTTCAGTTTGAATCCTTTGGCTTTGTGGAAAGCATAAATCAGGATGATGTGAGAGAAACCATCAAGGTCTTTTAATCCCGGACGGTACTTTTCAAACACTTCTACAGTGCCTTTGATACCCGCTGCGCCTGGGGGCTGGATCGGCATCCCCTCTGACTCAGCAAAAGGACTGCGGATGATCCCTATCGGTTCAAATTCGATCATGACTTTTTCTTCTCCTCTTAGAACATTCTTTTTGGCCTCAAAAACACCGATTAAGGCTTAGAAAAAACCCTTAAAAACGAATTAATTGTAATGATATCAATATCATAGCATGGTCTGACCCCAAATTACAACAATTATTCGTATTTGAGGGAGTCCGCAGGATTGGCCGCGGCTGTCTTGATGGATTGGTAGCTTACTGTTATGAGAGATATCCCCAGGGCGAGCATCCCTGAGAATAAAAATATATCCAATCCCAGATGTGTTTGATAAGCAAAGCTTTGAAGCCATTTCTGCAATGAAAAATAAGCAATAGGCCAGGCTGTAAGGTTGGAAAGACAGAACCGTATTGACGGTTAAAATCTTCATCGAGGAAGACGTAACTGAAAACTTCACCCAGTTGGAGTTCATTCCATCTTTTTTCGATAAAAGAGAGAGTATCTTTAAGATTATCTGTTTTTACAGTCAAACTAAGGTATCTAAACATATCCGGGCGTGCCTGCATCACAAGCGGTTCTACTCGAGTCTGAAGACCTTTGAAGTGGAAATCCCTTGTCACACCGATTATAGGGGCCACATTCCCGGATCCTCCCTCATAGATCTGTTTGCCTATTGCTTCCGCAGCAGATTCAAATCCAAAGGCTTGTGATGCGGTCTCGTTGATTATGAAAGAATCGTAGGTATCCGTGGTTATTTCCTTTTGAAAAGTTCTTCCTGCCGCCATTTCGATCTTGTATTCAGGAATGAAGTCGTGGTCAGCATAAAGAAAATCCATGCTCTGGGCTTTTTCCTCCACTAAGGAAAGGAATGGATAAGACGTTGAATATGTCATTCTCAGCGATCATAACCCTGTCTTCGTAAAATTTCTTTTCATCATGCTTTATGAGGTTTTGCATCCATTCGAATGTCTGGAAACGAACTGCGTGTTCGACTTCCGGTGGAAAAAGATAATTTGGAATAGGAGGCAAGCGCATAGAGCACCTGTCCCCAGTACCATAATAGGGCCCTGAGCTTCCCTTTTTCCTTTACATGCTCTTTATATTCCTCGCAGCAATGCCCGGAGATAGAGTGCTCCAGTTCGTAACGGGCCAGATAGGAAAGGAGCTTCTGGCCAACCTTTGGCGGATTTTGCTTGGATTTGCTCATAGTGAGTGTGCTGGCTCAGGTTTTATGTAAATTACATATATATAATACGCATGTGAAGTAAAAAAGGTCGCTGGGCAAAATTTCTCTTGATTTTATTCACAACGCATGTTAACTTGTAAAATTAAGTTAACAAAGGTTAATTAATAATTTTAAGTTAACCAACGTTTATTTCATAATGTCCTTTTTGGAGATCAAAGAAAATGGAGAACAATAAATATATAACCATTCCTCAGATGGCAAAAATATTAGGATTAAGCCGGATTGCTGTCTATAAAAAAGTAAAGAAAGGTGAAATAGAAGCCATTAGGATCGGAAGGAATTATGCCATCCATAAAAAATCCGTAGCGAATATTCTTGGGAAAGATTTAAAAGAAAAAGATAAAAATGAAATCGATAAGGCCATAAAAAAGACACTTGAAGAGTATGGAGACGTCTTAAAGAGGCTTGGAAGAGAATAATGAAAACGATCCATGTCAAGGAAGTCGAATATATCGCTTTCAGATTGGCAAAGGAGATGCTTGCGTTCGATGAGCCTATACCTGATTTTTCCGCCCGGTATCCAAATATTCTGGAGAGTTGTTTGGCCACTCCTTTTCAGAGTTTTTCAAAAAAATCACTTTATCCGGGATTCCTATCTAAAGCGAGCATTCTTTTTTATCTTTTGATCAAAAACCATCCTTTCCAAAACGGCAACAAACGGATCGCTATGACGGTCCTTTTTGTATTTCTTTATAAAAACAAAAAATGGATAAAAGTAGATACCCAGGAATTATACAATTTCACGATTTGGGTCGCCCAGAGTCCTCCTAGGGTTAAGGACGAAACGGTAAAAGCCATTGAAAAATTTCTCAGAGCCTATATGGTTGACCTTTAGTTATATTTGGGGGACATCCCATTAGGTACCACCCTATTCAATTTTAAATACATTAACTTTCCTCCCTACTATTATTGACTGAAGGGATGGATTATATTTATCACTTTGAATAAAAAGTTTTTCTTTATGCATTTTCAGTTATAGGGTGGTACCTTATGGAGCGTCCCCATCTTATTATGGCTGGGAAGCAGGGATTCGAACCCCGATTCCATGATCCAGAGTCATGTGTCCTACCATTGGACGACTTCCCAGCAAAGGAAACCATCATAATAAATTTTACGTTAATTTTCAAGCATAACCGGTCTTAAATAATCCAGGATTATTGATCTAAATGATTTGCCGATCCACCCTTGATTGACAGGTACTACCTTTGATGATAGTATTTTCCCTTTGTCATGAAAAAATCCACTATCCGAACCGGTGTGATGGTCATCATCAGCGCTGTTCTCTTGTTTTTTTTCTTTAAAGGAGTGGAGTGGAAAGAAGCCCTGAGTTACCTAAAAAACATCAACGCAATATATTTTATCCTGATGGTTCTGCTGACACCTCTGCATCTGCTGACCCGGTCTTTAAGATGGCATTTTCTTTTAAAGCAGGAGAAAAAAGGGGTTTCCCTTTATAGCCGGTTTGCAGCTAATGCAGTGGGATTTACAGTGACCATGCTGGTCCCTGCTCGAATCGGAGAAGTGGTGAGGCCTCTTTTTTTAGCGCAAAAAGAAAATATGAGAAAAGGATATGTTCTGGGGACAATTGTGGTGGAACGGATCTTTGATCTTTTCACCATGTGCACTATCCTGGGTGTATTTCTCATCGCCAAACCGCTCTATGAGTCATTTTTCCCGGTTGAAGCCGATATCTATTCCAAACTTTATGTATGGGGATATGTGTCCCTCGGGATTGCTGTCCTTTTATTTGCGTTGATTCTGGCGCTGTTTTTCTTCCGCAAAAAAGCCCTGAGATTAGCCAAAGCCCTGTTAAAGCCTTTTTCGGAAAAATTCGCATCAAAAGCCGTAGAAATCGTGGATGATTTTATCCAGGGATTAAAATTTTTTCATTCCATTAAGGATTTATCCTTTTATATACTGCTATCTTTTGTGGTGTGGCTGGGAATCATGTTTTTCTACTGGATGTTCTTTCTAGCCTTTAAGGTGTCTGTCCCGTTCTTTTTCCTTGTTCCCTATTCCTTTATGGTCATGGTGGGAGCTTCCATTCCCACTCCCGGGATGGTAGGGGGATTTGACTATTTCAGCCGGCTGGGCCTCACTGCTTTTTTCAATATAAACAGCAATCAGGCTTTTGGAATGACCATCGTGATTCATTCTCTCCAGGTAGTCGTGACTTGTTTGATAGGATATGCTATATTATGGAAAGAAGGATTGTCCCTGCTTGAGGTAAAAAAAATAGGAGAAAAAAAGGCCAATGAAGTGCCCCTATTGTGAGTGTAAGGAAACAAAAGTCATTGACTCACGGGAAAGCCAGAACGGTCTGACAACAAGACGCAGGCGGGAGTGTCTTTCCTGTGGGAAGAGATTCACGACGTATGAAAAAATAGAACAAATTCCTTATATGGTTATAAAAAAAGATGGAAAGCGTCAGAGCTTTGATTCGGAAAAACTTTTAAGAGGCCTGCTTAAGGCATGTGAGAAAAGGCCGGTGCCTGTTTCAGAGCTCGAAGAAATCGTTGAAGAGATTGAAAGCTCTCTCCAGGAAAGACCTGGAAAGGAGATCAGTGCCTCAGAGGTCGGTCAGATCGTTATGAACAAGCTGAAAAAGCTGGATAAGGTGGCTTATGTGAGATTTGCATCTGTGTACCGGGAGTTCAAAGATGTTCTTGAGTTTAAACAGGAATTAGAGCGGCTGCTTAAGGAAAAATAGGGGAAGAAGAGAGATTAAAAATTCTGTCATTGCCTTTATGAAATTCCGATGGCAAAGAAAATTAAAACAGTCTTAAATATTGTCAAAACAGACACAGGGAGAAGAGAGAGTTTTAAACGAATTTATGCGAAGAGAAACAGCATCCTCAGCCTGGAAGAAACATGGGTCCCTGCTGTTGACATTGCGGTCAAAGGGAACAAAGTCATTTTAGAGGTGGAGCTGCCCGGAGTCAAAAGAGAAGATATCAAAGTCCTTCTGAGCAGCAGCCATGTAGAGATCAAAGGCGTAAAAAAAGATAAACTTCCCAAGACGGGAATAAATTACTTCAGGCTTGAGAGGGAGTACGGTCAGTTTTCCCGTTTTATTTTCCTGCCCACTTCGGTTGATCCGGAAAAGGCAGAGGCCATATTTAAAAACGGGATCCTGACAGTTGAAATGGAAAAGAAAGATTAAGAAATAATAGGGCAAACAGTAAGCCATAAGAATAGTGAAAAAAGAAGAAAGGAATAAAAGATGGCTAATAAGAATGGAGAATCAAGCACTCAACTTGAAGACATCATCGAAGAACAGGAAGAGAAATTAGAAATCCCGAAAAAGCTTCCTGTGCTCATGCTTCGAGATATTGTTGTGTTTCCATATATGGTTATACCCCTTTTCGTGGGGAGAGAAAAATCAAAAAAAGCGGTGGATAAGGCCCTCTCCTCAAATCGAATGATCTTTTTGGTGACTCAAAAGGACATGGAGATAGAAGAACCGAAACAAAATGATGTTTATGACATGGGAACGGTAGCATTGATCATGAGGATGCTGAAACTTCCTGATGGAAGGATAAGAATACTGGCGCAGGGACTTATCCGAGGAAGATTAGAAAAGCTTAAAGAGGAGCTGCCTTTTTATGAAGCCATAGTAAAAACCATAAAGGAGCCTAAGGAGAAGGAAAGGCCCATAGAAGTCGAAGCTCTATGCCGGAATGTCAGGGAAGGGCTTGAGAGAGTATCCACTCTGGGAAAGAATGTGCCTCCAGAGATTATGATACTCGCTTCAAATGTCGAAGAACCCGGGAGACTGGCTGACCTTACCGCAGCCAATCTGGATTTGAAAGTAAAGGAAGCCCAGAATCTCCTGGCGGTTGTCGACCCTTATCAGAGGCTCAAAAAAGTTTATGAACATTTAACAAGAGAAATAGAAATGCTTGACGTCCAGTCAAAAATCAGCAGTGAAGCAAAGGGCGAGCTGGACAAGCTTCAGAAGAATTATTTCTTAAAGCAGCAGTTAAAAGCCATACAAAAAGAACTCGGCGAGGGAAGTGAGATTCAGGAAGAAATAGACAGCTACAGCAAAAAGCTGAAAAAGCTCCGTGTGGATAAGGAAGTCAGAGAGGAGCTTGAAAAGCAGATAAATAGGCTTTCCCAGATGCATCCCGAATCAGCCGAGACAGCAGTGGTGAGGAATTATCTGGATTGGATGTTCGCCATACCCTGGAATAAAAGCAGCAAGGATAATCAGGATTTGAATAAGGCCAGGGAAATACTGGATGAAGACCACTATGGATTGGAAAAAGTCAAGGAAAGGATCCTTGAATACCTTGGTGTTAAGAAGCTGTCAAAGAAGATAAAAGGTCCGATACTGTGTTTTGTGGGCCCTCCCGGCGTAGGAAAAACCTCTCTGGGCCGGAGTATTGCGCGGGCATTGGGCCGGAAATTTATACGTCTTTCATTGGGCGGGGTCAGGGATGAAGCGGAAATACGAGGCCACAGAAGAACTTATGTCGGAGCTATGCCCGGAAGGATCATCCAGGGAATCAGAAGGTGCGGGACCAATAACCCTGTGTTTATGATCGACGAAGTGGATAAGATCGGCGCTGATTTCAGAGGAGACCCATCTTCGGCTTTGCTAGAGGTGCTTGACCCTGAACAGAACAACTCATTCAGAGACCACTATCTGGGTGTTCCTTATGATCTATCCAAAGTCATGTTCATCACCACTGCCAATCTTCTGGATACCATTCAGCCTGCTTTCAGAGACAGGATGGAAGTCCTTCACCTTCCGGGTTATACAGAAGAAGAAAAGCTTCAAATCGCGCTGAAATACCTTGTTCCTAAACAGATTAAAGAGAATGCATTGAAAGAAGGGAATATAAAGATTACCAGGGGAGCCATTAAGAGGATCATTTCTCAGTATACCAGGGAAGCCGGAGTCAGGAATCTGGAGAGAGAAATCGCTTCCATATGCCGTAAGGTCGCGCGCAAAGTGGCTGAGGGCAGAAAGACATTGACTCAAGTGGGAACCGGAGATGTGGAACGGTATCTCGGCCCGCATAAGATATTCAAAGACCAGGTGCTCACGGAAGACCAGGTTGGAGTGGCCACAGGAATAGCCTGGACTGCTTCCGGTGGAGAGATCTTATTTGTGGAAGCCATAAAAGTAATTGGAAAAGGGAAACTGTCTCTAACGGGTTCTTTGGGAGATGTGATGAAAGAATCGGCTCAGGCTGCTCTTTCCTATGCCAAGGCCCATACCGCAGATTTTAATATTGACAGCCGTATTTTTGCGGAAAATGATTTCCACATTCATGTTCCGGAAGGCGCTATACATAAGGATGGCCCGTCTGCGGGAGTGACCATGGCAACAGCTTTGATCTCCGTGTGCACGAATAAAAAAATTAGACGCGATATCGCTATGACCGGAGAGATCACTCTGAGGGGGAATGTGCTTCCCGTGGGCGGGATAAAGGAGAAGGTCCTGGCGGCACGGAGGGCAGGAGTAAAAAAAGTAGTGATGCCTGCTGCCAATAAAAAAGATTTAAAAGACATTCCAAAGAAGGTGAAGAAAGAACTGGATATCATTTTTGTGGACGACATAAACGAGCTTTTTGAAAATGTTTTAGTGGACGGAGTGAAAAAACACAATAAGTCATAGAAGTCTTTCATGAAATTCAATGACATCACGGAAAAAACTCTGATTGAAGAGATAAAAAAAGAGTTTTTGTCCTCAAAGCCGGGTTTATCACTGGGTATTGGAGATGATGCGGCTGTCATTAAAGCCGGCAAAAAAAAATTCCTTCTTACCAAGGACCTTCTTCTGGATGGGATCCATTTTTTTAAGGATATACATCCGCCCCGTTTACTGGGGCGTAAAAGCCTTAATGCGAGCCTGAGTGACATTGCGGCTATGGGAGGAACCCCTCTCTATGCGCTTTTAGGCCTGGGCCTGCCTGAACACACTTCAGCAGAATGGATCGATGGTTTTTTTACCGGAATAAAATCTGCCTCAGAGGAGTTTGATACAGCGCTTGCAGGAGGGGATATATCCCGGGCAGGGGTCTTGACCATATCAGTGACCGTGATAGGAGAGGGGAGAAATATCATAAAAAGAAGAGGTGCGCGGCCGGGCGATGTGATTTGTGTTTCAGGGAAACTTGGTGATTCTGCCCAAGGGCTTCAGCTCATAAAACAGGGAGCCAAATTGGGAGATGATCAAAGAACCGATGTTTTACTGAAAGCTTTTTTTGATCCTGTTCCTCAAGTTTCTCTGGGAAGAATCATATCCGAAAAGAAAATCGCCTCCTCTATGATCGATGTCAGTGACGGCCTTTCCGTGGATTTGAATCATCTTTGCGAAGAGAGCGGGGCAGGTGCGGAGATATATGCCGGGAAGATCCCTGCTTCAAATGAGCTCAGATTTTTTCAGAAAAAAGACAGGGAGATATGCCTGCATGGAGGAGAAGACTACAGCCTCTTGTTTACCGTTCCCGAAGAAAAAAAGAGACGTATGGAGCTTTTGGATAAAGAATATGAGATATCAGAAATAGGTAGAATGATAAGGGGCAGAGATATACTCCTTGTCGAAGAAAACGGGAAGAGAGAGAAGCTTGAAATAAAAGGATACCAGCATTTTTTCAGATAGAGAAATAATCTCCGCTGAATACGATCTGAGCTGAGCCTGTCTGATGGACTTTCCCTTTATCCCATTCAACGGTTGTTGTGCCCATACTGGTTTTGACATTGACTTGTTTTTCAGTAAGCCCTTTCAGTATGGAGGCCACTGCTGCAGCGCACGAACCGCTTCCCGAGGAGAGGGTTTCCCCAACCCCTCTTTCCCAGAACATGACCTCGATTTCTTTTTTGTTCAATATGCGGGTGAATTCAATATTGGTTTTTTTTGGGAAAAAGGGGTGAAATTCTATTTCATAGGCCAGCGGCTGCCATTCTATTCGAGCAGGGAACCTGTCAAAAAACACAACACAGTGTGGATTTCCTAGAGTGACCGATGTGATATAGAATGTTTTCTTGTTGATTATAAGGGGGTAATCAATCACTTTATCATGAAAGCTTCCGTCATCGAATGGAATTTCCTGGGAGCTGAATTGGGGAGTGCCCATTTCAATTTTTATCTGGAACCAGTTGTTTTTCCGGTCTATGACCTCACATTCTCTGCTGCCGATGGTGGTATTCAGAATGATACGGTTTGATTTGATTTTTTTTTTGCTGTATATGAAAGCCGAGGCGCAGCGAAGGCCGCTTCCAGACATAACCGGTTCTGTTCCGTCTGCATTGAATGTCCTGAGGTCGAAGATGTTTTTATTCTCTTTGCGGGCTGAAATAAAGAGAAGCCCATCCCCACCGATTCCAGTGTGCCGCTTGCAGATCTGTCTGACAAGCGCTTCTTTTTCGGAAATGATGGTATGGTCGTCTTCGTCAATGACTATAAAATCGTTTCCTAAAGAATGGACTTTTGTGAATTTCATTCAGGCATCCTTAAAGTGACCATAAAGTCCTGACTTCCTCCTCTCCGGTCTTCTCTTCTTATGAGAAGCAGCAGCGGATCTCCTGATTTGAGTCTCTTAAGGATTTTTTCCATCTCATTGATTTTGTTGACTTTCTGCCGGTTGACCTCGAGTATGATATCTCCTGCTTGGAGGCCTTTGCGGTCTGCTTCGCTGTATCGTTCGACTTCTGTTATGATGAGGCCTTCATCGGTTTCATAACCGTATCTTCGGGCTATATTTGACGTCATTTCCTGTACTTTAAGACCGATGTCTTTTTCTGAGGAGCTGGTGGGTCCGGTCTCCAGACCGCTTTCTTTTTCAATGATTTTTACAGGAATTGTTTTTTGTTTTCCGTCGCGGATAATGGTCAAATCTACTTTTGTTCCGGGTTTTACCTCCGCTATTTTAAACTGTAAGTCATCTCCGTCTTCAATCGGCTCACCGTCTATCTCAATGATGACATCATACCGTTTGAGGCCGGCTTTGTCTGCAGGAGAGCCGGGATCAACATTGTTGATCAGCGCTCCCTTTTTGGATTCAAGGTTAAGCAGCTTGACAAAGTCTTCGGTTATGGCATAAACTCCGACTCCCAGATACCCTCTTATCACGCGTCCGCTTTCTTTAAGTTTTTTAATGATGGATTTTGTCAGGTTGGAAGAGATGGCAAAACCGATTCCGATATTTCCCCCTGAAGGAGACCATATGATGCTGTTGATGCCCACTACTTTGCCATCCAGGTTGATCAGCGGTCCGCCGCTGTTTCCTCTGTTGATAGCTGTGTCTGTTTGAATAAAGTCTTGATAGGGCTGCTGCTGTTCCAGGTCTGTAAAGATCCTTCCCTTTGCACTCACAATACCTGCGGTTACAGTATGTGTCAGGCCCAGGGGATTTCCTATAGCCAGAACCCACTCACCGACTTGAATTTTGTCAGAATCTCCAAGTTCCACATATGGAAGATTCTTTTCATTAACTTTTAGAAGGGCCAGATCTGTCTCAGGGTCAGTTCCCACTATTTTTGCCTGATAGGTTTTTTCCTGAAGGGACGTTACCTCCACTTTTATGGCATTCTCAACAAGGTGATTGTTGGTGATGATGTAGCCGTCGGAGTTGATAAAAAAGCCTGTTCCTCTCGCAAAAGAGTGGTATTCCTGTTGTTTGTCTCTGGGCATGTCAAAGAATCTGTCCCAGAAGTCATCAAAAGGAGAATCAAAACCGATGACCTGCCTTTTTTCAACTCTTTCTGTTGAGATGCTTACAACGGCAGGGCTGACTTTTTTTACCACAGCCGAAAAATCCGGGAACCGGCTGTCTGTTTGAAGAGGCGATGCGTACAGGCTTGATGATGGAGCCTGGTTTTCAGTTTCACTGATATTTAGTTCCGCAGCCTCTTCCCCGGGATTGTACATGAATATAAAAGCAGTTATGAGGATTCCAAGAAAAAAGCTTGATAAAGCAATGATGGTTGTCTTTTTCATTTTTGCCTCCACAATCTCCTTGATGTTAAGAACTATGGTGATGAAGTCGTATAAATCAATTTATAATCTAACATAATAAGCAAAATTCTTCAATCATCAATCATCTTAACATTTTAGAACTAATATGAATGAAAAAAGTTGCATATAAGGCCTCTCGTTTTTATGGACATATTAATATGTTTTATCTATTATCATATCAAAGATCATATATGCAGAAAGAAATGCAGGTAAAACACAGAGAATTGAAAAAAGGCTTTTTTGTTGTTCTGGAAGGCATTGACGGAAGCGGGAAAACGACCCAGGCAAAAAGACTGGTCAAAAGGCTCACAGAAAAAGGATTTAATGCTGTTTTTTTTAAGGAGCCTTCCGCAGGACCATGGGGGAGAAGGCTTAAGGAAAAAGCACGCCGTCAAGACGGATTGACGCCGGAACAGGAATTTGAGCTTTTCCAGAAGGACAGGGAAGAGAACGTTGAACTCAATATAAAACCTGCATTAAAAAAGAAAATGATAGTGGTGCTGGACAGGTATTATTTTTCAACCATGGCATACCAGGGTGCCAAAGGCATTGACATCAAGGAAATAAAAGACAGAAACGATAAAACAGCTGTTCCTCCTGATATGGTTATCATCCTGGATGTCAGTGCCGGAACAGGTTTGAACCGGATAAAAGAAAGAAAGAAGAGAGACAGGCTTTTTGAAAGGGAAGACTATTTACGCAAAGTCAGGAAGATATTCAAGAGCTTTTCTGGAGAGAATATCGTTCATCTGGACGGGAGAGAGAGGAGAGAAAGCCTGTATATAAAGATTGAAAAAATGGTCATGGATCGGATTACAGAGCTCCTTGCCCCTTCTGTCTAGACTGAATTAGGGATTTCTGCTATATTTTAAACTTATGGACAAAAACGAAGGCAAGGGAAAAGAAAGAAAGATTATCCTCAAGATTCCCAGATTAAGGTTCAAAAACATAAGATTGAGAAATATATTCCGGAAAAAAACACTCAAATGGCTCCTCTCTGCAGCAGCCGTTTTATGTATATGCGGGGTTGGAATTTGCGTGGGAGTATACAGGGCCATTCTGCAGAATCTGCCTGATATTTCAACCCTGGAAGAGTTAAAACCGAGCATAATCACGTACCTGTATTCGGATGATGGAGAGGTTATTGGGGAATATGCTTTCCAGAAAAGGATTGAAGTCCAGTTTGAAGATATTCCGGAGAACTTGAAGAATGCGATTATAGCAACCGAAGACCCCCGGTTTTACCGTCACCATGGGATTGATTTTTTAGGTATTCTCAGGGCCATAAAAGAGGATGTGAAACTCATCTTTACTCCCAGAAACCTTCACGGGGGCAGCACGATAAGCCAGCAGCTCGTAACAGGACTTCTTCTGCATAGGAAGCAGCGGATAAGGCGTAAGTTTAAAGAGTGGCTTTTGGCTCTTCAGTTAGAGAAAAATTATTCCAAAGATGAAATATTGACCATGTACTGCAACCAGTTCAATCTCGGCCATGGAGCTTACGGAGTTGAAGCTGCAGCCCAGCTGTACTTTGACAAAAGTGTTTCAGAGCTTGACCTGGCTGAATCCGCGATGATAACAGGGATTTTTAGAAGCCCTGCCAATTATTCTCCCTATAGAAACTATGACCTGACGCTGCAGAGGAGAAATCATGTCATAAACAGGATGCTTGAAGAAAAATACATCACTGAAGAGCAGGCAAAGGAAGTCAAAAAAAAGGGATTGGATGTTCTTCCCCTGCACCGGGAAGACTCGGAGTTTGCCGCCTATTTCAAAGAAGAGGCGAGAAGATATCTATACAACAATTACGGCGCAGAAGCTTTGTATCACGGAGGTCTCCGCATTTACACAACCATGGATATGAAACTGCAGGAATACGCGGAGAAAGCCTTAAGGAACCAGCTCCGGGTTCTGGATAAAAGGAAGGGATGGAGGGACGATAAACCGAACTGTTTTGACCTCGGCATAGAAGAGGAAGGCCTTTCAGAGCTGGAAGGGCCTTTTAAGGATGAGGAAAAAGGAACGATTTATCTTATGGATTGGAGAAAGCCTGAAATAAAGCCTGAAGAAGTGGTTGAGGCTGTGGTTATGGAAGTTACCACAAGGGAGGCTGAGGTTAAAGTAAAGGACTACACCGGAAAGATCACATCCAGGGATATTGATTGGACAGGAACCAAGAATTTGGCAAGAATCATCAAAAAAGGGGACATCATTCATGTGATGATACAGAGCATAGATGATGAAAACAAGTCATTCCAGGCTTCTCTTGAACAGGAACCGGAGCTGGAAGGCGCTTTTCTGGTGATCGAGCCCCAAACAGGAAAAGTAAAAGCAATGGTGGGAGGATATTCTTTTCAGAGAAGCGAGTGGAACAATGCCACCCAGGCCTTGCGGCAGTCCGGTTCTATCATAAAGCCCATTCTGTATACGGCTGGTTTGGAAAACGGGCTGACAGCCTCCAGTACCTTCATTGATGAGCCTGTGAAGTTCGAGGACAAGTGGTCGGGAAAGATCTGGGACCCTCCAAATTATGATGGAAAATATAAAGGCAGGATCACCTTAAGAAGAGGGATTGAGGAGTCCAGAAATATAGTTACAGCCAAGCTCCTTGACCACATTTCTCCTCAGGAGGGAGTGAAATACTGCAAGAAATTCGGATTGAGTTCAAATATCCTTCCTTACCTGTCCCTGTCTCTGGGCGCGTTTGAAGTGAAGATGATAGAGATGGTCTCCGCATTTTCGGTTTTTCCCAACCAGGGAGTGCGGATAGAGCCTTATTTCATAAAAAGAATCGAAGACAGACAAGGCAATATACTGGAGCAGGCCAGAGTTGAGGCTCATAACGTGATATCTCCCCAGATCGCCTATATCATAACATCATTTCTTCAGGGCGTCGTCAAAAGGGGGACTGCCTGGCAAGCCGGTTCGCTGGAAATGTCCCTGGCCGGAAAGACAGGCACAACGGATGACTGGTCTGATGCCTGGTTTATGGGTTTTTCTCCTGATTTGTGTGCCGGTGTTTGGGTGGGGCACAAGGAGGGGAGGATATCCATGGGAAAAGGACAGTCAGGAGCTGTGGCCGCTCTTCCGGCATGGATGGATTTCTTCTCAAGAATAATAGAAGACAGGAAAGCGGCTGCTGAAGAGGAGGGAGTGGAATATGAAGCCGATGAGTTCCCGGTCCCTCCGGGGCTGTCTTTTGTGAACGTGGATTACAAGACAGGACTGCTTCCTGCGCCTGTTTGCCCCCCTATGTTTATCATCAGGGAGGTATTTATTCCGGGCACCGAACCGAATAGGTTCTGTTCCTATGAAGACCACATGATGACCTTTGATTATTATGATGTGGTAAAGGATAAATAAGCCTGCCCGGGCTCTTTATCTTTTCTTCTTTTTAACAGTTCGTGAACCCGAACTTCTTTTGGTCTGTGAAGAAGATTTTTTTTGCTTGGATGCGGATGAGGATGTTCGTTTGGCGGCAGTGGATGTTACCTTTGAAATGGATTTGCCTTTATAGGGATTGGACCGGCTTTTCATGTATTGACTTTTACCGCTGGAGAAATATCTGATGGCTTTTCCTACGATCGACTTGGAATCTTTCCCTGATATGTATTTTCTGGTTAGTTTCCCTAAAGAGGACGGATACCCGAGTTCTCTGTTCACGATTCTTGTCTTACCTTGATCTCTGAGGTTTCTGATGGTCTGCGCATTTTCGGTTTGATTTTTCAATGTCCTGGAGCCGTTGATGTTTATTTTATCCGTACTGTATTGCAGGAGCACCTTCTTTCCATCCAATTTTTCTATGGAAACAGGTTTGGGAAAGTCTTTTACTGACGGGACGCTCCTGTAAAGCCTTACACTTCCAAGTTTTTTCAGGGAGACCTGTGTGAGAGCTGCTTCGGAAAGATTTTTTGCTCTGAGATTGTCCTTATGTACGACCGTGAGAGCTCCTGAATTACCGGGACAGGAGTCACTGTTATAATTCGGGTAATAGATATTGTTTATGATAACTCCCGCGTATCCGTAGTAGCTCAGAGGCGCCCAGGCCCAGTAGTCATTCCAGTAGTACCATCTCACCCATGCCGGTCCCCATGTGGAATGCGGGATCCAGTACCATCCCAGGTGGATGCTCCAGTGCCATCTTCCGTAGTGAAAAGTCACCCAGCCCCACGGTTCGTAAGGAAGCCAGGTCCAGCCGCAAATAGGATACCACAGCCAGCGGCCGTTGTAATAGGGCCGCCAATGAGGGCTGATTCCTGCGGGCACCCAGACATATCCGTAGGGAGATACATAATTCCAGTTTCCGTATGTATTTAATTCATATTCAAAGTCATCAAGCTCTTCGGAAAGATATCTTTTTGCAAAATGCTGCCTGAGTAAGGAATCCCTCTCCGCACTCCATTCATAGAAGCTGTCGCCTGAAGCGGACATAAATTCAAGAGGGTCTCCTGTATAGTATCCTTTAGCCGCTTCCAGTTTCTGCCCGTCTTTCAGCAATATGGATTCAGATTCGCCCGCAGCTTCCGCGACGCCTTCATAGACAAAGAGTTCGGTATTCCTGCTGCCGTTTACGTTCACTCTGTAAAGGCCCTGGTCTAGAAGATAGACTGAAATATCAGGCGTATGGAGTTCGATATTATCTCCCTCGTATAAGGATTCGAGGCTTATTATGATATTCCCGGTCCAGAGTTTGATCTGGATAAGATCGTTTTCCACGGAAGGGAGCGCAGTAAAATCTATTTTGGTATGGGCATCGAGTCTTATGTAATTGCTGTTTCCTATATATATCTCTGCTTTTCCTTCTGTGGTATTGATGCGGTCTCCTTCAGCTATAGGCATATTGACGAGACCTTGTTCATAAGCAAGGTCTCCGGCCTTTTGTATGTATGCGTTTCCGGTTAGGAAGCTCAATCTTGCTAAGGAGTGATCGGTATATCTGATTTCTTCGCCTGAGAGAATGGAGAAAAAAAGAAACAGCGAAAGAAAAATAACCAGTGATTTTCTCATTTTTTTCTCCTTATTGATAGATAATGCAATTATTATGCCATATTATGTCCCATAAGGGGTGTTTTGTATTCCGGTATTTCTGTCACATATAGATGACGGTTGGTACCTTTTCTATACAGTATTTTCTTTTTGATAGTTTTTGGTTAGAATAGGCTGAAGATTAAAATGAGATTTCAACTGTTCGTACCTCCTCAGGGATATGTGGCTCAGCGCTGGGAAGAAGGAGCTTCCATGCCGCCGTTAGGGATCCTTTCTTTAGCCGCGGTTTTAGAGAAAAACAGCATTGATGTGGAAGTGGTGCCGGCTGATATCCTGGGATACAGCTGGAAGGATATAGAGAAAAAAATAAGGGATTTCAAGCCCGGGATAGTAGGGATCACCACGACCACTGAAAACCGTTTTGACAGCTTTAAACTGGCTGCACTTGTAAAAAAAATCAATCCGGAAATCATGACAGTCTTAGGCGGCCCCCATGTATCTATGGCCAGAGAAGACACGTTACAGCACATTGATGATGTGGATGTTGTCGTAATAGGAGAAGGGGAGAGGACGGTTGTTGAGCTGGCTGAGGCGGTTGAGTCAGGAGAAGATCTGGAGCGGGTAAAAGGCATTCTTTTCCGGAAAAACGGAAGCATTGTGTTTTCCGGGGCGAGGGAGAGGATCGAAGATCTGGATACGCTGCCTTATCCGGCCAGGCATCTGGTGCCCATTGATAAATATAATTTCTTTATTCAGACAAAGGACGGCCGAAGAAGAAAAGCACAAAATGTCATGACCTCAAGAGGCTGTCCCTTTAATTGTTATTTTTGTGCCACTCCTGCCAATTGGGGACGGAGAATGCGGGGGCACTCTCCTGAACGGGTAGTCCGGGAGATCGAGTATCTCATGGATAAGTACGGTGCGGAGTTTATATGGTTTTATGATGATACGTTTAACTATGATCCCAAACGGGTCCACAGAATCATGGACCTTATTCTTGAGAGAAATCTCAATATTAGATTCTGTAATGAATTCAGGATTGATGTGGCGGACAGGCCTTTGCTTGAAAAGATGACGGCCGCCGGCCTGACATGGGGGCACTTTGGAATTGAAGCAGGGAATTCCAGGGTAAGAAAAGAGGTCGTCAGAAAGCAATTTGATATAGAGAAAGCCTGCCAATTTGTTAGATGGGCCAAGGAATTGGGCTTTATTCCCAATGCCTTTCTTGTTTTTTCCCATTACACCGAGACATGGGACGAAGCTCAGGAAACAATAGAAGTAATGGAGAGGCTGAGATCCATCAATCCTGAAACGGAATTTTCAGCTTCCATACTCCACGTCTATCCGGGGACTCCTCTTGAAACTATCGCCAGAAAGCAGGGAATCATTCCGGAGGATTTTTCCTGGTCTGAAAAAAAAGATATGAGAAAAGTATATGTGCTTCCTTCCGGACAGGGATATGTGCCGTTGTTTAAGGACCGGCTCTCATGGTTTCAGATCGCAGAGCTCGTGATGAGGTGGTCTTTATCAAAGAAGAAGATTGTTTCAGGTTCCAAAATAAAGATGGCGTTAAGGACGATTTCTTCTTTTAAAGAAATTTCTGTTTATTTTGCTTTTTTTATTGCTTACATCAAATACAAGGTCAAAAAATTGTTCCGCCGTCTATGAGTCCTTGATGACCTGCTTTCCTTGCAGCCTTAAAGAATAAATATTCGTGATATTGGGCTCGGGCATGGCTGTTCCGTATATATAGTCAGCCACTTCCATGGTTTTGAAATTATGGGTGATGATGATAAATTGAGTCTGGTTTTTAATTTCCTTCATCAGGTTTAAAAATCTGTCCAGATTGGTCTCGTCCAGGGCGGCATCCACTTCATCCAGAATACAGAACGGAGCCGGTTTGTAGCGGAAGAGAGCGAAGAAAAAGGCAAGGCTTGTCAGGGTCTTTTCCCCGCCTGAGAGAAGAGTGAGGTTTTTGACTTTCTTCCCCGGAGGCTGGGCAGTGATATCCAGGCCGCTTTCTAGGGGATTGTCTTCATCGGAAAGCTTGATCTGTGCGTTTCCTCCCTTGAAAAGAATGGAGAAAATATTCTGAAAATTATTGTTGACTTTTATCAGAGCGTTAAGGAATTGGGTTTTGCTTTCACTGTCGATCTTTTTGATGGCCTTTTTTGTGGATTGTATGGATTCACGGAGGTCCTGCCTCTGATTTACCAAGAAATCATATCTTTTCTTTTGTGTGTTGTATTCCTCTTCGGCCATAAGATTCACAGAGCCTATTTTTTCAAGTTTTTCCCTGATTTCGGAAAGAGACCTTTCAATATCATCCTTGCTCTTTTCCGGGAGGGAAGCCTCCTTTTTCACTTCATCCGGAGTTTTTTTGAGCTCCTGCCAGCAGGTCTCTTCGCAGTTGATGAGGTCCCTCTCTTTTTCTGCTTTTTTTATTTCCCACTTTATTCTTTGTTCTTTGGCCTGTTCTGATTTATTTCTCAATTCCTGTATTTTTTCTTCCTCCGAAGAAAGATCTTTCTGGATATCATGAAGTTTTTCTTCTGCACCTGTCAGTGCGGCCTGCTTTTCGTTTTTTGTCTGCTCTATATTTTTCAGGTTTTGTTTTATATCAGAAATTTTTTTCTCCAGAAGCTCTTTCTCCCTGTCTGATTCATCAATATCATTTTCAAGACTTTTAAGCTTTTTGTTTATTGTGTTTGTTCTCTTTTCTATTTCACTATTTGTGTGATGCAGGTGATTGATTTTTTCCGAGAGCACGTCAATTTGGCTTTTGATTTGAAAATAGGCTTTATTTTCCTGTTCCCTTTTCTTTTGGAGGTTTTCATAGTCCTGTTCTTCTTTTTTTAAAGTGTTTTTCAGTCCGGTGATATCCTTGCCTGTTTTTTCAACATCAAGACTTAGCTGGCCCTTTTCCCTTATCATCCTCTTTTTTTCTTCAGCCAGCTTGTCTTTCTCCTGGTGCAGCAGCGTGATCCGTGATTCTCTTCTCTGCTTTTTTTCTTCAGCAAAGCTCATTTCCTTTTTAAGAGATTCTGTGTTCTGGTTTTCCCTGGAGATGATGGATCTGGTTTGTTCAGTATCTTTGTCAATCTTTTCCCTGAGTTTTTTATGTTCGGCAAGTCGGATTTCCAGAGGCTTTCTTTCGTTGTTGATTTGATTTATTTTTCGGTCTATTTCTTTTATCTCCCGCGTCAGGGCAAAGAGCCCTTCTTCTTTTTCTCCGGATTTGATAAGGCCTGAAGATAAAAGCACATCTCCCTTTAGAGTGATAAAATGGCATTCCGGATATTTGAGCCAGAGGCTGACAGCATCTTTGAGGTTTCTGACAATGAGCGCTTCCGGGAGAAGGGAAAGGTAGCTTTCACTTTCCTGTTTCACTTTGATACGGCTTTTGAGCAGTCCCAGGAACTGGGGTTCTTTCTTTATGAGCGCGGGGGATTTGCTTTTGTGCTTGGGATGAAGCAGTAAAAAGTTGCCTTTTATTCGGCCTTTGGAAAGCTGTTTGATGAAGTCGTCCGGTTCCATAAGAAGCGATTTGGCCTCCTGTTTGTAGAAGACATCAACGAGATGCGCGTTCTCTTCATCTGTGTTCATGACGTCTGCCAGTAAATGAAAAGTATCCTTAAGTTCCGGTGTATGGCCGGCATTCTGTTCTTTTTTTTTGAGTTTTATGAGGGTGTTCAGGTGATGTAAGTTTTCGGATTTTCTCTTATCGAGGGATACGAGAGTTTCCTCTAACCGGTGTATGGCCTCCTCTGTTTCTTTAAGGGAGTTTTTTTGGTTTTCGAGCTCTTTTGTCTTTTCACTGACTTTCTTTTGCGTGCGGAGGATCTCCTCCTTTTTTCTTTCGATTTCTTTTTGTATATTGGAAAGGTCCTGGCTCTCTGAACTCAATTCAGCCTCGATTCTGTTCTCCTGTTTCTCAATCATCTCTATTTCTTTATCCAGCTTGGCTTCCTTGTTTTTGATTTCTGTTTGAAAGGAAATCTTTTGATAGTATTCGTCTCTGAGGTTTTCTTTGTTTTTCTCTTTTTGGTTGAGCTTCTCAAGGTATAGGCGGTTTGATTTTTCAGCTTTTTCCAGGCTTTCCTGTTTTTGTTTAAGGTCTTCTTGATAGGCTATAAGGGTTTTTTCGCTTTCTTGTTTGTTCTTATTGAGAATTTTGAGTTCCTGTTTGAATTCAAGAATCTCCTGTTTTGATTTTTCTTTTTTTTCTTCAAAGTAGTCTTTTCTTTTTTCTTCTCTTTCTCTATCCGCGTGCAGGTTCGAATACCGGGTTTTCAACGCATACAGGTTATCTTTTTCTTCATTCAGGTTTTTTTCAGACATCCAGACTTTTTTTCTTATTTCTGCCAGCTCTTTTTCTTCGTTCTTTAATCTGTTTATCCATCCTCTTTCGGCATCCAAATACTTTTGATAGTTCTGGCTGACCTCCCTGTGCTCCTGTTCGCAGGAGTGGAGTTTTTTCCTGTACAAAAGCAAGGTCAGTTCCCGTGTTTTTTCTCTGAGTTTGCGGTATCTCTTTGCCGCTCCTGCCTGGCGCTGAAGGGAGTTTTTTCCTTTATTGACTTCGCTTATGATATCTTCCAGCCTTAACAGGTTCTGTTCCGTGCTTTCCAGCTTGTTTTCTGCCTGGCGTTTTTTTTCTTTATAAAAAGCGGTGCCTGCAGCTTCCTCGAGAAGAGCTCTTTTTTCAACTGGCTTGGAGGAGAGAAAGGCTCCTATGCTTCCCTGTTCGATGACAAAGTAATTGGTTTCTCCTATGGAATTTTTCCACAGGGCGTCCTGTATATCCTTGAGACGGACTGTTTTCCCGTCCATCCGGTATTCGCTTTCTCCCGAGCGGAATACGCGGTGGTTGATTTTCATCTCTTTCTTGTCGTTTCCCAGGAAAAGGCTGACATCGGCCATGCCGAGAGGAGCTTTCTTATCATTGCCGTTAAAAATGACATCGCCGCTGCGGTCTCCTCTGAGCGCTTTGAGCCTCCGGCCTCTTAAGACCCAGAGAAGGGCATCGACAATGTTGCTTTTTCCGGTTCCGTTCGGGCCTATCACAGCTGTTATGCCCGGATGCAGTATGAGTTTTGTCCTCCCAGCAAAGGACTTAAACCCTTGTAATTCTAGTTTTTTAATAATCATTTTCAGACTGCAGTTTGTTTTGATACTTGCTCATCATCCAGGTTAATTGTAAAATACGATTTATCCTGGATTATTCACAAGTCGATGTTGCTGCAGATGCGAGGCACAGGGTGCGAAGCTGTGGTCCTTCACCGCGAGTACCCTGTAACAAAGCAGATGCAGTGAGATCGGCTTGCCTATATGGTAAAAAAATGGCGATTAAAATGAAAGTAAAAACAAACAAAAATATTTCAGTTGTCATTTTTTTAGAAAGTATGCATATCCTTGATATCAAAACCAAAAATTGTTCATCGCCATTTTTTTATGAATAAGTCAGGTTAAATGTTGATTCTATAGAAATATTATGCTTTGTCAACAAGCCAGTGTAGCTCAGCGGTAGAGCAACTGATTCGTAATCAGTAGGTCGGAGGTTCGAATCCTCTCGCTGGCTCTTTTTTTATTTTGACTTTTATTCTTTGACTCTTCTATAATAGAATACGTATAGCAGCTGGCTGGAGAGGAATCCTCCTTAGCCCCGCTTCCTTTTCTAAACCTTGGCGCCTCTACAGCCAGCTTTTTTCTATTATGGGGATTTCTTTTTCTTTTCCTCTTCCTTTTTCTTCTGTTTTATACTCTCCAGGATCTTTTCTGTCCGCTTCTTTATATGCTCTTCCTGCTTGAGGTGGGGGATTCCCTCTTCCAGCCAGACCGGAGCGGCTGTTCCGAGAAGGTAATGGTCAAAGAACTCGCGCATCCTCATGGTGTAGTCTTTGAGATTGGCAGGCTTTCTGAGCCCGTGGTTTTCTCCTACATATTCGAGCATGACCACCGGTTTTTTGAGCTGGCGCAGCGTGTTGAAATACTCGATTCCCTGGTTCCAGTCCACAGCTCCGTCCTTGTCATTATGAAGGATAATAAGAGGTGTGGTTACCTTTTTTGCGTGATAGACCGGGGAATTCCTGGCATAAGCATCAAGATTTTCAAGGTAATTTCCTTTGAAACGGCCCTGGCTTGATTCAAAAATAGGCTGATTGGCTGAACCCGAATTCCAGTAAATGGAGCTGTACATGCTGATCATATTGGTCAGAGGGGCGCCTGCGACAGCCGCTTTAAAAAGGCCGGTCTGTGTGATAAGAAAAGCGGTCTGGTATCCTCCCCAGGAATGCCCGTGTATGCCCACTCTCTCAATATCTACGACTCCGGTATCAGCAGCGGCTTTAATTGCGGGAATGACACAGTTGACCGCCGATATCCCGGGGTCGTTGATCTCATAGACGATATCAGGCATCAGAACAGCGTATCCCCGGCTTGTGTACACGGATTTATTAAATCCCCTTGCTGAGGGAGGGAAGTAGGTGTTCATGCGTTGTGAGAGTTTTTCATAAATGTAGACAATAGTGGGATAACTTTTTCCTTTCTTGTAATTTGCGGGCAAAAAGAGCGCTGCCTGAAGTCTGTCTCCGTTCGTGCTTGTGTAATCCACGAGCATCGAGCCTGAGGACCAGAGATATTCATCCTGCTGCGGATTGGCGTTTGTTATTTTTTGGCCGTCCTTGAGGGTATGGTCTGAGACATAATAGTCAGGATAATCCTTATAGGTCTGTCTTGTGTAAAAATACACATCCGCATTTTTCGCTTTGCTGATTGAAAATGAAGCATCATCCCAGAGAAGCATTTGAGCTCCGGGATTGTCCTTTTCCACAACAGCAATGCCTCCTTTTTTGGTCCATTCGCCGTAGGCAGAGAGATAAAGGGGTTTTTCAAGGTCAATACCCTTTTCTTCCGGATCCAGGCGGATGCGCCGGAGGAAGCGGATTTGGTCGGTTTTCCCTGTTTTGGTGAGATTGATGCCTTCTCCGCCGTGTACGGGAATGTTCCAGACATCCCAGTTGTCATACAAAAGCACGGATTTGCCTTCTTTTTCCCAGCCTACAGGGTAGATGGGCGGGTCAACCACATTATGGTCATCTTCTGTATTTATGAAGGAAGCGGGCACGTCTTCTGTGATGTTGTACTTTTTGCCGGAAGGCATTTCATATGTATAAAAGTCACCGTCCTTGTAATAGAGAAAATGGGTTCCATCCGGAGAAGGGGAGAAGAACCATCGGCATTTTTCAAGAGCCAGCTCTCTTTTTCCTGTTTTTATGTTGATGACATAGACATCCTGATATCTTCTTCCGTAGAGATTTGAATCCAGCTCATATTTTTCCCTGTCGAATCCCACCGCCCAATTGTGTTTGGGAGCAGGCGTGACCTCTCTGACCTGCTCATCAGCAAGCCGGATGAATTTTTTATTGTTTACATCGTAATATGACAGAAAGCTGAAATTTTTATCTCTGCGCTCCTGAACCTGCTGCATGGACTGGAGGCGGTTATCCAGCCAGTGCCAGATAACGAGGTCCGGCAGGTCCTGTTTGTCGATCTCTGCATCAGGTTTCTTTGGAGCGGGTTTTTCATCTTTCTTCTCTTCTTCTTTTTTCTTTTCCCCCTCCTCTTCCTTTTTCTGTTCCTTTTTTTTGACTTCATGGATCCCGAAAAGCAGGCCGGTGAGGTCTTCAGTCCATAAAGGATTTCTGTTGGGGCTTATGGTCATGCTGTGCGGGAAGTTTTCATCTTCATGGGGGTCGTAGATGGTTTTTACGGGTTTTTGGGAATCAAATCCTTTGAAGCCCAGCAAACTGTAGAGGCTGTCTTCGTATTTTTCGTCTTTTTTCCCTTTTAATACTGCCAGCCCGTCTCCTTCTTCTGTCCATGTGAGCTTCACATATTCAGCCTCATCGCTTTCCAGAGGGAGGATGACCCCGGTTTCTGAGCTGCGTATCTGGACTCCGTTTCCTGTTTTTCCTTCCGCGTCTATGGTATAGGCGAGCCATCTTCCTTTTTTATCAAAAGAGAATTCCGAAACGTTACCGATATTCAGTTGAGCGGATGTTTTCAGATCGTAAAGCAGAAGGTCTGTTCCTTTCCAAGAATCCTTGTTTTTAGACTGTTCCTCTGTTGGGTATTTATGGAATGCGATCCAGGAAGGATTTTCTCCAGAGAAAGAGAAACTTCTGATCTTCTTAAATTCCTTTTTCTCTCCGGACTCAAGGTTCAAAAGCGCAGCTTTGTTGTAGGCCTGCTTCTTTTGTTTTTTGAGTTTTCTTGCCTCTTCTCTTTCCGGATACACGGCAAAGGCAAGCCAGCCGGAGTCTTCGGAAAATTGGATATCTCTTGAGGAGGGGTATCCGGCGGGTTCTCCAGCGGGGAAATTAAATTCCTTTTCTTCTTTTGTGTTTGTTACTATGAGTTTCCCATCTCCTTCCTGAGGCACAAGATAGTAAGCAAACCATGTGCCGTCCGGAGAGACAACAGAGCTCCGGATGCTTTTCCATTCGATTATGTCTGCAATATCTTCAATAGGCCTTAGATCATTCTCTTTTGAGTAGGCAGGATGCTGCGTGATGGAAATCGAAGACAGGACAAGACATAACAGCAGAGTTAAAACGTGTGAAAATTTTTTCATATTAATACCTCCAGTTTAACCGGACTTATTCATAAAAAATGAGCGATGCCCGGCTTGTTCATCATCCAGATTGGTTTTTATACTTTGCCCTTCACTCTCTAATTGAGAGTAATCGAATTCAGAGCCCAGAAGGCTGTGAGGGATGAGAAAAACGACCAGCATGACGCAGGAGGCAGCCAGTATCCACCTGCGGGATGTTTTTTTGCTTTTTTTCCTGGACACCCAAAGAGCCGTGATCCAGAAGATAAGAGCCATAAATGTTTTCGTATCTGTGAGGTCTTTGCCGAAAGGAAAACCAGTCCAGAAATCACCGAAAGAGAATTTTTGCATGATAGGGCCGAATATCATTCCTCCTGCAAAAAGGAGTGCCGCAGCCCATATACCCAGCTTTCTTGGGTCTGATTGCGGCATAAGCGCCTCAAGCCCGGCGCGGATTGAGAAAAGAAAGGCCGCAGATATGGTCACAACGTGAAGGACAATGATCAGCATCGGGGTTTTTCCTTTAAAGCGAATGACAACAGGCGGATCGCCTGATAAGGATATTTCTTTATACAGGTCTTTGAGGATGACTTTGTACTCCAGTTTGCCTGCGGCCGGCTGCTTTGGAAGCTGTCCTTTGAGAAAATCGCCCTTCCGGACAAGTTCCTGTTTGGTCCATTCATTTTGGGATCTGAATATCCTGTATAAAAGAAAGCCCTGAATATTTGTATCCGGGGCACTTATTTTTATTTCATAATCCTCGGTGTTCACATGGCTTCGTTCAAGCTTGTAGGATACTTTTGAATTTCCGATAGAGATTTTCCCCTCAAGAGGATAGGTGGGGCCCGTGAGCCTTTGAAACACCAGTACGCAAGCCGTGATGACAAAAGCCAGAATCCATAAAAAAATCTTTTTCATTGTGACTCACAGATGGGATTGCTTTATCACTCCATTCTTGCTTGCAGCATATCTATCCTGATTTGTGAATGATACATGTTATTATACAAATATTTTTAAAAGAACAATAATGATTTTGAAAAATATTTGACATTGATTTACAATATATACGTAGATTATAATTTGATGGAGTGAATAAGGAGGTTTTAATGAAAAAGGGCATAAAAACAGCGTGTCTTTTTCTTGTGATTCTTTCGATTTCCGTAAGTGCTTTTGCCAAAGACGATGTGTTTCAGAGCCGATGGATCAAGGAGAAAATCATGATGGACGGATCTGACGAGGATTGGGCTCCGGAAATGCTGCGGACTTATAAGAAATTCAGTGTGGATTATGCGTTTAAGAACGATGGGAATTATATGCTGGCTCTTTTTGTATTCAAGGATCCGGCGTATTTAACTTCTGTAAAAGAGTCAGGCATCATAATATGGCTGAACACAGATGGGAAAAAGAAAAAAAGGTACGGCATAAGATTTTGGAACATGAAGATGACTGCAGAACAGTATATTGCGTTGCTGGAGGGACAGCAGGGACCGTTGTCAGAGCAACAAAAGAACGATATTCTCGTCAAACAGACCTATGATATCGCGGATATCAAAGTCACGAACAAGGATGCAAAGTCTGAATTAAAGGAAAAGGTCGAAATAAGGCCAGCGGCGTTTGAGACACAGACCTTTGAAGACAGGATCGTTTATGAGTTTGCCATCCCGCTGGAAAGGCTTTATGATATGGCTCCCGGAGTGGGGACCGTGCCGGGCGAGACCGTTAAAGTCGGATTTGAATGGGGCGGCATAACAGATGAGATGAAGGAACAGAGAGCGAAGTTGGCCGCTGCCATGGCTTCCAAAGCCAGAGACCAGGGAGCCACCAGTGACCTGACTGCAGAAAGAGGCGTGAGCAGCGGAATGGGCCGGTCTGATCGAGTGAGCAGCTTTGCCCGCACTATGAGAGGGAATATTCCTCCGGAATACACTTTCTGGGTGGATGTCCAGCTGGCTAAGGAGGAATCAACCAAGTAAAACCAGTAAGACGCCGCCAAAAGCAATGCCCAGGGCAAAGATTTTTTTCCAGCTCACCGGTTCTTTGAGGATGATCACTCCCAGAAGGAAAATAAATACAAAGTTCATCTGATTCAGTACGGATGCTTCTGAAACAGAGGCGTATTTCATTCCTGCCATCCAGGCAATGAGAGCCGCATATCCTCCCAGAAAAGAGCCTGAAAGCATGGGCTTCCAGTTTTTTGAAGAAAAAACACTTCTATATATCTGGCGGTGTCTGCGATTAATCTGGATGGCGGGAAAAAGGAATGCCAGACCTCCTGCAGTCCTTACCAGTGTTGCCCATAGGATTGAAGAATCCGAAAGGATCGGTTTCATCAAAATAATGCTCACAGCCATGGCAAACATAGCAAGGAGCCCCAGTATGATACCGGCGGTAAAGTCTTTACGCGGGATATGATTCAGGCTGTTTTTATGGGAGATCAGGACCACTGCCAAAATAATGAAGGCAACCCCCGCTAACTGCTGTAAAGTCATTTTTTCAAAAAGAAACAGGGACGCCAGTATGATGACAAAAGGGCTGTAGCTGCAGTCCACAATCGCAGAGAGGCTGGCTCCAAGCCTGTTAAGGCTTTCGAAAAGCAGTGTATCTGAGACTCCGATGCCAATGATGCCGCTTAAAAAAAGCAGCCCGTAATTTTCCAGAGGCAGGGACGGGACGGCAGGTTGATGCAGCAGCCAGAGTGTAGGGAGAATAAACAAACACGAAACAAGGGATTTAACGAGATTCAATCCCAGAGGATGAACGGTGCGGCCGCTTATTCTGAACAGAATAACGGCAAAGGCCCAAATCAGGGCTGAACTAAGCGAAAACAGCTTGCCGAGGAAAACAAGATTTTGCGGCTGCCCCATCGTAACAACATACCTAAAAGGAAGGAAAAGAGCTATAAGCTGGCAGCTCTCTTAGAAAATCAGGAGCGGCGCTAAGAGTCTGATTCTTCTTTTTCTTCATTCTCTTTGGCTGTGACTTCTTGGGATTGTTTGTCTTCGTCGGATTCTTCTTCAGATTCGATTTCCACTCCTAACAGCCTTGCGGCTCCTTCATATAATTGTCTGAAGGATTCTTTGGATTCCTGCAGTTTTGCCAGGCGTTCTCTTGCTTTTTGGATTTCTTTTTCCATTTCTTCGTCTATGGTATCCAGTTGGGATTTTGCTTCTTCCATTGTCTGCCTGTAAAGATCTTCCTGTTTTTTAGTAAGCCCCATGGCTCTCTCCTTGATCCAGGTTAATAGTTTATTATATTGTATTTATATTTTAATTCAAATGGCAATCACCTTTAGAGATGAATTTTGCCTGCATCCTGCATATCGTCAGCTGTCTATTTTACTACCCTAACCCTGGCATCATGGGCCAGCGTGAAATGTCCTTCTACCGCGACTTCTTCTCCTTCCTTTACCCCGTCAAGGACTTCGGCATAGTCTTCGTTTTCAAGGCCCAGCTCAAGATATCTCCATTTAGCCAGGTCTCCCTCCACCACAAAAGCCAATTTCCGGCCTCCTCTGAGCAGTATGGCTTCCTGGGGAATAAGAAGCCTGTCCTTATAAATATCGGTTATGATCTCGACTTCAGCATGCATTCCCGGTTTGATGACTTCACCCGGATTGCTCATGACCACGACCACTTTGCATGTTCTGTCTTCCGGGTCAATGATGGGGCTTATGGATTTGACTATGCCCTTGAAGTCCTTTCCCGGATAAGCGCTGAAGTTCAGGGTGACTTCCCGGCCTGTTTTCATTTTTCCGATTTCGCTTTCCAGGACTTTGGCATGCACCCGGATCTGGTCTATATTGACAAGAGTGAACAGCTCCTGCGCGTTTGAGACATGTTCTTCCAAGGCGACCTGGATGTCGCAGATTATACCTGAGAAAGGAGCATGGATTTTTGTCTTTTCCAGGTCCATCTGCGCTTTTTTCACACGAACATCAGCCTGTGTGACCCCTTTGGCCGCTTCTCTGATTTCACCTTTGAGTTGTCCTGATTCGATGAGAGCCATCTCATATTCTTTGCTGGCTTTTTCATATTCATCCGTTGAAATGAGGCCTTTGGCATAGAGAGCGTTCGCTTTGTCAAATTCCTTTTTTGCCTTTTCTAATTCAGCTCTGTTTTGAGCGGGCGGGGATTCTTGTTCCTGTGAAAACTTTTGTTCCATGAGGAGCTCTGAGAGCTTTTGCAGGTAGGAGGCTCTGGCATCTTCCAGGTCCAGTTGATACTGTCTGTTATCAAGTTCCATAAGAAGGTCTCCTTTTTTGACATGCTGGCCCTCTTCAATAGTAAGGTTTTTTATTCTGCCCGATACTTCTGATTTCATAATGATTTTTTCTCTGGTAAATGCCTCTCCCGGTGATTTGAGCTTCATTTTGAGGTCGCCTTTTTGAGCGATCGTTGTTTTGATTGAAACCGGAGCATCACTGACTTCCTCACTCCCTTCTTTTATGGTATCCGTCGATTCTTCTGCAGGCGGGGAATCAGGGCTTTTTTTGAGAAAAATAAAATAGACTCCCAGAAAGCAGATGATGAGAATCAAAGACAGAATCAAGATTTTTTTAGGAATTAATATTTTATTCATTTCATACTCCTTGTTTTGTGCATATTTAGAACCGTCTCCAGGATTCCTTTATTTCCAGTGATTTATCTTTCAGCCAGGTTTTTATATTATCCCCGTGGTAGTAGAAAACAGGGATGGCAATGAGAATAAAGAGGGTCGAACTGATCAATCCCCCTACAGTCGAAAGAGCCAGTGTCGACCAGATTTTTTCTCTCCCTACTTCGACCTGAATGAGGATCATGGGCAGCATTCCAAGGACAGTGGTGCTTGTAGTGAGAAAGATGGGCCTTATTCTTTCTCTGGTCCCTTCCAGAACCGCTTCAAGAAGAGCCATGCCTTTTTTCCTTTTAAGATTGATATGGTCGACCAGGAGAATGGAATTGTTCACCACAATCCCTCCAAGAAGGATAACACCCACATAAGCGGCCGAGTCAAATGAAAAATCAGCAATGATAAAGGCAATAAACACTCCTATAAGGGCCAGAGGGACCGCAAGAAGGATAAAAAGGGGCTGGATAAGGGACTCATAAAGGGAAGCCAGGATCATGAATATGATGATGATGGAAAAGATGATAGCAAACGTGATCTGTCCCTTTTCCTCCTCGGTCATCCACCGGGTCCCTTCAAGCGTGGCGGAAAATCCCGGGGGAAGAGAAAGGTTTTCAAAAACACCTTTTTTATAATTATCTGCGGCTTTATAAGGGCCCCTGAATTCCCAGCTCAGGGTCTGCTGGAACTGCTGGTCTTCCCTGTCTATGCCGCCGGCAATGGGTCTTTCCTCGATCTCGGAGATCTCTCCCAGCCTGAGGTATTCGCCATCCTGGGTCCGGAACATCATATCTTGAAGTTCCTTGAGCTGAACGGAATGCGATTGGGGGAATTTGATGGATATATCCATTTCCTTCCCGCTCATTTTTGCCTTGAGAGACGCTCGGACCTGTCCCTGGATCAATGAGCCTATATAGGAATAAAGATAACGGGGATCGATATTGTATTTTTGTATTTTTTTCTTTGAGATCTTAAGGATGTATTCAAATGAATCAAGGCGCCACCATCCGTATCTTGAAGAACTTATTTTGGTGTCTTTTATTCTGGGATTTTCCTTGAGGGTTTTTTCCAGGTTCAGAGTGATGTTGTTTAATTTTTTCATATTGTAGCCGAAAAATTTTATACTCGAGTCATAAAATGTGTAGCTTCCGATGCTCGTGGAATAGGATTGGGGGTCGAATCCGTAGATCCCGATAGAGATACCGGCATAGTTCGTGGCGTGCTGGATCAGTTCTTCTTTCAGTACATAGGGACGGTAGGAATTTTCGATTTCTACAGGAAAAGTGATTCTGATGAAGGCCCTCTCTGCTGTTACCTGGGTGTCTGCTTCTTTCTCATAATCTTTTTCCAGTATTTTTTCTTCGAAATGTTTCACCACTTCATCGGTCTGCTCGATATCTGTCCCTGGCGGCATACCAATGCTTACGATAAGCTCTTGTTTTGAATACCAGCTCATCCATTCCCCTATGGTGACTTCTGACTTGAACCATTTGTAAGACCCGTAAAATATCAGAACCAGAACGAGAATGACCTCCAGGGGGTGTTTTATCAAAAAGCGGAATGTTTTTTCAAAAAGTTTTTTATGTTCGGCCGGTTTTTTCTTTTTCCCTCTTTTCAATAATTTTGGGCTGAGAGCCGGTATCAAAGAAAAGGAGACCAGAAGCGATGTGGCCAGAGCAGAGGTCATGACAATGGCAAGAGGGAGATAGTAGATCTTAAGGCGCCCCTGAAAATAGGCAAAAGCAAAGAACACGCTCATGGTCGTCAGGGTCGCTGCAAGAACCGGGAGAAAGACTTCTTTTGAGCCGGCTATAGCTGCTTCCTTCGTGGAAAGACCTTTTTCTCTTTTTCTCAATATGTTTTCAAAAACAACTATGGAATTATCCACGAACAGACCGATGCCAAGGGCCAATCCTCCCAGGGTCAGCATATTGAGAGAGATATCGAAAAGATAGATAAGGTTGAAGGTGATCAGGACGGAAAACACAACCGATGATATAACCAGAAGCGAGGGTTTGAAGTTTCTGAGCACCAAAAAGACCAGAACAAAGATAACGGTTATGATGATCCCTATCACGATATACAGCTCTCTCAGATTCTCATGGATCTCCTCGCTTTCATCGCTTACGGTCCTGTAGACCAGGTCAGAGGGGAGTTCTTTTTTCAGGTCATTTAATTTTTTTTTGACTTTTTTGACCAGCTTTAAGGTGCTGGTTCCTTTTTCCTTTTGAATGGTCAAGGTTATGGTCGGCTGTCCGTTGATCCGGTTGATGTAATAGATTTCCCCGAAGGTGGGGTTGATTTCTGCAACGTCTTTCAAACGGATGACGTTTTCGCCGGAACGCCTGAGGATGGTATCTCCCAGGTCATGGATATCCGCAATGGAATCAGACACCTTGAACAGATATTCCTGCTCTCCTTTATGGATTTTTCCTGCCGGATAGGTCCTTATTCTTTCCTGTATACTAAAATAGACAAGATAAGGAGGGATGTTGAGAGCATCCAGTTTTTCCTTGAGAAGAATGACTCCTATTTCCGGGTCAGCTCCTCCTGTGACCGAAACTTCTGATATCCCTTTGACAGAGCCTATTTTCAGCTCGATTTTTTCCTTTACCATCTTGCGGAGCTGATTGAGAGAATAATCTCCGGAAATGGTGTACTTGAGAAACGAGTCTGTCTGGAATTCTTCAGGGACATAGGGTTCTATTCTGGGCCTGACGTTTTCCGGCAGTTCCTCTTTTATTTCGGATATTTTCTCCGTTAATGAGAGATGAGCAAATTCCATATTGATCTTGGGATCGAATTCCAGTGTGATCCGGGATTGTCCGTTGGTGGAAGAGGACGTGATTTTTCTCACACCCTTTACCGTAGAGGCTTTTTCCTCAAGGGGAGAGGTGATTTGAGTCTGTATGATTTCGGGCGGAACGCCCTGCCATGTCGTGTTGATGTTGAGCTGCGGGAATTCTTCCTTGGGCGCCAGTTCGATCGGAATATTGATATAGGAATTGATTCCCAGTATAAGAAGAGCCAGAAAAAGCATGGCTGTGGCAATGGGGCGTTCAATAAAGATTTTCATTTTTTCGAACCTGATTTGGCTTTTTCTGCCATTTCATAAGACAAGGGAATAAGGATCAAGGTCAAAAACGTGGACAGCAGCAAGCCCCCTATCACTGAAATAGCAAGAGGCTGCTGGAGTTCTGATCCCCTTCCCAGTCCTAGTGACATAGGGAAGAGGCCGAAAACTGTCGTGACTGTGGTCATAAGTATGGGCCGCAGCCTCACTCTGCTGGCCTCCAGTATGGCTTCTCTGATGCCCATTCCTTTTTTTCGCAGCTGGTTGGTGTAGTCTATTTTTACTATGGCGTCATTGACCACGATTCCCGCCAGAACCACCATTCCTATGATGGAGATGACATTAAGGGTCTGCCCGGTTATAAAAAGAGCCCATATGACTCCTGTGAGTCCCATTGGCAGAGTAAAAAGTATAAGAAAAGGGTGAAGCAGGGATTCAAACTGGGCGGCCATGATCATATAGACAAGAAGAACGGCTAAGATGAAAGCAAAGCCGAGGCTCCGAAATGACTTCTGCATTTCTTCCTGTTCTCCGCTGAAGATGATCCTATAGTTTTTCGGGAGAGAGATTTCGTCTATCTTTTCTTTAATCAGGGGCACGGCCTGACTTATTTTTATGTTTCGCACATTGGCGGTCACAAGGATTTCTCTTTCCTGGTTCTCTCTTCTTATTTCTTTAGGGCCTTTGGATAGCCGGTAGGTGACCAGTTCCCTCAGAGGGATGTTTCCCCCTGCATAAGGAATTTGTTCGTTAAGGAGTACATCAATGTCTTCCCGCACCTGATCTTGAAAACGCACTCTGATATCGTATTTTTTCTCCAGTTCTTTAAACTGGGTGTCCACGCGTCCCCGCACAGCATTCACCAGGAAATCCCCGATTTCCTGAGGGGAAATATTGTATTTATCCAGAGCCTGTTTTTTGATCTGGACCAGAAACTCCGGCTTTCCCTCACCGATGTTCGTGGTCACATCAGCGATTTCCTCGATCCCGCTCATTTTTTGGACCACGTCTTCAGCTATATTCGTTAGAACATTCAGGTCTTCACCTTTTATTTTCAATCCGACTTCTGCTGTAGAGAAGGCAAGAAACTCTCCTATAGTTGACTGTTCTTTGACCATGGAGAACTGAAGGTCAGGGAATTGGCTGAGAAATTTTCTTAAGTCCTCAATGATACCTTCCATTTTGGAGGGGGATTGTGCCTGGATGCGGATCTGGACCGAATTTAAGGATACTTCAGGATTCAGGCTTTCCATTCCGCTGACGATCCCGATCTGAGAGAAGGAATCCTTCACATCCTTTTGCCTGTTAAGCCATTGTTCTATGACGGCGGTCAGGTCTGAGGTCTGTTCCAGAGAATAGTCTATGGGAGTGGTCAGATGAAGGTCAAATATTGAGGTCTCTGGTTTGGGCATCAATTCACTGGGTATTTGGGCGGCGAGGAGCAGGGTCAGTAAAAGAAAAACAAAAGATACGGATATGACTCTTGCTTTATGATCCAGAGCCCAGATAAGAAATCTGTGGTAAAAGGAGGAGAACCTGTCATAGATTTTATTAAAGACCTTGAATACAAACCGGGCTGCCGGCTTAAAGGGAAGACAAATGTAGTGGAAAACAAGGACAAAGAGCTGGATGAGGAAGCTGATGATGTAATTCAGTGCTTTAAAAATGATTTTAAAAATAAAATAGAGAAGTTTTAGTAATCCTTTAAGAGGGAGAAGCAGGATCTGCTTGAACGATTTTTTTTGTTTTGGGAAGTTTTGTCTTTCTGTTTTGGCTTTTTTAGAGGGAGGGGCTTTTACTTCGAATTTCCTTGACGCCAGCATAGGAAGCAGAGTCAGGGATACAATCAGCGAGGAGAGAAGGGCAAAGGCCACGGTCAAAGCCTGGTCCTTGAAAAGCTGTCCTGCCACTCCATGGACATAGATGACCGGAAGAAAAACCGATATGGTCGTAAACGTGGATGCTGTGACAGCCATTCCCACTTCCTTGGTTCCGATATAAGCGGCTTCTCTGAGGCTTTTTCCAAGGTTTTTATGCCTGAAGATGCTTTCCGAGACCACAATGGAGTTGTCCACAAGCATTCCCACGCCCAGAGCCAGTCCGCCCAGGGACATGATGTTCAGGGTGACGTTCATGAAAAAGAGAAGGTTGAATGTGGCGATAATAGCAATGGGGATAACAGATGCGATGATAAGCGGTGTTTTAGCGTCCTGAAGAAACACAACCAGGACGAGAAAAGCTAAAATCGCACCGTAGATAATGGAGTTAAGAACAGAGGATATGGCGTCTTCGATATATTTGGCCTGCTCTGAGACGACCCGTATGTCTATCTGTTCGTTCCTGCGCTTTATCTCCTCAATCACTTCCCTTGCTTTTTGGGTGACTTCGACCGTGTTGGCTCCGGCTTCCTTCCTGACCAGGATTCCAATGCTTTCATTCCCATTGAGCCTGGTGATGCCTTCGCGTTCTTTGATGGAGTCAATGACCTGAGCCACATCTTTTACCCGAACCAATCCTTTTTCCTTAGTGGTCTTAAGGATGACCTCTTCGATTTCATCAATTTTTTCAAACTCACCGATGATCCTCAACGCATATTTGAATCTTCCTTTTCTTATGGAGCCGCCCTGAAGATTGCTGTTGAACTGTTCAATTTTGCTGGATATCTGTGCGATGTCAAGCCCGTAAAGAGCCATAAGATCGGGATCGATCTCTATATGGATCTCTCTTTCCACGCCTCCGGCTATTTCTGCAGAGCCGATTCCGTCGATTTGCTCCAGGCGGGGTTTGATCAGTTCTTCAGAAAATTCTTTGAGTTCCAGAAGCGATCTTTCCCCGGAGACAGAGAGGACCATAATGGGTTTGCTCTGCGGGTCAAGGGGGATGATGGTAGGCTCTTCTTCGATGTCTTCGGGAAGCTGCACACTGTCCAGTTTTTCCCTTGTGTGAAGCATGGCAAAGTCCATATCCGTCCCCCAGGAAAATTCAAGGGTCATATACACTCCGCCTTCTTCGGAAACCGTTTCCACTCTTCTCAATCCCGGGATCCGCATTACTGCGGATTCAAGCCTCTGGGTGAGAAGAGTTTCCACTTCCTCGGGCGCCACTCCGGGATACCGTGCGGAAACAGATAATTTGGGGTAGCTGATGTTTGGAAGAAGGTCTACGCTGAGCTCCCTTAAAGAAACAAATCCCAGGAGAATCACAGCTAAAAAAAACATAAATGTGGTTACAGGCCTGTTGATGGTTAATTTTGCTATTTTCATTTTTTTCTACGCCTGACTGTTTATAATAATAACGTCTCCCCTTTGTGAATCGTTACCATAATATCAAAGAAATTGTAAAAACCAAAGAATTTTTCATTTTCTTTAACCTGGGTGATGAACAAGTCGAGGTTGCTGCAGATGCAGTGAGATCGGCTTGCCTATATGGTAAAAAAATGCTCACCGCTATTTTTTTATAAATAGCCCAGGTTAATAATACGTTAATAGGACGAATAAAGTTACGGTTTATTCTCAACGGGCTTTATTGCATTTAAGATATCAACGATAAATTCTTCCAGATCCCAGCCCCCCTTGGTGGTCCACCCCAGCCTGACCACAACAAGCTGTTTGGATGGGATCACAGTTACGGATTGGGAGTTGTGTCCCAGACAGAAAAAGGCATCTCTGGGAAGTTTGGGATATTCGCGGTCTTTGGGGTCTTCATGGCTTCCTCTGTTAAGCCAGAATTGAGCGCCGTACTCTCCTTTTCTTGAAGCTGGTGCCGGAGTGGTCGTGTATTCGACCCAGTCTTCGGGCAGGATCTGTTCTCCTTCCCAGACTCCGTTATTGAGATAGAGCAGACCGAATCGAGCCCAGTCCCTGGCAGTGGCATAACAGTAAGAGGCACCGGAAAATGTACCTGAAGCATCCGGTTCCAGCACAGCGTTCCGCATGCCGATTTTGTTGAACAGAGCCTGGCGGGGAAAGGCAAGATATTCCTCGTCAGAGTCAAAAGAATGCCGGATGATGCGGGAGATGATGTTTGTGGTTCCGCTGGAATAGGACCAAACAGTCCCCGGCTCTGCTTGAAGCGGGAAGCCGGCTGCAAAAGCCCCCATATCCTCTTTGGTGAACAGCATGGTGTTTACATCAGAGAGGGGGTCGGACTCATAGGTCTCGTCAAACTCCAGGCCGCTGCTCATTTGCAGGAGGTGGTTTAGAGTGATGTCTTTACGGGGGTCATTCGGATTCTGCCATTCCGGAACCGGTGCCGGGGCATGAATATCCAGCTTTCCCTGTTTTACCCTGAGTCCGACAAGAGTGCTTGTTATGCTTTTAGACATGGACCATCCGATCAAAGGCATGTCCTTGGTGATACCAGGCGCATACCGCTCTGCTATGAGATCTCCTTTATACACCACGGCCACGGCTCTGGTTCTTAGCGGCTTTTTTGGATCGGGTTCTTCGAAAGCTTTATCCAGGGCTTTGCTTAAAAGGGAGAGGTCTATTTCATCCAGGTTCTCTGATTCGGTCAGGAGGTCCCCGGCAGGCCAGGGGACTTCTTCCGGATTCGCAGGCTGGGGTTCCGGAATGGAAACAGGCCAGGACCGGATGCTCTCTTCCGAAGCTCCGCTGAGAAGGATGCCTCCCAGTTTTTCAATATACACAGCCCTGGCTTTTACAAGCCCCAGAAGGGAAGTGTTCACTGCTTTTTGGTCATAGTCGACTTCGGCTTTTATGAGCTTGAAAAGAGGATGAAAGACCAGATCCTGTTCCAGAACAGACTGAGTGTCCCGCCCTGAGACAAAAATTCCGGAACACAGGATCTTAGCCTTGTACCCGCATCCTATAGGGCCCTGCTGCAGATAAGGATAGTAGGTGACCCCCAGATAAATGAGCAGTCCCGCCAGGATGACCAGAATGCCGATCCAGACTCTTTTTTTGGTGAAAATTTTCATTTTTTTATCCCTCTTAGAAATAATTTTTTTTAGTTTATATTTTTTTTATTCCTTTTTCCAATAAAAAATCATTAACCCTGTTATTCATAAAATATGCCGATAACATATACATAACTAACCAGGATTGACTTCCTGCATCCGAAGGCTAAATCTTTAATGTCGCCACGTCCACACCTGACTTTCATCCTATTTTCTTATTGACATAAAACTTGTGAGATGCGAAAATTCTGACACTTAAGTACACATGGTGAGCGTAGCTCAACTGGTTAGAGCACCGGACTGTGGATTCGGAGGTTGGGGGTTCGAAGCCCCTCGCTCACCCCATCAATGATGGTTCAGCAAGCTTTTATATAAGAGAATGAGAGACAGCGTGTTTTAATGAAAATTTCACTAGAGAGAGAACAGAAAAATGAATAAGAAAAAAGGGCTGGTTTTCTGCTTGTTTTTATTTATGCTTTTTATCTTTTGTTTAAACACGGGATGCCAGAAGCAGGCCTGGAAAGGGACGATTAGTCAGGAAAACGGAGTGACTGTTGTGAAAAATACAAAGGAACCTTTATACACTTCAGATGTGTTCGCATTGGAAGAGGAATTAGTCATTACTGAAGATTTAGCAGGAGAGGAGGTCATATTTTCGCGAATCAGGTCCATTGATGTGGATGCGTCAGGAAGGATCTATATCCTGGAGTATGGGGAAACGCGAGTTTATATCTTTGATGAGGATGGAAATTTCATCCAATCTTTCGGGAAAAAAGGTCAGGGGCCAGGGGAACTGAATCTTGCAATAAGCATGACTATTACCCCTCAAAAGGAAATTGCCGTTGAAAACTACAGAATCGGAGTTAATTTTTATTCCTTGGAGGGAGATTTTATTCGGGAAATAAAGACAGTAAAAGAGGCTCCAATTAGGGTCAGTATTGATTCACGCGGCAATATCTTCGGCATAGTAATTGATCAAGATGAAAAAAATCCGCGTTATGAAGTGAGAAAGTTCGATCCTCAAATGAACAGGATCGACTCCTTTGATTCCTCCCCTTTACCGACCGTAAGAGGACAGGGAATCAATCCTTTCGGAGGCTCGGTTGTGTTTTCCCTCCGTTACGATGATTATGTAATCAGTGGTTCTCCGGAAACTTATGAGCTTCATGTGTTTGATCCGGAAGGGGAGCTGGTCATGAAGATTACGAAAGACTATGACCCTGTGGAGATCACAAAAAAGGAAAAAGATGAAGTTATAAAAGAATTGGAAGGCATGAAATTATCCATACCCAAATTTCATAATGCCTTTAGTTGGTTTATCACAGATGATGAGGGCCGGATCTTTGTCAGTACGTTTGAAAAAACGGATGATGGGGAAGGATTCTATTATGATATTTTCGATAGGAAGGGTAAGTTTTTTGCAAAAATCCCTTTACAAACCCGGCCCTATCTTATAAAAAATAAAAAATTCTATACTGTTGAAGAGGACGAGCAGGGATTTCAGTGTGTCAAGCGTTACAGAGTCACCTGGATGTATTAGAGATCTCTCCCTTTACTGCTGTTCGATGAGCTCGAGCACATTGGCTGAATCGCGCCATCTCTTTTTCACTCTCACATGAAGGTCGAGAAACACTTTTGATTTCAGTATCTCCTCAATTTCTTTTCTGGCTTCAATGCCTATTTTCTTTATAAGAGAGCCGTGTTTCCCCAGTATGATTTTGCGATGGGTTTCTCTTTCGACAAAGATATCTCCGTGGATATAGGTCAGTGGTCTGCCCCTCGTTTTTCTTTTTTCGATCTTGTCCAAAAGAACCGCTGTCATAAAAGGAAGCTCCTTTTCAACATATTTGAGCATCTTCTCTCTTATGATCTCAGAAAGCAGAAACCTTTGGGTCTGGGTCGAAAGCTCGCCTTTGGAAAAGACTCGTTCTGCTTCTGGAAGGAACTGATAAATGTTTTCCTCCAGTACGTCTATGTTGGTCCCTTTCAAAGCGGAAATAGGGATGATTTCTGCAAAAGGAAAAAGGTCCTTGTATCTGTCAATGAGCAGCAGGACTTTTTCCTTTTTGATGATATCGACCTTATTGATGAGAAGGAAGACCGGGGTAGAGACATTTCTTAAGCTGTCGATCACGAATTCGTCGCCGCCGCCGAATTTGAGAGTGGCGTCTATGAGAAGGCATATGAGGTCTGCTGTTTCAAGGGAAGAATACACAAAGCTCATCATCCTTTTATTGAGTCTGTGGAGGGGCTTGTGGATTCCGGGATTGTCTATGAAGATGATTTGCCCTTTCCGGGTTGTTTTTATCCCCAGAATGCTGATTCGTGTGGTCTGGGGTTTATCGGATATGATCGAGATCTTCTGGCCTAAAAGCCTGTTGAGCAGAGTGGATTTTCCCACATTAGGGCGTCCGATAAGGGATACATAACCGACTCTTGTTTTTTCTTCTCTGTTTTTATTCTTTTGCATTTCTTCCTTTGAGCATGAGTTTTCTTATTTTTTGTTCTTCTTCCTCCAGGCCTTTGGTGTGTTCAAAGCCCATAAGATGGAGGAATCCATGAATCGTGAGTATTTCAAGTTCTCTTTCCAGGCCGTAAGATGTGCCGGAGCTTTGATCAAAAGCACGGGGAACGGATATGATGATATCTCCGAGATAGAATCTCCCGTCAGCTTTTTTTTCATTGAGAGGAAAACTCAACACATCTGTCACTTTATCTCTTTTTAAAAATTTTTGGTTCAGCTTTTTGATTTCCCTGTTATTGACAAAAGCCAGCACGATCTCTGGGTCTTTAAGGCTGTAGTGCTCTATCAGGCGCTCCAGCAGGTTCCTAAACTTGTTCTTTTTTAGCCGGTGTCTTTTTTGTCGATTGAGGACTTCTATCATTTTTTGGTTTCTTTGATTTTGGTTTTTTTCTTTGTTTGTTTTCAAAGTTGAATCCGGGGTATTCGATTCTGGGGTGGAATACAGTATCAAGTGTTGATAAAAAGGAAGAAGCGATGGCCTTTAGCTCTTTGAGCGAGAGGTTGCAGTGATCAAGCTGGCCGTCGAGAAGATAATTGTTGAATATCTCATTAATAAGTCTTTTTAAATTATCCCGGGTCGGCTTTTCCAGACTTCTGGAAGCCGCTTCGACCGAGTCAGCAAGCATGACCAGCGCTGCTTCCTTTGATTTCGGTTTGGGACCTGCATATCTGTAACTTTCTTCTCCAACTTTATACATTTCAGGGTCATATTCTTCTTTGGCTTTTTCGTAAAAATATTTCATTAAAGAGTCCCCATGATGCTGGGCAATGATTTCTTTTATTTTTTTGGGGAGCTTCAGCTGGTTTGCTTTTTCAACGCCTTCCTTCACATGGTTTATGATGACCAGGCTGCTCATGCTGGGCTTGAGGTCCTCATGCATATTGCTTTTTCTGGTCCTGTTTTCAATGAAGTATTCGGGTCGTTTGATCTTCCCGATGTCATGATACATGGCGCCGGCTTTGACAAGAAGCGGGTTTATTTTTATTTCTTCTGCTGCATTTTCCGAAAGGGAGGCTACAATAAGGGAATGATGATAAGAACCGGGAGCTTCCATAGCCATTTTTCTGAAAATAGGAAGGTCTGAGTTCGTCAGTTCATTGAGCTTTGATTGGGTCAGTATACCGAATGTGTTCTCGAAAAGAGGGATGAACACAAAGGCAAAAGCGCCGCTCACCACTCCTCCCATGATTCCCATTATGATTTCGCTGGAAAAAACACTTACAGGTCCGATGGTTTCTCTCATAAGATGAAATATGATTATGGTCGTAAGATTTATCGGAGCGACCAGAAAAACACCTGCTTTGAAAGCAGATATCATGGATCTTCCATAATGTTTGGTTCCGAATACAGCAGCCATGCCACCCACCATTGTGAAAAGCATGAGGTAAAAATTGGCTTTGAAAAGATGTCCCACTATTATGCTGTTGAGAAAAGTGAAAATTATTCCCATATGGATTCCAAGAAGGTAAGTGAAAAGGATGCTCCCCAGCTGAAAGGGAAGGGCATAGTTAAGGCCCTGGGAATTTTCCAGCATAGTGATATTAGAATTCTGGCTGATGAGCTGTACAAGGAATATTGAAAACTTATAGAGGACAAGACTGAGAAGAGCCAGCACGCCTGTCATGATGTATTTATTAAGGGAATCTTCTTTGTTTTTTCTGGATGAAAAATAGGACATGAGAGCAAGAAAAAGAATCCCGAAGAGAATAAAAGAGCCTAAAAAATTGGTAAGCCAGCTTGGTTTGTTGCTGAGATTCTGATTTATTATTTCTATTTGTTTGATGATGTCTTGTTTGGCTTCGTCTCCTTTGCGGAGAAGTACTTTTCCTTTTTTTATGGTGTAAAATACTGTCTCTACATTTGACCGGGCGTTTACTTTCCGGAGTTCTGTTTCAATGGGATTATAGGTGATGTTTTCTCTGATAAATAAGTTTGAGAGAGATTTTAAAAGAGATTTTTCCCTGTTTGAGATATCCATTCCGGATATTTCCCTGGACAAGGCTTCCTTGCATTCATCTATCTCCAGTATATCAGATATTTTTACTGTTTTTTCCTGACCCGTGCTTGTGATGAGCGTGAATCCTCTTTCCTGCTCATTGCTGGAGAAAAGGCTCTTTGATGTGATGATGCCTGTTTTCGAATATTTTCTGACAAGAGTTATGAGATCCTCTTCCACTTGGGTCGAAAAGCCTTCCTGTATCAGCGAACCTGCGGTGCTTGAGGAGATATCTATCCCGTATTTGTCTGCATATTCTTTTCTGAGGCTTTCTATCCGGGGGCTGGTAGGCCCTTTTTGCATCAGATCTCTTCCCGAGTTGAAAAGGTCCCTGATTTTTTCTTCTGTGTTGAGGCTCACATTTTCATCCAGTGAATAGACGGGCAGAACAGTATCAGCTGCTTCTTGTTTGCGCTTTTCAGTCGTTTCTGTATCTTCTATAGTCATATCAGAAGGAGCCACTACGTTTGACGAAGCGATTTCTCCTTCCTCAAAATTGGGAAGAGAGTGGGAAGGTATGTATGTCGTGAGTATGGTTATGGAAATGGTAAAGATGACAAAATAAAAATAGGGACTGTTGATTATTTTTTTTATAAATCCGATTTCTTTTTTCAATGTTGCAGGGATGTGGTTATTTTTTTTCTTTTTTGGCGGTGGGGAAGGATTCTTCTTGAAGAAGTTGATTTTTTTTATGTTGAATGGTTCCATGTTTATTTTATGTTTTCAGCTTTTTTGTAAGCTCTGATTATTTTTTGGACCAAGGGATGTCTCACCACATCCTTTTCGTTGAACCGGACAAATGCGATCTCTTTGATGTATGAAAGAATTTTCATAGCATGCAGGACACCGGATTTTTTAGGCTGTGGAAGATCGATTTGTGTGATATCTGCAGTGACGACAAGCTTGGAGCCAAAGCCTGTTCTGGTTAAGAGCATTTTCATCTGCTCTTTGGTTGTGTTTTGCGCTTCATCCATGATGATAAAAGCACTGTTCAGGGTTCGTCCCCTCATATACGCAAGAGGAGCGATCTCTATAATGTCTTTTTCCATTAGGTTATTAGCCTGTTCATAAAGGATGAGGTCGAAAAGAGCATCATAGAGAGGTCGAAGATAAGGATTTATTTTTTGCTGGAGGTCTCCCGGAAGAAAGCCCAGTTTCTCACCGGCTTCGACTGCAGGCCGTGTCAGAATGATGCGGTTGACCATTTTATTCTGAAGAAAGGAAAGGGCAAGAGCCATGGCCAGGTATGTCTTTCCGGTCCCGGCAGGCCCGATTCCAAATACCAGATCGTTTTTTTTTATAGACTGGATGTATTTTTGCTGGTTTAAAGACTTGGGAGTCACGGATTTTCGGGATAATATGAGAGGTTCAGCTGGAAAAAATTTATCCAGCCCCTTGGAACTGTCTTCCTCCAGAAGGTCTAAGGCTATACTGAAGTCTTCTTTTCTTAGAGGCCGTCCCTGAGCTTCATATTTTTTTAACTGGTCGAAATAATATTTTGTAAACTCTATCTTTTCTTCAGGTCCGTCGATCAATATGGATTTTCCGCGAATGGAGAGCAGAACTCCCAGCCTTTTCTCAAGTTTTTTTAAGTTTTTATCCAGCACCCCTGAAAAAGCACTATTATCAATAAAAGGGTTTTCTATTTTTTCCATTTTAATAATGTATTAAATATAAAGGTGGGATTTGTTTGTCATCTTTTCATGTAAATACATAATAAACATGATATTGGGTGCTTTGTCAAGTCATCCTCCCTCCCAAATTATTCATAAAAACCGGCATGTCATCAAGGGGAGCAGAGCGGCGGAGCGGTACCATTCATAAGAAGCGCATCATGATGAGACAAATTTATCTTGCAGGAAATGCGTTTATTAATTAATATAATAGTCATTATGAGTTTAAAAAAAGATACCAATTATATTGTTTCCGGGCTGGAACGTTCGGGCACATCTATGATAATGCAGATTTTGCATTCAGGAGGAGTCCCGGTTGCTTTTGATTTCACCTCCAGGCCGGCGGATGAAAATAATCCTAAAGGATATTTTGAACTTGAGGGAGGGAAGGTTATAAACAGACTGATGGACGGTACGTTTCCGTTGGAAATGTATAGGGGGAAGTTTATAAAGATAACGTCATTCGGAATGCGGTTTCTTCCCAAAGGAAAGTATAAAGTTATCTATACACAGCGCAATATAGAAGAAGTGTTGTTCTCAATGGAAAGGATGACAAAGAAAAAAGATGAGAACAGAGCTGAGATCAGGGACAGTTTTCTTAAGCTGGACATACTTGTAAAGGACATCATAACCAAAAGAGATGATATTGAAGAACTTTTTGTCAATTATAACCAGATAATAAAAAATCCGAAAGAGAACATAGAAAAGATCAGTCATTTTATAAAAGAGGAAGAAGTAAACCTTGATAAAATGATTGAAAGCGTGGACCTAAGCCTTTATAGAAACAGAGAAATCAATGATTGATTCGGATTACTTGTAGAACATTTTTCCATAGAGAGTCCGGATCTAAAAGAGTGGAGGGAAGTATGGCTAAAAACAGAAGGAAAATATCAATTCCTGTTTCTACATTTGAACAAATCAAAAAGCTGGCCGAGAAAGAAAAAGCGGGTTCGGTTGAGGAGTATATCGTTAAGCTGCTTGAGAAAAAAATTCTGGAGGACCGGGACAAAAGCCATGATTTCAGTAAAGAGGATGAAGAAAAAGTCAAGGAGCGGCTTAAAGCTCTCGGTTATATGGACTGAATCGAAATATATATTTGATTGTATCCTGGAAACGGGGGATTGATACTCCATCCCATCAAGGACGATTAAGGAGCTAAGACATGAAGATCGGTGTCATCGGAACGGGATATGTCGGATTGGTCACAGCGGTCGGGCTTGCTGATATGGGGCATAACGTCACAGGGACTGATAAGGTCACGGAAAAAATTGAAAAAGCATCAAGAGGCATAGTTCCGATTTACGAGCCGGGCCTTGGTGATTTGTTGAGGAAAAACCTCAAGAAGGGAAACCTGTGCTTTAACTCAGATCTTGAAGAAACCATAAGGTCTTCTGATGTGCTTTTTGTGTGTGTCAATACACCCCAGAGGAAAGACGGAAGTGCTGATATGACGTTCGTAGAGGGGGTATCGCGTTGTATCGCTGAAAATCTGAATGGATACAAGCTGATCGTTGAAAAAAGCACGGTTCCTGTCCGGACATCTTCCTGGATTAAACGCACAATGACACTTTACAAGGCCGGTGAATGTTCTTTTGATGTGGCCTCAAATCCTGAATTTTTAAGAGAAGGTTCGGCTGTATCGGATTTTCTTGATCCTGATCGCATTATCATTGGGGTGGAATCTGACAAAGCAAGGGATATGCTTTTAAAAATCTATGAGAAATATAAGGACAAGATTTACGTAACAAATATCGACACAGCCGAACTTATCAAGCATGCGTCCAATTCTTTTCTTGCCATGAAGATATCTTATATAAACTTGATTTCCGATCTATGCGAAAAAACAGATGCGGATGTGGAGTTTGTTGCCAAAGGGATGGGATTGGACTCTCGAATCGGGAAACAGTTTCTTCAAGCCGGATTGGGATACGGCGGTTCCTGTTTCCCCAAAGATGTCCGGGCTCTGGTTAAAATGGGAGAAGACCTGGGTATTGATATGAAGCTGCTGAAAGAGGTCGACAGGATAAATATGGCGAGAACAGATATGTTCATAAAAAAAGTAAAGAACGCTCTGTGGATACTGAAGAACAAGAAACTGGCTGTTCTTGGACTGGCTTTTAAGCCCAGGACAGATGATATTCGGAACGCTCCCAGTATTCATATCATTGAAAGGCTTTTGGAGGAAGAAGCCCGGCTTTCTCTCTATGACCCGGAGGCGGTAAAAAACATAAAGGCGCTTTTCCCTGAGGGCAGGCCGGAGATCCTTTATGCGGCGTCAGCTTACCAAGCATTGGAAGGAGCGAACGCAGCTCTCTTTGTGACCGAGTGGGAGGAGCTGAAAAACCTGGACTTGAAAAAGGCCAAAAAATTAATGGAGAATCCCATAATCATTGACGGCCGAAATATATTTAAACCAGGGGACGTGAGAAAGCTGGGGTTCGAGTACTACTCCATCGGCAGAAAATAATCAGGGCTAGAAGGCTCCTTTTTGGGAAAAGAGGATTCTGAGGCTTTTCAACAATATCACGATATCCATCCAGACAGACCAGTTTCTAATGTAGTATTCGTCGATCCTGAGCCGCTCATCAAAAGGGAGATTTGACCTGCCGCTGACCTGCCATAATCCGGTTAAACCGGGTTTGACTCTGGTTATCGTGCTGAGGGATTGGTCGCTGTCTTTGACTTCCTCTGGCAGATACGGGCGCGGTCCCACAATACTCATATTCCCTTTAAGAACATTGAAAAGCTGGGGAAGTTCATCCAAACTGAATTTTCTGATTAACCGGCCGACCCTGGTTATCCTGGGGTCATAATTTTTTAACTTTTTGTATTTTTCCCATTCGCCTCTTGCTTTTTCATCTGATTCCAAATATTTGATGAGCCTGGTTTCATTGTCATTATACATAGAGCGAAACTTATAAAGATGGAACAATTTTTTGTCTTTTCCGATTCTTTCCTGAACAAAAAAAATATTTCCTTTTGTGTCCAGTTTTATCATAAGAGCGGTTACAAGGAAGATCGGCATGGTTAAGACAACCAGAAACAGAGCAAAAAGGATTTCAAAGAAGTTTTTTAAGAGGAGGTTCCAGGGTTTGACCAGGTTCCTTTTCAGATAAAGGGTAAATATATCTCCTATGACTTCTATGTTGACCCCTTCTGTAATAAAATCGCCGCTTCTCGGTATGATCCACATGGATTCGCAGTTCTGTTCACAAAGGGACAGTATTTTTTTGAACTCTTTACGGGATTTATGAGGCGTTGCCACCATGATATCTTTTGATTGATAGGTTTTGGATATCTCTGCGATTTTTGACAGGGGCCCTAATACTCTTATACCCGCGAATGTCTTCCCTATGAGCTCCGGGGAATCTTCGATGAGGGCGGTTACTTCATAACCCATTGTCCTGTTTTTTTTTATGTTTCTGATAACCTGAAGGCTTGTTTCATGGACTCCTACCATTATCAGTTTCTTTTTCCAAAGATTGAATCTTATAAGGCTTGTTTTTACAATAAAACGGAACAATGGAAAGAGAAATAAACTGAGTACCCATGCAAGCACAACCGTGGTTCTTGAGAAGTTAACCTCAGCTTTTGCCAGGAAGATAGCGATCATTATAAAGGCAGAGGAGAAAGTAGCGCTTTTAATGAGTGTTTTGACTTCTTCCCAAAAGGGAAACCGCTTGGTATAGAGCTTTTCATAGCTGAAAACCAGGATCCAAACCAGAACCATGAAACAATAGGAAAGATATGTTGAAAAAGGGAACATACCAATACTGCGGTATCTCTTGAAGACCAAAACAAGTATTTCACCTCTTATGAGATTGGCGAGGTAAAAACTCAAAAGAACAACGATGATGTCAGTGATAACAAGAGCAAAGAATGAAATGATTTTTTTTCTCATTATTTTTTTAATACAATACAGCAGTCAAAAAAAAGTTGAAAGAAGTATGACAAACTAATAATATCCTAAATATATCATGGATTTCAAACTAAAAACATTCCTATCAGCATTGGCGGCAGGGACTGTTTTTGTATTCATATATATGAGGTATCTGCCTTTGGTTTTTCCATTCCAATATATTTTGATCTCTCTTTGCTTGCTGGTTTTTTTGGTGACCGTATTCAATAGGACCTCCGGAGCTCTTATCATTGTTTTTTGTCTGCCTGTCATAAACAGCCTTCCTCATTTTTTTTCTCTGAAAGCATTGAATCCTCTGATTTTCCTTTTTTATTCTTTTTTAATAGGGTTTTTGATCCATCAGAGCTTTAGCGGAGACTCTTTGAGCCTAAAGAGTCTGTTGAGGCTTCCCATAATCGGAACTTCTGCTCTAATCGGGATATCTGCCTTGCTGACCTTTTGGAGGTACACGAATTTTTTCCCCATATACGACAGCACTGTCTATGACCTGACTATTAATGTTATTGGCGTAAAAGCAGGGGGAGCTATTGAAAGGATCGTGTTCGATACTTTGATCTATGCAGCGGGATTCATCTGGTTCTTTATAATCATTAATATCTTTAAAAACAAGGATGTCATAAAAAAGGCTCTGATTCTCCTTTCGTCCTCTGCATTCCTTTCATTTTGTTTTGGTTTGTATCAGTCATATTCAAATTTAGATCTGGGAAATACTCCTTTTTTCATTTCGCTCAGACGGGCTAACGGTCTTTTTTCCGACTCAAATGCTTTGGGAGTCTTTATTGCCTTTGGTATCCCCATCTTTGCAGGCGGATTTCTTTCTTTTAAGAACTGGGAAAGGCTGATTTTTATACCGCCTGTTCTAGCCGGGATCTTGCTTATCCCAGGAAGCGGATCCAGGAGTGGTTTTTTAGGGATTGTCATTGCTGCGGTCCTCATGGCTGCCTTTTACATAAAAAACACAAGGGTTTTCAGCAAAAGTAATCCCAGGCAGTTCAGAAAAGCGGTGATTTATTCGGTGGCGTCTTTTTTGCTTGTCATATTGCTTTTTGTTGTCCTGTTAACCGGAAATTCCACCCTGAGTGATAGATTTAAATCCAACATTGCGCATTTTTCAGAAGAAAATTTTTTAGAGGAAATAGCCCAAGGAAGAACATATATATGGGAAGCAGGATTGATGATGTGGGAGGAAAATCCTCTAAGCGGCATAGGGCTGGGCTCTTTTACAGTGGAGCTGCCTAATTACTATAAGAAATACAATATAATGGAGGTGCGATACAACGATAAGGGAAGAACTCCTGATGTGCTCGTGGATACGGCTGATAATTTTTATATTCAAATTTTATCAGAGCTCGGAATCATCGGATTGGTTTTCTTTTTGTGGATTTTTTATCTTATTGTCCGGCAAGTCTTTAGAAGCGTATACAGAAAGGTTTTGAGTGCTGGAGTGAGGGGAGTTCTAATTGGAATTTCCGCATCATTGATATCTCTATTTGTTCTTTTTCTGTTTGGAATCCATATACTGCATTTTGAGATCCAGTTGGTGTTTTGGCTTGCTGTTGGGATTCTGTTTTCACTGACATCTGAAGGGGAAAAGAAAAGAGACAGATCTCCTCTGAAAAAGGAATTTGTTGTCTTTCTGGTAATCCTTTTTACGGCATTTCATGTCTGGGGTACTTTTCGTGATTTATCCCTGAAGGAAAGGAGTGAGGAGTTTAACCTCAAAAGCAATTTTGGTTTTTATGAACAGGAGATGATGCAGCAGAGGCCTTTCAGGTGGACGAAAAAGAATGCGGGATTGACCGTTCACATAGACAAGCCAGTTTTGAGCCTTGCTGTTCTGGCATCCCACCCTGATATTCAAGAGAATCCAGTGACTCTGGAACTGTACTTCATAAAAGAATTATTCAGGGAAAAGAGATTCCTGGATAGAGTCATAATCAAAAAAAGCAGCTGGATCGACTTGAAATATGATCTTTCCTCTGAGGCAGGGTCAGAGGGGATCCTGCTTTTGAAAGTGAGCCGTACATGGCGGCCCATAAAAATGCTCGGGACTCCGGACCCCCGGCCCCTGGGCGTGGCCGTGAGTGAGTTAGAGTTTAGAAGCAAATAAGCTACGCCACATCAGCAGATTCGGGGCAGAAGCTCTGAAGTCAAAGGCTCAAGAAGTCTCAATCCCCCTGAAAGAGTGGAGAGCAGAAGTTCACCGGGTCTGCCCAGCTTGTCATCAACACGGCCTATGACCTCAGCTGTTTCTCCATTTTTATTTTTACGTATTTCTTTCACTGCGCTTTCTGTTTTTTCTTTTTCTACGACAAGGAGAGCCCTGCCTTCACAGGCCAAATACAAGGGATCAATACCCAGGAGTTCACTTGCAGCCTGAACAGGTTGGGATAAAGGTATTTTTTCTTCTTCTATAATGACTGAAAAAGGAAGTTTTTCCGAAAGTTCGGAAAGCACTGTGGCCAATCCGCCTCTTGTGATATCGCGCATCCATAAAGCTCCCTTTTTCCATAAAGGCAGGAGAAAATTAAGAGGAGCGCAGTCACTTTTTACTTCTGCTTCTATTCCGAATTCTTCCCTCGCCAGCATGATCGCGAGACTGTGTTCTCCGAGTGTGCCCGTTGTGATGATCGTGTCTCCGGGTTTGATTTTTTTTAGGGATGGTCTGGCAAATAGAGAGCCCACTCCGGCGGTATTGATAAAAATTTTGTCTCCCTGTCCCTGTTTGACTACTTTGGTATCACCGGTGGTTATAGAGACGTGGGCTTTGTCAGCCGCTTCTTTTACAGATTTCAGTATTCGTATCACCGTATTCAATTCAAGCCCTTCTTCTATGATCAAGGAAAGGGAAAGGAATTCAGGTTTGACTCCGGAGACAATCAAATCGTTTACAGTTCCGTTAACGCTCAGAGACCCTATGTCGCCGCCGGGAAAGAAAATCGGGTCAACAACATAACTGTCAGTTGTAAATCCGATCTTATTGGGCAGCAGAGCTGAATCAGACAGCTCATTGAGAAAAGGGTTGCTGAATATCTTGACAATATAGTCGTCTATAAAATCGCGCATGATTTTTCCGCCGCTTCCCATTTCCAGACTGATTTTTTTCACCTTTGCCTCCTTTGTTTCATGCTTTGTGTTTTGGGTTTCCCGGTATTGGTTTTCATTCAATCCTTATCCCCATACTTAAAGGATGCCAGGCAGGCTCCCTCGTAAGATACCATGCAGGGCCCCTGCGGAGAGTCCGGTGTGCATCCTTTTGAAAAAAGAGGGCATTCAGACGGCAGTATTTTACCTTGAAGCACATCTCCGCAGCGGCATCCTGGAAGGTCATGACTGTGAGCTTCTATCTTCATTTTGTATTTATATTCAGAATCAAAATCCTTATATTCATGTTTGAGCTTTAATCCGCTGCCGGTGATATATCCGAGACCGCGCCAGTGGCTGTCTTTTTTCTGGAACATTTCTGCCATGACGGCCACTGCAGACGGATTCCCGTTGGGTCTGACCACTCTGTTGTATGTGTTGTCAACGATGGGATTTGAATTTATTATTTGATTTTGTATGGATAAAAGAGACATCAGTATATCTCCGGGCTCAAAACCTGTAATAGCACCGGGAATCGAGTAATGCTCTGGAATGAATTGAAAGGGTTTTTCACCAATGATCGCGCTCACATGACCGGGATAAAGAAATCCCTGGATCCGATTGTCTTTGGACTCCACAATGGTTTTGAGCGGAGGTGGAATCAGCCAGAGAGCAGAGAGAAGGGAGAAATTATTCAAATGGTTCTGGACAGCATATTTCACCGTGACAGCGATAGAGGGAATGGTCGTTTCAAAGCCAACCCCAAAAAAAACAACATCCTTTTTCGGGTTTTTTTTGGCTATGTTTAAAGCATCGAAGGGAGAATAAACGATTTTCACCTGTGAGCCTTTTTTAGGCACTGTGGTTTGAATAGAGCCTTTGCTTGTGGGCACTCTGGTCATGTCTCCAAAAGTCGTTAGTATAAAATTTTCGTTTTCAGTGATGAGGTCAATAGCTGCTTCATGTATTTCATTAGGGGTGATGCAAACGGGGCATCCCGGTCCTGAAAGCATCGAGATCCCTGCCCGGCTGAGCATTTTTTTGAGACCGTATCGGTGTATGACCATGGTGTGGGTGCCGCACACTTCCATTATTTTTAAAGGTCCAGGGAGAGAGGGGGCCCTTTCCCTGATGTCAGACAGAAGCCCTTTTATGACATTTTTATTGCGTAGTTCTCTCATGAGTTAACCTGACCTATTCATAAAAAAATGGCGATGAGCATTTTATTGCAGCAACCTTGACTTGTTCATCATCCAGGTTAGTAAAGCAAGAGTGCATGTCCGGATTTATCTTTGTTCTTTTATGTTCTCAGAAAATTCCGTGTATTCCCTGATGAGTTCGAGTGTTTCTTTAGCCTCTTGCTCATTAAGTTTTGATATGGCAAATCCTGCATGGACGATCACCCAGTCTTCGGGCTTTACATCTTCCAGCAAAACAAAATTTGTTTTAACTCTGGTGCCGAGATAGTCTATTTTACCTTGTTTGTTTTCATCCACACTGATAACTTTAGCTGGAATTCCTAAGCACATTTTATTTATTCCTCTTTATTTTCCAATTTACTTTCCAAATTCAGGTTACTCTATGAAGAACTTATGTGTATTATAACTGAGTAAGTCTTATCCATCAACTTTTTAACCTGACCTATTCATAAAAATGGCTCTGAATTTCAGTAGGCTTACACATCCTAAGCTCATGAATAATATAGGTTAGCTGACTCTGTCTTTGACAATAATGACAGCAGTTTCTATAATGACCCTATGATTGAAAGCTTGAGAGGATTTATCAAACCGGGCAGCGAGGAAGAAGCCCTGATTCAAAAGATTGATTTTTCAAAACTGCCCAAACACGTTGCCGTTATTATGGATGGAAACGGACGTTGGGCGAAGATGAGGAATTTACCAAGAGTGGAAGGACATAAAGCCGGATTAAAAGCAGTGAAGGAAATTGTTGAAACATGTCCCCGTATGGGGATAAAATATCTGACTTTATATGCCTTTTCCAAAGAAAACTGGAAAAGGCCGCAGAAAGAAGTCAAAACACTCTGGGGACTTTTAGCAAATTATTTGAAGAAAGAATCAAGTGTTTTGGTGAAAAATGAATTCAGACTCAATGTCATTGGACAGATGGAGCAGATTCCGGAAAGAACGAAAAAAGAACTCGTGAGAGTCATGGATATGACCAGGAATTATGACAAATTCATTATAAATCTGGCCCTTAATTACAGCGGTCGTTCTGAAATCGTTGACGCTGTAAAAAAAATATTAGATACAGACAGGATAAAAGGGAATGATTTAAATGAGGAGTTGTTTTCAAAATATATATACACATCTGGGATCCCTGACCCAGACCTTCTCATAAGAACAAGCGGAGAGCTGAGGATATCGAATTTTCTTCTCTGGCAGATTGCTTATTCTGAAATTTGGGTGACTCCTGTTTACTGGCCTGATTTTAATAGGCGGAATATGATCGAAGCCATACTGGAATACCAGAGTCGAGAACGGAGATTTGGAGATATAAAGGCTGGCTGACAGAGGATTCTAAAAGAGGAGAAAACCAAAAAAGCTCACCGCCATTTTTTTATGAATAGTTCAGGTTAGTATAATGATTGTTTATAGTCTGTGACTTAAGAGAATATGATATGGGAAATAAAAGAGAAAAATGGACATATTAAAAAGAACCCTGACAGCACTTGTTCTTCTCCCCCTCTTGTTTTTATTGGTTCAGTTTTCTTCAAAAGTCTTCTTTTTTATAGTGATACAGATAATCGTGCTCTTATCTCTTTATGAATTCTATGACCTGTCTCGGAAAAAAAGAGTATACCCTAAGAGAGCTCTGGGCATGATTCTTGCGCTGCTTATTGGGGGGACTTTCCTTTTTGATAAATTTCCTTTGGGATTGGCGCTGTTTGCGGGGCTTTTGATTTTAACGGTCGTGTATCTTGTTTCCATAACAGCACTTGAGGAACTAATGGCTTTTCCGTCTGAGGCGGCACTGACTTTTTTCGGTGCTTTTTATTTGAGCTTTACCTTGAATCATATCATTCTTCTCAGACAGGATTTCGGGCCTTTTTATATTTATTTTTTATTAATAATTGTGTTCACCAGTGATACCGGAGCTTTTCTTATCGGGAAGAAATGGGGGAAACATAAAATGGCCGCTTTGGCAAGCCCCAATAAGACCTGGGAAGGAAGCGCGGCCGGTGTTGCTTCTGGCATTGTTTTTGGTGTGGCCGCCGGATTCGTATTGTTCGGAAAAGATATTTTGATATGGAAGGTCGTTCTTATTGCTTTTATGATACAGGTCATTGTTCAATTGAGCGATCCTCTTGAATCTCTGTTTAAAAGAGCGGCGGGAGTCAAAGATTCTTCACATATTTTACCCGGTCACGGGGGAATGCTGGATAGGACAGACAGTCTTGTTCTGGCTATTCCTTTTTTTTATTATGTATTGAAGTATTTAGGAATGAGCTGATATGGGCAGCAGAGACAGTATAAAAAATATAGCCGTTCTCGGATCCACCGGTTCAATCGGAAGAAGCACGCTTGAAATCATATCTCATCTCAAGGATAGTTTCCATGTCGTGGGCCTTTCTGCGGGGAGGAACAAAGAACTTCTTTATAAGCAGATCAACTATTTTGAGCCCGAGATTGTTTCACTAAGTCATGAAAAAGATGCGGATGAGCTCAAAAAAATGACATTCAGCCATAAGGTAAAAATAAGATACGGCCAGGAAGGCGCGGAAGAAGTGGCTGGTTACTCCAAGAACGACATCATTATCTCGGCTATAACCGGAATCAAAGGATTAAGGCCTACGATAGCGGCTGTCAGGAGCGGAAAACGCGTCGGTCTTGCGAATAAAGAATCAATGGTCGCAGCCGGAGCGCTGATAAATAAGGAGGCATCAAAATCAGGAGCTGAGATCATTCCTGTGGACAGCGAACACAGCGGAGTTTTTCAATGTTTACACAAGGAAAATCTTCAAGACGTAAACAAAGTCATCCTTACGGCTTCCGGAGGGCCTTTTTTTCATTTGGACCAGAGAGACATTAAAAACCAGTCTGTGGAAGACGCCCTTAATCATCCCAGATGGAGTATGGGAAAAAAAATTTCTATTGATTCTGCCACCATGATGAACAAAGGCCTTGAGCTGATTGAAGCCAAATGGCTGTTCAACCTCCCCCCTGAAAAACTGGATGCGCTCATCCATCCGCAGAGTATTGTGCATTCTCTGGTGGAAATGAGAGACGGTTCTGTGCTGGCTCAGTTAAGCCTGACAGATATGAAAATCCCTATTCAATTCGCTCTGACATACCCGTACAGAAAGGAATCTGCACTGCCTTCATTGAATCTGAGCGAAGTGGGGTCTCTAGATTTTTATGAAGCGGATTTAAATAAGTTTCCCTTGCTCAGGCTTGCTTTTAAAGCTCTCAGAAAAGAACAGTATTTTTCAATAGCTTTTAATGCTTCCAATGAAAGCGCGGTCAATGCTTTTCTTAAGAGAGAAATCCATTTTTCTGATATATGGGAATTAGTTATTGAAGTGACAGAGGAGACAAATAAAATGGAAGTTAAAACAGTAGAAGATATCTTAAATCTAGACCAGGAAACCAGAGAGAAAATCCGGGAAAAAATCAGGCGGAGATACTGAAATGGGACCAATAATCGGAACAATAGCGGCCTTTATCATTGTGTTTGGGGTCCTTGTTTTTGCCCATGAGTTCGGTCATTTTTTCACGGCCAAGCTGGTAGGAATAAAAGTGACTGTCTTTTCATTCGGTTACGGAAAGAGACTTTTTGGTGTTAAAAAAGGGGATACGGATTACAGAGTGAGCCTGATACCCATGGGAGGGTATGTTAAGTTTGCCGGAGAGGAAGCCATGGTGGAAGGCTTATCCAAGCCCCAGGAACTTAAGCCCGGTGATTTCCTCAGCGCTAAAAGATGGCAGCGTTTTCTGGTCATATTGATGGGTCCTGTTATGAACATCGTTCTTGCGGTCGCTGTAATGTCTTTTATAAATATGGCCGGAGTTTCAGTACCTGTCTATCAGGACCAGGCCCCGGTTATCGGATGGATCGAGCCGGGCTCTCCTGCGGAAGAGGCAGGCCTTAAACCTGATGACAAAATATTAAAAATCAATAATAAAGAGACGGACACCTGGCAGGATGTGGAGCTGGCTGTTGGCTCAAAACCGGAGAAAACCATTAATATCAGTTTCATGAGGGGAAGCGAAGTCCTGGATGTTGCTTTAAAAACAGAGAGCCGGACCCGGTATAACATGGGATATGCCGGTTTTTTCGGAAAGGTGTTGACTCAGGTTCAGATGGTTGCCCCTGGCTCCCCGGCTGAAAAAGAGGGGCTTAAACCGGGTGATGTTATTTTAGCTATAGAGCAAGAACCGGTGTTTTACTACCAGTTCACTGATGTTATTGAAAAAAATGCTGGAAAGGAATTGACTTTTTTGATCCGGAGAAACGGAGAGGAAAAACAACTGAACATCACTCCCGTAGCAGAGGGGGGCAGAGGAAGGATTGGAGTCAGGCTTACACTTGAATCATCCATTGAACAGTACGGTTTCTTTGCTTCGATATCCGAAAGCTTCAGATACAATATAGAACTGATGTCAATGGTGTTTAATTTCCTGAAGGAACTTGTTACAGGGGAAACCCCGGCCTCTCAGGTCGGAGGGCCTATTGAAATAGCCAATATTTCTTATATGGCGTTGAGAGGCGGATTTCTTTCGCTTCTGGGATGGATCGCGTTCATAAGCCTTCAACTGGGGATCATCAACCTTTTTCCCATACCGGTCCTGGACGGGGGGCAGATACTCGTTCTTGTATTAGAAGGGATATTCAGAAGGGAATTCAGCCCCAAAGTAAAGCAGATCATTATGCAGATCGGTTTTGCCATGTTCATTGTTATCATTGTTTTTGTCATTATCAATGATGTGGTGAAGCGTTTACCTAACGGGTGGGAGAGCCTGCTGCCATGGTGATATCAAGTGAATGTTCTTGAAAAAAACTTGTACATAGCTGAAAATGGATTGATGATAAAAATGTCGCCATTTTTTTATGAATAGGTCAGGAAAGTCTGAGTTATTCACGATTCGAGGTTGATGCAGATGCGAGGCACAGGGTATGAAGTCGTGGTATTTCACTGCGAATGCCCTGTAACGAAGCAGATGCGGCGAGATCGGATCGCCTTAATGGTAAAAAAATGGCGATTAGGATAGGAAACAAAAACAAGAAAAATGTTCAAGTGAATGTTCTTGAAAAAAACTTGTACATAGCTGAAAATGGATTGATGATAAAAATGTCGCCATTTTTTTATGAATAGGTCAGGAAAGTCTGAGTTATTCACGATTCGAGGTTGATGCAGATGCGAGGCACAGGGTATGAAGTCGTGGTATTTCACTGCGAATGCCCTGTAACGAAGCAGATGCGGCGAGATCGGATCGCCTTAATGGTAAAAAAATGGCGATTAGGATAGGAAACAAAAACAAGAAAAATGTTCAAGTGAATGTTCTTGAAAAAAACTTGTACATAGCTGAAAATGGATTGATGATAAAAATGTCGCCATTTTTTTATGAATAGGTCAGGAAAGTGGAATTTAAGAGAAGACCTACAAAACAGATTAAAATAGGAGATGTTCTCATAGGAGGCGGAGCCCCTATCGTGGTCCAGTCCATGACCAAAACCGATACAAGGGATACTCAGGCAACCGTTTCACAGATCAACAGCCTTGCAATAGCGGGATGTGAGCTGGTAAGGGTTGCTGTCCCTGATGAAGAAGCAGTGGAATCTTTGGGGAAAATCATAAAAAGGGTGAGCCTTCCTGTAATAGCTGATATCCATTTTGACAATTATCTGGCTGTCAGCTCCATAAAGAAGGGTGTACACGGGCTTCGCATCAATCCAGGGAATATCGGCTCGAGAGCAAGGGTAAAAGAAGTGGTGGATGCTGCAAAAGGAGAAGGAATCCCCATTCGAATAGGTGTCAATTCAGGGTCTCTGGAAAAAGATATATTGAAGAAATACGGGGGGGCAAGCCCGGAAGCGATGGTCGAGAGCGCATTAAAGCATATCCGAATGGTTGAAGACATGGGATTTCATCTTATAAAAGTATCTGTTAAAGCCTCGGATATTCGGCGTACCTGGGAATCCTTAAAACTTCTGGCTGAACATGTTGATTATCCTTTCCATGCGGGAATCACAGAAGCCGGGACACTGTTTTCAGGAAGCGTGAAGTCTTCAGCCGGGCTGGCTTTGATCCTAAAGGACGGACTGGCTGATACCATTCGTGTTTCCTTAACAGACTCCCCGGAGTTAGAGGTCCGTACAGCTTATATGATTCTCTCAAGCCTGGGGTTGAGAAAAAGAGGGCTTAATTTTGTTTCCTGCCCTGTTTGCGGCCGGTGCAGAGTGAAACTTCCTGAGATCGCGGACAGCATAGAAAACAGGATTAAAGATATCAAAGAACCCATTACGGTCGCTGTTATGGGGTGTGAAGTCAATGGACCGGGAGAGGCCAGAGAGGCGGATATCGGTATAGCGTGCGGGAAAGGGTTCGGGTTGATATTCAAGCACGGAAAGCCTCTGCGTAAGGTCAATGCTGAGAATATGGTGGATGAGTTCGTGAAAGAGGTACAGGCTGTGGTTAAGGATATGAGGAAGTAATTCAGGTATGGCTTGTGCTCCCTTCAGATCTTTCCCCAGAAAAAGGTCAAGCTCCCAGTTCTTATATTTTTTTTGCCTGGTGAACCGGTCGGCCTGGGGAATTTTCCTTGCCACGGAGAGAATAAGAGCCCAGGCCAGGTCAGCTGTGGTGTCTGTTAGTACTCCGGGAGTGTTTGTGACAGTGATCCCTTTGGAAGCAGCATAAGAAACGTCTATGTTGTTGTATCCGACAGCGCAGTTGGCGATTATTTTTAAATCAGGGGCTGCATCGATAACCTCTTTATCGATTTGATCGACCAGTAGGGACACAAGTCCTTGTTTGTCTTTAATTCCGGATATGATTTCTTTTTTTGTGGGATAATTATCTGTGCCTGCCACCTGAAAACGGATATGTTTTTTCAGGTATTCCATGGCTTCAGGGAGAAGTTTTTTTGTGAGTAAAGCGTTCGCTTTCATGTCAGTCTCTCCTATTGCAGAAAAGGGTAAAAAATTTCTTTGATCTTATTATCGAATTTTATTTTTGTAAAACCGGTTTTATGAAAAGCAGGGTTCACAATATCCGATACCACCATGACAGCCGCCGCCTTTACTTGGTAATATTCAGCAAGGGCGAACACGGATGATGTTTCCATATCTACTAATTCGATATTTTTTGTTTGCTTGTCTGTAAGCCATTCCTTTGTTTCCTTATACGGGGCATCCGTGGTAACTATGGAAGCTGTTTTAAGGACAGAGTTGTTTGATTTAAGCTTTTCCCTTATTTCCTCGGATAAATCTTCAGAAGAAAAGAATTCGCTTTTAAAAGGGATGTAATGTGAAGAGGTTCCTTCTTCGGACAGAGCTTTTTTTACTATGAACGAATCAAAAAGATTTATGTCTTTTGTGAGTCCTCCGCAAAATCCCAAAACAAGGATTTCATTGATACCGGAACATATGAGAGGCTCTATGACCAAAACCGAAGCAGGTGCTCCGATCCCTCCCAGGAGGACAACTTTGTTCTTGAATCTGTAAAGATGTGAAAACAGAAAGTTTTGTTTTTTTGCGGCATTTTTTTCTAAATGTGTTTTTATGACCTTGCTTGGAGTATCAGCAGGAATAAAGACAGCTCTCCGGCAGTTTAGAGGCTTTATTTCAGGCGGCTTCACAAGGGATGATGTGTTTTTCTGCATCAGAATTTTCTCCCTCAAAATAACAAAAACAAGGCGAATAGTAAAATGAAATTCAGGTATGGCTTGTGCGCAGTGATGGAATGGATTAGAATTGCAGTATGACAAACATGAAGTTTACCCAGATAGACACAGGCACAATCAATACAAAGGAGAGAAGATTCCAGATTTCACCTTATTTCTCTGTAGATTCTCTCGTCCTTTCCATTAAAAAAACAGGATTATTGAATCCGCCTGTCATAACAAAAAGGGAAGAAAAACATGTTATTGTTTCAGGCTGGAGAAGAATATTTGCCTGCAGAGAACTATCGATCCCTTCTATCCCTGTGTTTGTTATGGATGAGACAAAAGACCTGGAAGCGTTTAAAGTCCCTGTTTTTGAGAATTTATCCATAAGGGATTACACACAGATCGAAAAAGCCGCAGTTATAAGAAAACTTGATGGCTTTGGCGAGTCTCCGGAGAACATCATTCAAAGATATCTGCCTCTTTTAAAGGCCCCTCCCACACGGGAGGTTATGGATGCTTATATTAAGATCGACCGGCTCAATGAAAATATAAAGGAAACAGCCCATAATAAAAAGTGGCCGTTTGCAACCTTAGAGCTCATGACAGAATGGACCGAAAGAGAAAGGCAGGGCCTTTTTCCGTTTGTAAAAGAATTGAGTCTTAACAAGCAAAAAGAGCTGATAGAAAACCTTTTTGAAGTTTCCAGAAAAAAAGGTATTTCCGTTCAAAGCATATTAAGCTCCGGAGAGTTTGCAAAGGTGCAGAAAGACATCAGCCTTTCTCCAATGCAAAAAGCGGAAAAAATCCACTTGTTAGCAAGAAAGCAGAGATATCCTTCCCTCAGCTCATGGAAAGAAGCGTTTGAAAAGGTCAGTGAGAATCTGAACCTTCCTGAGGAGATAGCTGTGATCCCTTCAAAGTTTTTTGAGGATGAGGTCATTTCAATACGATTGAATGTCAAAAATAAAAAAGAATTAGAAAAATACGCTGATAAACTCAAAGAGCTGTCTTCAAAAAAAGAAATTTCTCTTCTTTTTAATCCATTCTCTCATGATTAAGCCGCACACTCAAATCAAAAAGGTCTTCATTGAAAAAGGAAGCCTCCAGTATCCTCTTGCCCAAAAAGTGTTGAAAAACTTAGGCCCTGTTCCCGTAGAGATAATAAATGATGAGGAGGAAGTTATTGAAAAGTATAACCTGCTTAAAGATCCTGTCGGAGAGGGGAAAAAAGCTCTTCTGTTAAAGCCGTTGAAAGGCGATTTCATTAAACCCTGTCCGTGCACTCCTCATTACCTTGGATGCAATTATTACATAATAAACACAGACCTGAATTGTCCCATGGATTGTACTTACTGTATCCTGCAGCACTATCTTGATAATCCTGTGATGGTATCACACGTCAACACAAATGACCTATGGGAACAGCTGGATCGGTTTCTGTACCAGCACAGGAGCCGGTTTATTCGCATTGGGACAGGGGAGTTGGGTGATTCGCTGGCCCTGGATGATATCACAGAGCGTTCCAAAGAGTTTATTGCCTATTTCAGAGAAAAGACCAGGGTGAATTTCGAACTTAAAACGAAGACTATAAATACAGACAACATCCTCTGTGAGAAACCGGCTGATAACATCATCATTGCATGGTCACTCAACACAGAACTTATGGCGAAGAAAGAAGAAAAGGGTGCTCCTGCGGTTAAAGACAGGATCGAGGCCGCATATGAAGTGCAGAAAAAAGGCTTTAGAGTCGCCTTTCACTTTGACCCGTTGATTTTATATAGGGGATGGGAGCAGGATTACAGGGATATTATAGACAGGCTGTTTTCCAGGATAGATCCGTCCGGGATAGCCTGGATAAGCATAGGGTCGCTGCGGTTTCCCAAACCGCTTAAAACCCTGATCAGGAAGAGGTTCCCTTTGAGTCAAATAATCTACGAAGAGATGGTGGGGGGAAAGGACGGCAAGTTAAGATATTTCAAGCCGATGCGGCTAAAGCTGTATCAGGATATAGTCAGAGATATCCGTTCCTGCGGCGGGAAAGGAGTGCCGCTTTATTTTTGTATGGAGAGTAATGAAATATGGAGGAAGATACTCAATAAAGAACCTGGGAGTAAAGAGGAAGTCGAAGCCTTCCTTTCTTTACTCCCAAGATTTAAAGCAACTTAAACATATGCTTGATTATTTGATTGTCTCTGCTTTTTTATCAGTGATAATTCCGATATCCTCTACGCCGGCATTTTTCATTGTTCCGATGAGCTCAACGATGTCTCCGAAATCTAGATCCTGGTCTGCCTTTAAATAGAGTTTTTTGTCAGTAGCCTGCATCAAAGCGTCTTCCAAGAGGATTTGGAGTGGGTTTCTATCATCAACTTTTTGGTCATTAACGAACAATGTGCCGTCTTTTTTTATGTAGAGAATGACATCAGGATTATCAGGCATTTCTATTGTGTTTGAGGCGACAGGAAGCTTTAGATCAACGCCTTGTTGGACCAGAGGGGTTACGACCATGAAAATGATCAATAGAACAAGCAGCACATCACAAAGAGGGACAACATTAGGTTCAGCATTGACAGCTTCTTTCTTCATTTTAAGAGCTTTAAGACCCATTTTATACCTCTTTCAAAAATTTATATTTTTAACAACGTCTTTGTTGGACTTATTCCTTTCCCCGTTCTTTCCTTCTTGCGAAGAAATCAACGACTTCAGAGCCGGTATTAGCCATTTCAGCTCCGAAGACATCCACTCTTTCAGCCAAGAAATTGTAGCACCAGAGAGCCACAACAGCCACTAGGATTCCGAAAGCTGTAGAGATAAGAGCTTCTGCGATTCCAGATATAACAGCTCCTAATCCGCCAGAACCTGTAAGAGCGATGCCGCGGAAAGCATTGATGATACCCAGAATAGTCCCGAACAGGCCAATAAAGGGTGCAGATGTGGCTATCGTTGCCACAATGTTGAGTCCTCTTTTCAGTTCTTGAGTAAACATAACAGAAGCTCTGTCAGTGCCTCTTTCAGCGGTTTCTACCTGCTGATCAAAACCGATACCAGCTTCTTCGCCTTCCAAAAATTCTTTGATTCCAGCTGCAGAAACTCTAGCAAGATGGCTTCTTTTGTTTTCTTTCTTGGCAGCAAGATTAAGGGCTTCCTTGTTTTTTCCTGCTCTGAGTAATTCTTCCAATTTCGGAGCGATAATTCGGGATCTCTTCTTTGCTTTTCTGAAGACGAGCTGACGTTCGATGAAAAGGTAAATTGTCAAGATAGAAAGTAATATCAGAACACCAGCAACGAACCTAACAGGTACGCCCATTGAGTTCCATAATTCTACTAGATTAAATTGCATTTTTTGTGCCTCCTTTTAATTATCGTAAGCATTCATTTAGCTTCTTATTTTAATTCGAATGTGACCGTGACCGTAAAAATAACAGGCCTCGGGCGGCCGTTAATGACCATGGGTTCATAGAGCCACTGGCGCACCGCATCTTTGGCCGCCTGGTCCAGCAGTGGTACTGATTTAAGCACTCTGACACTCTGAACACGGCCGTAGATATCAGTGGTGGCTTCGATGATCACAACTCCTTCCACCTTTGCCTGGATTGCGATTTCAGGATAATCAGGTGGTACCCTGCGTATGAGCTTTGGCCTTTTGATTGAACCTCCCACTCTTATAGGGGCTTCGACCTGTCCGACAACACCACCTAAAACGCCGCCGACGACACCGCCGAGCACGCCGCCTTCGACTCCGCCTTCGACTCCGCCTTCGACTCCGCCTTCGATACCGAAGTCGGTCAGTTCTTCTTCAGCGATTTCGTCAGGGATATCGACAGGGGCGACAAGCTGACCCGGCTGGATATTGGTTTGGGCTTTAACAGGTTGTATTTTGGTAACGGATTTGGAGCTGCTGCGTTTTTTAGCAGGGGGAGGCGGGGGAGGCGGTGGTGGCGGCGGAGGGGCGAGGAAGGCGCTGTAAACTTGGACTTCAGGAAGGTCTCCCGGATTAAGGAGAGGAATAACAAGAGCAGCAAGGATAATGGAAGCGTGCAGGAGAAAAGCGATAGGAAAGGCTATGGCTTTACGGACACCGCCTTTCTCAGCTTTAAAGAAAGCGTCACGGAACATTCCACCTGATTCGTAAGGTTTTTTCTCCTTTACTTTTTCTGCCATTCTTAACCTCTTTTAATGTATTTTATTATTTCTATAATAACAAAAAATCCTCAAAAGTATAAGTAAAAAAAAGCTAATTTACAAGTTAAAATAATTATTTACCCATACCTTTTTTTGGTTTAAATATAATTTTCCAAAAATATATGATGGAACATGATAGATAGACAGAAGAATAGGTACCTATTATGATGCCAATCATCATGGTGAAAGCAAAGTCATTGATCACTTGACCTCCAAACAGGAACAGAGCGGCTACAGTGAGAAAAGTCGTTCCTGATGTGATAATGGTTCTGCTCAGAGTCTGGTTTATACTTGCATTCAAAAGACTTCCGAAATCAGTTTTTCTCATAAGTTTGATATTATCTCTTATCCTGTCGAAAATGACAATAGTATCGTTTAATGAATACCCGACTATGGTGAGAATAGCTGCGATGACAGGGAGATTGAGCTCCCTGTTTGTCAGAGAGAAAATTCCTGCTGTGATGAGAACATCATGCGTCAGTGTTAAGATAGCAGCAACTCCATAGGCGTATTTGAAACGTATTCCTATATAAATAAGCATTCCGATAAGAGCCCATATGGTGGCTTGTGTGGCTTTGCGTCTGAGGTCGTGTCCGATTTGAGGCCCCACGGTTTCACGGCTTAAAACAGCCACATTGCTGAGGAAGGTCTTGTCTTTTAAATAATCGATGACTTCAGAGTCGATCCCTTCCAATTCCTCTAATTGAGAATAGTCTTGAATGATGCCTTTTAATTCGGATGATTTCCTATAATTGATTATAGTTTCCGCTATTTCAGAGGCTCTTTCAGGGTACTCCGGTTCCAGGATTTCAGCGAGGTGTTCAAGGTTTACATTGTTTAAGTCTGGAATATCCTGTTCTGCGGCTTTGAGTTCTTCCTCGCTTCTCAAAGAATCCACCACCATCTTGCCTACGATTTCATGGGTTTCAAGGTTTTGTTTGTTTTCTTCCTCGGAAACATCCTGTAAGGTTCGAATGATAAATTCTCTTCCTGTGTTGCCCATCTGCTGTATTATGGGCCCCTCAATGCCGGCTTTCTGAAGAGCATTCCGGACTTCTCCAATGGGAACCTGATTTTTAAAGATCACCCGGATCAAGGTCCCGCCTGCAAAATCGATACCATAGTTTATGCCTTTTCCTGCAGTGATATTGATGAGTCCGATGACTATGATGATTCCTGATAGTCCCAGGGCGATAAATTTGTACTTCATGAAGTCAAAGTTTGGGTTTTTTATGAATCGCATCTTTATATGCTTAAGTCCTTCTTATTTTTCTTTCTGGTAGTGGTCAGATCAAATATAAGCCGGGATACAAATACGGCCGTGAACATACTTGCTGTTATTCCGATAATAAGAGTGACAGCAAATCCTTTAATAGGGCCTGTTCCGAATTGAAAAAGGAAGATGGCCGCAATGATCGTTGTGATATTGGCATCCAAGATGGTTCGAAACGCTCTGGAAAAGCCAGAAGCAATGGAGCTTATAACACTTTTCCCTTGAGAAAGTTCTTCTCTTATTCTTTCAAAGACCAGAACATTCGCGTCAACCGCCATACCCACTGTAAGTATGATACCGGCCATCCCAGGGAGGGTCAGATTGGCTTTAAGGTAGGCCAACACTCCTCCAATGATAATGATATTAAAAGCAAGAGCAATAACCGCGTTTAATCCGGACATCCTGTAATATAAAAGCATAAAAATCATGATCAGGATAAGAGCCAGGGCAAAGGATCGAAGTCCTTTTCTGATCGAGTCCGCTCCCAGTGAAGGGCCTATGGTCCTGTCTTCAAGGAATTTGATACTGGCAGGAAGAGCGCCGGCTTTTAACACCAGGGCGATATCCTCTGCTTCTTCACGGGTGTATCTTCCGTGGATGATTCCGGAGCCGGCGATCCGTGTTTCAATGGTCGCCACTTGCTGTATTTTATTATCCAGAACAATGCTCAGAGGTTTACCGATATTTTCTTCGGTTAATTTGGCGAATCTTTTAGAAGCTTCCGTATTCAGCGTGAAGGACACGGCAGGATTATTCCATTCATCGGTGGAAGGGTATGCGTTTCTGAGGTCTTTTCCAACAATCTCCGCTATATCGCTAACAAGGTAATAATCTCCTTCGGTTCTTTTGGGATCTCCTCTCAGCACCTCCATGCCCGCAGGAACTTCTCCGCCGTATTCCTGTAAAAGAGTTTCCCTGTCGGGGGCAGGCCCTCCCTTGACCAGCCTGAATTCCAGCCGGGCTGTGGTTTTTAATATCTCTTTGACTCTTTCCGGATCTTCCACGCCGGGAAGTTCAACGATGATCCTGTCTCCGGAAAGGCCCTGACGCTGGATAGTGGGTTCAGTGAGTCCGAGCTCGTCAACTCTGTTTCCGATGGTATCTAAAGACTGCCGGACCGCCTGGTCTCTAAGGTAGGCCGCCGTATTGGGATTCATAGTTACGTTGATGTTGTTGCCAATGATCCTGTAGCTCCACTCTTTGAATTCATCATCCAGTATTTCTCTGACCTTCCCTTGTTTTTCAGGGGCGATTTCTTGAACGGTGAACTCTCCGACCATGTTTTCTGCTTTAACAATGGAGCCGTAAGTGACGTCTTCTTCTTCAAGTAATTGTTTTAATCGGGATATTTGCTGATCCGTTTCAGTTCTCACTGATTCGTCTGTCATTACTTGCAGAACAAGGTGCATCCCTCCCCGCAGATCAAGGCCGAGATGGATCTTTTCTTTAGGAGGAATGGCTAAATAAACAGAGACGCCGAGCACAGCGAGAACCAGGATGACCTTCCAGCGTAATTTTTTTTTCATCTTACGTCTTATTTAAAATTCCATATGATTTTTTATGTCAGGGGAGGCAACTATTTAGAATTCGGATTTTTATTTTGAATAACAGCCACGGCATTTTTTGATATGTCAATTTTCACATTAGCAGAAATCTTGACTTCTATTTTATCCTGCTGAACACCCATAACCGTTCCGTGTATTCCGCCTGTGGTTATTATTTTGTCTCCGGGCTTCAGTTCATCGACCATCTGCTGGTGTTTTTTTTGTTTTTTTCTTGAGGGGAGAATGATCAGTAAGTAAAAAATAACAAAGACAAGAACAAAAGGGATAATGGCCGTGATGAAACTGCCTCCGCCTGGGGATGCAGGCTGAGCCTGACCGACTAAAGTCATTAAACTGCCTAAAATCATCATTTATCTTCCTCTATCTTCCTCTTTATTTATAACTCTTTTTTTAAGTCCGTTAAGCGAATTTGTTTGAATAGCTTGCCTAATTTTAGTAAAGATGTCAAGGTAAAAATAAAGGTTATGGATTGTATTGAGTATGGATGAGCTGATTTCGTTCCGTTCGTAAAGATGGTGCAGATAGGCTCTGGAAAAATTCCGGCAGGTATAACAGGAACAATTTTCGTCCAAGGGCCTGGGGTCTGATTCATATTTTTTATTTTTTATCACTACTTTTCCCTGACTGGTGAAAAGGGTTCCGTTACGCGCATTCCTTGTGGGAAGAACACAGTCGAAGAAGTCGACTCCCAGTTCCACGGCTTTGATGATATCTTCTATATAGCCGATTCCCATAAGATATCTTGGTTTATCCTGAGGGAGAACAGATGTTGATTTTTTGATGACATCAAAAAATTGGGATTTTGGCTCACCGATTCCAAGCCCTCCCAGAGCATAACCGTCAAAGCCGATCTCAATCAGTTCTTGAATGCTCTTCTCCCTTTGTTCCCATTCAGTACTTCCCTGTGTGATACCCCATAGTTGTTGGGATGTCTTTTTCTCCAGGAAATATTCTCTGGAAATGCGGGCCCATTTCGAAGTCAGAGACACGGCTTCCTTTAATTCCTGTTTTTTATAAGGGTAAGGAACAAAGGTATCTAAAGGCATCATGATGTCTGTACCCAGGGTTAACTGTATATCAATGATGTCTTTGGGAGTGACGAATATCCTGGTCCCGTCAAGATGAGAAGAAAACATGACTCCGTCTTCCTTTATTTTTACAAGCGGGGAGAGGCTGTATATTTGGAATCCTCCGCTGTCAGAAAGGAGAGGCCTGTCCCATGAAATAAAAGAATGGACCCCTCCCATTTTTTTAATCACATCCATTCCGGGCCTGAGATAGAGATGGTAGGCGTTTATCAGTATCAACTGCGCTCCCAATTCTTTGACTGTGGAGTGAGGGAGGGATTTGATGGTGCCCTGGCTTCCGACAGGGGCAAAGGCTGGTGTTTGTATGGGGCCGTGGGGTGTGTGGATGATGCCGAGCCTGGCGGAAGAGTCCTTGTGCGCGGCCTTTATCTCAAATGTTTTAGGCATGAGCCAATCATTATACCATGGGGACATCCCATTAGGTACCACCCTATTCAATTTTATATACATTATCCAATAATGAGTCGTGAGGTCTTTTTTGCAGAACATATTCTTGGAATCTCTGGCAGCGTTGACTATTTGATTTGGCCATTTCCAGATAGCAGGGATTAGGATGCTTGATGATAATGTCATTCATGCCGATGGCATAATACGAATAACTATTCCAGGGATATTTTTCTAAGTCATGGGCAATACCTGATCTTAAAGGATTTCTTTCGATATAACGTGCGCATTCCAATAAATAGCTTTCTTTTCCAATAAAAAGACTTTTATACCTGTTTTGAAAGAGAAATCCCACAGTATCGTATCTTTTTCGGAAGTGCCATGAGTACGATTGAAGTAGTCCTTGCATAAATTTTGGTAAATGAATAGCTTTTTGTGCCTGAAGCAAAAAATGAAAATGGTTGGGCATCAGGCAGTAATGATAAATAGAGATTTCATATTTTTTCAAATATTTTGAAGTGATCATTAGAAATTTGATATAGTCTTCTTCGCAGCGGAAAATTTTTTTTTTGTTATTGCCTCGGCTCAGAACATGATAGTAACCATTATTTGTTAAGTTTCTTGAAGATCTAGGCACGAAGTTTCCTCCTTACTATTATTGACTTAAGAAATGAATCAAATTTATCAATTTGGGGAAAAAATTTTTCGGTATGGCCTCTCAGTTTATAGGGTGGTACCTAATGGGATGTCCCCATGGTATAATAAGAATTATGAATTTTACTCTCTTCGGTTATCCCAAAACTGGAAAAACCACTCTGTTTAACCTTTTAACAGGAGCCAGGATCGAAGTGAAGAGTTATGACCAGGGGAAAAAAGAACCGAATGCCAGGACCTGTCCGGTTCCGGATGAGAGATTGGACAAGTTGAGCCAGCTTTTTCCTGAAAAAGAAAAAATCAGCGCACAAATGGATTATATTGACCTTGCGGGAGTATCTTACGGAGGGATTAAGAACGAATCTTATCTGGATTATTTAAGGAAGGCCGATGGATTAACTCATGTGGTGAGAGGTTTTGAAAACATCGAGGTTCCTCATCATAGAGAGAAAATCGATGCAGCTTTCGATATAAAATCAATTGAGGAAGAAATCATACTTGCTGACCTTCTATCCGTTGAAAACAGATTGGGCAGGCTTGAAAAGGAACTTGAGAAAACAAAATCTCCCGAGGGAATAAAGGAAAAGGAAATTTTAGAACGGATAAAGGAAACTCTGGAGAAGGGAGTTTCCGTAAGACAGTTGAGCCTCAAGCCGGCTGAAGAGAAAATTATAAGAAATTTTGCTTTTTTGAGCCAAAAGCCTCTTCTCCATATGATCAATGTTGATGAGCAGGATATTATGCTTATAAAAGAGCCGGAAAAAATATATTCTTCGGAGGAGAAGGGCACATGCGTTCTTGCTTTCTGCGGGAAAATTGAATCTGAAATCCTTGAGCTTGAGGGAGAAGACAGGAATACTTTTATGAAGGAATACGGGCTTGAGGAATTCAGTATCTCAAGATTTTTGAAATCTTCTTATAAGCTGATGGATGTGATCACTTTTTTTACGGTAGGGAAAGAAGAGGTCAAATCATGGGCCCTTAAGAGGAATTCTACGGCGCTTCAAGCTGCAGGAAAAATCCATACGGATATAGAAAAAGGTTTTATCCGCGCGGAAGTCATCCAGTGGGACGCTCTGTTAGCGCAGGGCTCCTTTCAGGAAGCAAGGAAGACAGGGAGTATAAGGCTTGAAGGGAAAGAATATTTGGTCCAGGACGGGGATGTGCTCTACTTCCGCCACAGTCAGAGCTGATTCTTAGGGATTTCGGCTCGTGAATGACTGAGATTGATATGCAATAAAACAGACTTGATGGATTGTGATTTTTGAGTTATATTATATCTTCTATATAAACCTGGATTATTCACGAGCCGAGGCTGCTGCAGATGCCAGTCACAGGGCATGAAAATGAATTGATAATAAAAATGTCGCCATTTTTTTATGAATAGGTCAGGTAAAATGAAAAAAGAACAAATGAAAAAAAAGAAGAAGGAAAGGAAGACAGGCACATTCAGAGAATATTTTGAATTGATCGTGGAGACAGCTCTGTTCGTGTTTTTTGTTATGACCTTTATAGTCCAGGCTTTTCAGATACCCACGGGCTCAATGGAAGATACATTATTGGTGGGTGATTTTCTTCTGGTCAACAAATTTGCATACACAGAACCCCTGTTTTCTTTTGAAGATTTGCTTTTACCCAATAAAAAATTGGAAAGAGGGGACATCGTTGTATTCAAGTACCCCCAAGATCTCTCAAAAGATTTTGTTAAGAGATTGATTGGGCTGCAAGGCGATGAAGTAAAGATCGTGGATAAACAGGTTTACATAAATGGGGAACCGATCAGTGAGGATTATAAAGTACATAATGATATTCATGTATTTACAAAGGACAACTCCTATAATTATGATGATTCCATAAGAGACAATTTTGGTCCCTTCACAGTGCCCCCTGGCCAGTGTTTTGTTCTTGGCGATAACAGGGATAACAGCCTGGACAGCCGTTATTGGGGCACACTTCCTCTCAAATATTTAAAAGGAAAACCATGGATCATTTATTTTTCCTATAAAGCTGAAAGGGATGCCTATCTGAAAACAAGCCTTAAAGACAGACTTAAAAGGCTGACCAAGTTTATCATGCTGGCAAGATGGCGCCGCATGTTCAAAATCATACACTAATCCCGCTCAGAGAAAAATTCGAAATTGAATTCCAGGTTATTGACGTTTTTTGATCTCGACCTCATCATAAGAAGATATATAGAGGACCGGATTTTCTATGTTAAAACTGGATTTGAATATGGAACTGTTTACAATACCATCCATGTCTTTGCCCAGGGGAAGCCCTAGATAATGGAGAAATGTGGGAGCCATATCTATGATCTTCATGCCTTCGATATTCTTTCCCGGTGATATGCTTTTACCATAGAAAAACACAACTCCCTTGGGTGCATCCTCATGATAAGCTGAAATTCTTGGATTTCCCAGGGCCAGCTCCACCATTCTTTTCCAGAGAGGAAGATAATCTATCCCGTGATGGGAGAAAACCACGAGCAGCTCATTATCCTTTTTGGATGCAAGAAATTTTCCAATGACTTCATCATAGAATTGATAATACCTTTCTATAACGGAGCCATACTTGTTGATTTCTTCCTGATTGACTTCTTCAAACAGTTCCGGAAAGCTGTATTTATAAAAATATTTTTCAACCAGATTGATTCCCCTGAGTAAAACGTAAACAATGTCAGGATTTGTTTTTTTCGCTTCGTTTTCTGTGGATTCGAGAAATTGCACATCAGAGATAAACGCACTTTTTGCGGTCATGAGAATTTCATCTGACTCGAAATCCATATCTTCAAAAAAACGGTTCAACAGGCTTTTGGCATTTGGGGATAATTGGTCGGTATCCTGGATAGAGTAGTTCGTGTCTCTTTTCAAGTAAATTGTGTTGTTGTTTTTTAGGATCTCCCATATATCCTTTGTCTTTTTCGGTGCTTCATAAGTGAGGCATTTCATCAGCCCTGTCCTTTCCAATTGTTTGAATAAGATAAACCTGGGAATGACATATATTTCCCTATTCAAAGGCATGATAAGGCATTTCTCACTGGAGACCTGTCCGTGTTTATAAGGAAGTTTTCCGGTATTGAACGATTTGTTTAAAATAGCAAGTTCGTTTGGGGTGAAATTTTCGAGTTTCCCCCAGCTTCCTTCTTCCATAAGCCAAGAAAAATTAGGAAGTTTTTCTTCGCTGATAAGAGGAATGATAAAATCAAAACTAAGGCCTTCCATGCCTATGATAGTGATTTTCATATCCAGGGGTTTTGCATCCAGCTCAGCTATTTTTTTTACTTTTTCGGGCTTGGGATAGGAAGCCCTTAAATAAAAAGAATATCCTGTGATAAGCATGAGCAGGAAAAAATAGATGGCAAGGAAAACATATTTTTTTTTATAGATGACGAAGAACAAGAAAGAAGCGAGTCCTATGATTACGGCAAAGAACAGGATTAAGCACTGGTCTTGGGTGAGTTTTGATATCTCAGGGCTGAGAAGACTTCTGAAGAGCCTGTGGTTTGCTCTGAATAAAATAAGGTAAACAAAGACAATGGTTATGGAGCTGGCAAAAAGAAAGGAGGGGGACACAAGGGAGATATTTATTTTTTTCCCTGAGAAAAACTGGATTATGAAAAAGAAGATGACGCAAATGAAAGCACAGGCTATTCCATATACAAGGCAGAGAAAAAGCAAAAAGGGGAAAAAAGCAGCTGCCTTCAAAGGCATGTCCGTGTTCAAATTATAGGTAAGAAGGGCTATTAGAGCGGAAAAAAAGATACCGCTGATAAGAGAATTGGTAAAGACTTTAAGGAATTTCATTTAGCCTGACCTATTTGTAAAAAAAGGCAAGGACCACAGCTTCGCACCCTGTGCCTCGCATCTGCAGCAACCTCGACTTGTTCATCATCCACGTTAGCTACAAATTATCATGATTTATCCCAATCGTCAATAATGGCTGCAGTGACATGGATACTCTTCTTTCCTATTGACCGAAAATGCTGAATGCCATAATATAATGATAAGGAAAATGGATCAGCCAATTATAGCCATTCTAACTGATTTCGGAGACCAGGATTTTTTCACAGCTTCCATGAAAGGGGTCATTGCCGGCATAAATCCTCATGCGAGGCCTATAGATATAACAAACAAGGTCCCCCCTTTTGATATAGCCGCAGCTTCATTTATTCTTAAAGCCAGCTATAAGTATTTTCCGTCAGGGACGATTTTTTTAGTGGTCGTAGACCCAGGAGTGGGGACATCCAGAAGAATCATTATAGCCCAATCCCAGGGATATACTTTCATTGCTCCCGATAACGGTGTCCTGAGCTGGGTCATGGAAGAAGATGAAGAAATCGTTGTAAGGGAAGCAGCCTCTGAGCACTATTTTCTTCAAGAAATCAGCCGGACTTTTGAAGGAAGGGATAAGATGGCTCCGGTGGCCGCATGGCTGTCAAAGGGGATCCAAGTGGAGAATTTCGGCCCTGTCATTGATGATTATCATACAATGGAGGCCGCCAGGCCTGAAAGAGAAGGAAATAAGATTTGGGGAAGGATCATATATCAAGACGGGTTCGGAAACCTCATCACGAATATATCTGAAAAGGAATACCTTGAGCTGACCAGGGAAGTTGGCGAAGGCTCCTTTGCCATTTCCCTGCAGGAAAAGGAAATCCCTGTCAGGGAAAGCTATGAGTCAGTTGAAAAAGGGCAGCTGTTGTCCCTTGTAAACGGGCAGGGATATATTGAGATCGCCAAACGGCAGGGCTCTGCAGCGGATGACACAAAATCAAAGCCTGGTGATCCGGTGCTGCTTACGGTCAAAAGAGAATAGGTACTGGATTTGACATCAATATGGACTATTTAGCGGGATCGATCGATTCCATAGTGTATTACAGCCCGGATAATGGATATACAGTCTGCCGGTTTTCTCTTGAAGGGGGAGAAGCTATAACAGTTGTCGGAAATTTCCCTCCTCTTTCTCCCGGAGAAATGCTGAAAATCAGCGGAAAATGGGAGATCAATCCCCGTTTCGGTAAGCAGTTTCATGTGGATAACTACATTCCTGTGCTTCCCTCCTCAGTTAAGGGAGTTGAGAAATTTCTTTCCTCAGGGATGATTTCCGGAATAGGTCCTGTGCTCGCAAAAAGGATTATCCAGCGTTTTGGAGAGAGAACCATGGATGTTCTCTCTAATGAGCCGGAAAGGCTTTGTGAAGTAGAAGGAATTGCGGAGAAAAAACTCAGAGAGGTCAAAAGGTCATGGGTGGAGCATGAGGATATAAGAGAATTGATTATATTTTTACAGGAACACAATGTCTCGAGCGCTCTTGCCGCTAAGCTGTACAAACAGTATGGAAAAAGAGCTTTTCATATCATAAAGACCAATCCGTACCAGGCATGCCATGATATTTGGGGGATTGGATTTAAAACAGCGGACAGCATGGCTTTGAAACTGGGCATGGATCCCGGTTCATCGGAAAGGATCAAAGCTTATATCCATTATCTTTTGGAGAAGTGCAGTGAAAACGGTCATGTTTTTGCAAAAAAGTCAGAACTTTTAAAAACTTGCTGTAAAGACCTGGGAATTGGAGAGCAGGGTTTCCTTACAGCCATGGCCTCTCTTAAGATGAAGAAATTAGTGATTACTGAGAAACTTGACCAGGATAGTGCTGTTTATCTGCCTTTTTTCCATGAAGCAGAAGAAGAAGTGGCCTCTTCTCTTTATGACCTTGTGTCTTTTCCTTCTAAAAGGCCTTTGTTTGATGTTGAAAAAGCAGTCAGGCAGGTAGAAACAAAATCTCATATCGATTTTACTTATGAACAAAAACGCGCGATAAAGGACAGCCTTTTCAAAAAGATTCTGGTGATCACAGGAGGCCCTGGAACGGGCAAGACCACCATAGTCAGGGCCATCGTCAGCATCTTTAAGATGTGGGATAAGAAGATCATTCTTGCAGCCCCGACAGGGAGAGCAGCCAAGAGGCTTTCAGAATCCACAGGAAGGGAAGCTAAGACCATCCACAGAACTCTGGAATATCTTTCCAAGACCGGAAAATTCAGAAGGAATGAAGCCCATCCTCTTGAAGGAGATGTGTTGCTCATAGACGAATTTTCCATGGTCGATCTGCCTCTGATGTTCCATCTTTTGAAAGCCGTTCCAAGGTATATGCGGCTTATTTTAGTGGGGGATAAGGATCAGCTTCCCTCAGTGGGTCCCGGTGCTTTACTCAAGGACATCATAGATTCCGGGGTCTTTGATGTTCTTGTTTTGACTAAGATCTTCAGGCAGGAAAGGCACAGCCTTATTGTGCGCAATGCCCATAGAATAAACCAGGGCAAGCCCATAATAAGGCCTAAAAAAGGGGATGAGGATTCGGATTTTTATTTCATTTACAGTGAAGATGAACAAAAGGTTTTCAAATGGATCATGGATATGTGTGCGCACCGCATTCCAAAAAAACTCGGTCTTCCCCCTCTCTCTACCCAGATCCAGGTCATAAGCCCTATGTACAGGGGATTGGTCGGGGTGGACAACCTGAATAAAGAGCTGCAGAAACGGCTGAATCCGGGAAGTGAAGGTCTCAAATTTGGAAAAAAGGAGATAAGGATCCGTGATAAGGTGATGCAGATCCGCAATAACTATGAGAAAGAGGTCTTTAACGGGGATATTGGCAGGGTTAGGGATATTGACAAAAAAAGATACAGCGTACTGGTTGATTTTGACGGAAAGGAAGTGCTTTATTCCAGAGAAGAGGTAAATGAGATCGTGAATGCATATGCGATATCCGTTCATAAATCACAGGGGAGTGAGTATCAGGCAGTGGTCATGCCTCTCCTGACACAGCACTACATCATGCTTCAGAGAAACCTGTTTTACACCGCACTGACCCGTGCCAAGAGGTTGAGCTGCGTCATCGGGTCATACAAAGCCATGTATATTGCGATAAAGAACAATAAACCCATACAGAGGAACTGCCTGTTGAAGAAAAAATTGATTAACCTGAGGAATCAGGAGCGATGGAATAGAGAAGCGGAAGAGCCGTCTTGACCCTTTTTAGATTTTTAGATATAACAGAGAGGTTATTGGATTTGATTTCATACGCCTGTAGCTCAGCAGGATAGAGCGATGGATTCCTAATCCATAGGTCGCCGGTTCGAATCCGGCCAGGCGTATTTTCTTATTAATACCGACTTTCGCTTAAGTTTTTTCTGTTCGTATAAGTTTTGGTCTGCTTTTTCCGTGACCCAGTTTGCCATGCATTTTCCTTTTGCTATACCGAGTCCGATTTCTGCAGACGAGGAAAGCTTTAAATACTCATCAAGATGGTTTGATTTGTCATCCATTATTTGGTTCCTTCACATATAAATTTTCATATCATAGGGGGAATAAAGTTGTCAATTTTGATTTTTTAAAAATTTTTTTCAATTTCTCGACCTTTCATACGACTCAATATAAGCCTTGAACTGATCATACAAGAAAACACAGGAGAAGAAAGTGCATTATATAAACGAAAACACACTAAAAGAGGAGAGTTCCGATAGCTTATATCAAGACAAGACGAAAAAGCAGCTCATTGAAGAACTCAAAGTACTGAGAGAAAGGGAGCTTGAAAGGGATAAAATCAGGGCAGGCCAAAGCAGGACCGAACAGGAACTGAAAAGAGCCAAAAGGGCTTTAAAAACATTGAGCTCCTGTCACAGAGCCATGATCCGCTCTATAAACAAGGAAGACCTGCTTCAGGATATCTGCAGGATCATAGTGGAAGAAGGCAGCTACAGCATGGCATGGGTAGGATTAGCGGCTGATGATAAAAAGAAGAGCATTAAGGTTTTAGCCAAATCTGGAAATTATGATGGATATTTCGAAAACATAGATTTGAATTGGTCAAAGGGCAGAGATGGGCACTGCCCTGAAGGCTCAGCAATAAGGACGGGAAAACCATATGTGGTAAGGGATATTCTCTCAAATCCTGAAGTAATGCCCTGGAGAGGGGAAGCATTGAAACAAGGATTTTCTTCAGTGGTGTCGCTTCCCCTCACGAGCAACGGCCGCCCTTTTGGGGCGCTTAGTATATATTCGGATGAAACAGATGTCTTTAACAGCGAGGAAGTCGATCTGTTAAAAAGGCTTGGCGACAGCCTGGTTTATGGAGTGGTGGCCATACACACCCACAAAAAGCTGAACTGGGCCGAGGGAGAGGCAAAAAAGAGCCTGGATAAATTACAAAAAGCATTTGGTGCTATCATACAGGTTCTGGAAAAGACGGTTGAGATGCGAGACCCTTATACAGCGGGCCATCAAAGACGGGTGGCAGACCTTGCTTGGCATATTGCAGAGGAAATGAGCTTAAGCGCCGACCGTAAAGACGGGATTAGAATAACAGGTATCATCCATGACATTGGAAAGATATACATTCCTGCTGAAATACTCAGCAAACCCAAAGCATTGACGAATATAGAGTTTAATCTGATTAAAACCCATCCCCAGGCAGGCGCTGATATATTGGAAGCCATAGAATTTCCCTGGCCCGTAGAAAAAATAGTCCTTCAGCATCATGAGCGAATGGATGGTTCCGGTTATCCGCATGGTTTGTCCAAAAAGGATATTCTTTTGGAATCAAGGATCATTGGTGTGGCCGATGTTGTCGAGGCAATGGCCTCTCACAGGCCCTACCGGCCGGCGCTGGGCATTGATAAAGCGTTAAAAGAGATTTTTGACAATAGAAGCATCCTTTATGATAAAGACGTTGTTGATGTCTGCCTTAAACTTTTCAGAGAGAAAGAATATCAGTTTGAACACTAAAAAATAAACACCCTCTCAAACACGGCAGCCTGAAGGCTAAGCCTTCCACAGTGCGGCGCCCAATCCAGAATTTTATTAAGCTCTTCTCAAACTCTGCTTGTTCATCATCCTGGTAAAATGTTATTATTTTATTTAATGAACTATTCATAAAAAAATGGCAATGAGCATTTTTTTACCATTAAGGCAAGCCGATCTCAATGCATCTGTTTTGTTACAGGGTACTTGAGGTTAAGGACCAAAGTAATGAGAATAAAATTTTTATGAAAGGCGAAGGCAAATGAATAAAAAGGCCCGGATCATTAAGAAGACCGCAGTCATCTTATCCGTATTTGTTTTATTCTTATCAATATTTTCTTGTGCGCAGAAGGAGAGAGACAGCTATGCTGAATCACCAAAGTATGTTTTTCTTTTTATTGGAGACGGCATGGGATTATCTCAAATCCATGCGGCTGAAATCATGCAGGGAGCTTTAAGCGGAAAAGAGGTCAAAATACACAAACTGAGTTTAACTCAATTTCCCGGAACAGGATTGATGACCACTTTTTCTTCAAGCTCTTATATAACTGACTCAGCCGCTTCTGGAACAGCCATGGCCAGCGGACATAAAACTGTAAACGGAAGAATCAACAGGGATGAGACAAACAGGGTTGAATTCAAGACCATTGCGGAGATGGCTAAGGAAAAAGGCATGAAAGTAGGGATTATATCTAATGTGCCTCTGAATCATGCCACCCCTGCTTGTTTTTATGCCCGTGTGCCTCACAGACAAAATTATTATAAGATCGCTCAGCAGATGATTGAAAGCGGATTTGATTTTTTCGGAGGAGGGGGCCTCTATTATCCAACAGGAAGAAAAGGGCTTCAAACGGATATCCTTGAGATAGCCCGCGAAAAGGGATATACAGTCATACAATCGGAACAAGAATTTCTTTCGCTTGGGAAAAAGAACAAAGAGGACAGGGTCATAGCTTTAAATGAAAAACTGACTTCAGATGATGCCATGCCCTATCAGATTGACGCTGACGGGAGAGGCCTTTCTCTTGTTGATTATGTGGATAAATCCATTGAACTTCTTGATAATGATAAAGGTTTTTTCATGATGGTAGAAGGCGGAGAGATCGATTGGGCCGCGCATGACCATGACGCAGCCACTGTTATAGGGGAGGTCATAGGGTTTGATAGAGCTGTTCTCAGAGCGGTCCGATTTTACAATGAGCGGCCTGATGAGACCCTTATTATTGTGACGGCTGACCATGAAACAGGAGGCATGTCGCTGGGTTCTGACTTTTCCGGTTACAGCCAGTCGCTGGAAGTTCTGAGAGGACAAACCATGTCTCTTGAAAAATTCAATGATATCTATGTTAAGCCGTATAAATCAGGGACAGATAAAGAAGAATGGAAGCTGGATGACCTTATGCCTTTGATCCAAGAAAATTTCGGTCTCAAAGGTCTTACTGGAAAAGATATTGAAGAGCTGAATCGCTCTTTCAGGGAACCAAAGAATGGGATCTTCATTCAAAAAATCGTTGAGATTTTAGACCGGAAGGCAGGAATCAGCTGGGGAACAGAGGCACACACAGCCGCTCCTGTCCCGGTTTTTTCCATTGGAAAAGGATACGAACAGTTTATCGGTTATTATGACAATACCGATCTGTTCGATAAAATGGCCGGAGCCATGGGTATTTATCAGCTTGAGATTTCCGGTGATATGTGATAAAAAATGAACCTAACGCGGTAAGCCGTAAAGGAGCTTTTATATGAAGAGGAAGGAAAGAAAAAAGCTAAAGACCAATGAATTGTCCGATTTTATCAATAGAATGTATGATCTGGCAAAAAGGCGGGCTAAAGAAGTCGCATATGCCATAGGTGCGCTTGTTATTATTTTTCTTGTATTTCTTGTATCCAGATATATCAAAGCTCAGGATTTACAGAAACAGAGCCAGCTGTTAGCTCAGATAAATGAAATCAATCAGGATCTGGATGAAAATCCCGGGAGGATCGATGAGTTGAGAGAGCTGGCAGGAAAAGGAAAGTTTGCCAGGATGGCGTATATATACATGGCCCGATATGACATTGAGAAAGGAGAATTGGATAAAGCTCTCAATACTCTGGAAAAAATTCCTGAATCAAAAAAGGATATCGTTTATTACCAGAGCCGGTTAATCAAGGCAGACATTTATCACAGGAAAAAGGAATTGGATCGGGCGCTGGATATTTATCAAAAGATCGAGAAAGAAAAACCCGCTTACTTTGCTCTTGATGTCGTACTGTTCAAAAAGGCAGAGATTATTGCCGAAAAAGGAGATAAAGCCAAAGCTCTTGAATTGTATAAAAGCATTTCCGAAGATTATCCTCAGACTTATTATGGGTATGAAGCCTCTCAGAAAAGAGAACAGTTGGGAAGGGCAGAGGAGCCCTAAAAGGGCCGCCGCTTTTTTTGGATAAATCGGGTTGAAAATTTATAGAAAAGTAATATAATGATTTCTTAATTTTTTCTTAGGAGGCAAGAATGGCTTATATGATTACTGATGAATGTATCTCCTGCGGTGCCTGTGAACCTGAATGCCCTAACGAAGCAATCAGCGCGGGAGAGGAAGTATACGTTATCGATCCTGATAAGTGTACGGAATGTGTGCCCCATTATGATGAGTCACAGTGCGCATCCGTTTGTCCGGTAGACTGCTGTATTCCTGACCCGAATCATAAAGAAACCAGGGAGGAGCTGGAGGAAAAAGCAAAAAATCTGGGCTAGTCTTAATACTTATTTATAGAATAATCCAGGCTAGAAGGGGAGTGATATATATCACTCCCCTTTTTATATAATATTTTTTCTGTCAGACCTACCGCAAACTTCAATGGACAGCGAAAAAGAAAAAGAAGGGCTTTATTCAGGAAAAAAGGCATCTTTTTTTTCTAAGGACAGGACATGGCTTAATGTGCTCCTTTTTGTCATAACGGCAGTGTCCACTTTTTTTGTTGGGATCACATGGAGCTTGAGCTATAAATACGCTGAGAGCCTTTCACAGCCTGAGCAAATGCCTTTGAGTTTGGAAATACTCAAAGACCCTCAAATCTTAAGATTAAGTTTTGTTTACGCCGTTGTCCTTATCGGTATTTTACTGGCTCACGAGATGGGTCATTACCTGACCTGCCGTTATTATAAAATAAACGCCACTCTTCCTTTCTTTATCCCTGCCCCTACGCTGATAGGGACATTGGGAGCATTTATTAAAATCAGATCTCCCATAAGAAAGAAACATCAGCTTTTTGATATCGGAGTGGCCGGTCCCCTAGCAGGATTTTTCCTTGCTGTCCCGGCAGTCATATACGGGCTTTCCATCTCAAAGGTCGTGCCTTCACTGCCTGAGGAGGGAACACTGCTGTTTGGAGAGCCGCTTCTTATTAAATTAGTGGGCGGATTCCTGTTTAAAGGAGCGGCTTCCGGGTATGACGTAGTAGTCCACCCGGTTGCCTTTGCAGGCTGGGTAGGTCTTCTTGTCACAGCCCTCAATCTTTTTCCCATAGGACAGCTTGACGGAGGTCATGTATTTTATTCCCTTATAGGGCCCCGTATGAGAAATTATGCCAAATTTATTCTTGCCGCTTTTATCCTAATGGGTGTTTTTTTCTGGATGGGCTGGTTTGTCTGGGCTTTACTCATATCGTTTTTGGGGTTCAAGCATCCGCCTGTCATGGATGAAGAGGTGCCGCTGTCTCCCGGGCGAAAATTAATAGGGGCTGTTGTTTTAGTTATATTCGTGCTGTCATTTATTCCGGCTCCTGTAAAAGGATACAGCCTGTTCCAGTTTTTGTTATTGGGGACATCCCATTAGGTACCACCCTATAGAATCCCACTTATATACGCAGCTTATTACCAGAATGCGATCTTCCCTTGTCCAGCCTCATTGGAACCCACTCATATAGGGATGTACATCTGCAGGATTGCGGTGGTGTATTAAATGGAAATAATCCAGGTTAATATCCAACGGATTAAGTAATATAGGGTGGTACCTAATGGGATGTCCCCATATTATAATTTTTACTTGTGCGGGTTTGGATGGTTATTTATAATGGACCGGAGCCATTCAGGTAAAAGAAAAATGCGAGAAAAGTTCGAAGAAATAGAGAGCCGGTTTCAGGAACTGAAAAAAAAATTCAAACAGAAAAAAATCTCTGAAAGAGAGTTCAGGTATCAATTAAAAAAGTTAAGACTCGACGCGCCTGATGGAAGATGCTGGACTATTGGAGCCAGGTCAGGCAAGTGGTATTATTTTGACGGGGACAAGTGGATCGAGGCAGACCCTCCTTCTCTTCAGCAGGGGAAAGCCATATGCATTTACTGCGGGTTTGAAAACGATATTCATTCTGAAGTTTGTGAATACTGCGGGGGAAGGCTGGACACAAAACAGATAAGATGTCCGGAATGCGGATTTGTCCTGGAATCACCTGACCAGACCTGCCCGGTGTGTGAAATAACATCTGACAAGCAAGCAAAAGAAGAAAAACCGGAGGAAAAAGAGAAAACAGACGATTTCAGCCAGACAGCCTGGGATGAGATTGAGAAGATTGAAGCGCAGAGAGAGCAGGATGAAGAGAAGATTGAGAAGGAAGAGGCTGCTGTCGAAGCCGTTGAGGATTTAAACGAACCGAATTATATCGCCCGCTTTATCAATCCTTCTTCATTTTTTCTTTTTTTCGGAATATTCGGCCTGATTGTAGGATTGTCTCTGGGGGCTGTTGTGGGAGCTACGTCCTTGTTTTCACACTTCATTGCAGCACTTCCCGAATTTTTCAGCACTCTTCAGGGTAAGATCCATGGAGGGCTCCTGTTCGGACTTTTTGGAGGATTGCTGGGCCTTTTGTTCCTGGGTGTGGTTGGATTTTTAACGGCTGTTGTCGTCAATATGATTCTGTCTCTCATTGGAGGGATTAAGCTGCGTATTGATAAGATTGAAAAATGAAACTTATCAACGGTTTTAGAAACCTTCTCTTCCTTAGAAGTATAATAGGCATTTTTATTTTCTTGGGGAAAGCGTCTGTAAGTTATTTATTATTCATCAATTACAAGTAACTCTAATAATAACAGCAACTTACAAATAGTATACAAATTATTGTGCAATTTGTCATATGTCTCAGTAATTTATGGAAATACGTTCAGAAAACGGCTGTTTTTTCACAATTTTTCCACAGATTTTGTGAAAAAATCAAAGCAGCAAAAAACGGCAGATATTTTAGGGTTTTTTTGCCAGGGCATAAGCGATCTGTCCTAAGGATATCAGCTCGTCGTTTGGAGAGTAGTGAACAGGGCGAAGGACATCAAAGTCCGCGTCTTTGAGCTTTTGGACAGTGCGGCTAAGAAGGTATTTGTTTAGAAAAACGCCTCCGGCAAGAACAATGGTATTGATCCCATACTTTTTACGGATTTTTCCACTCATCTGAAGCAGTGCCTCGGCCAGTGTGTTGTGAAACCGGGCGGAAATGATAGGTACCGGAATATTTTTATCCAGATCACTGACAATGGAGCGGATGGCACTTGAGAAGGAAACCTTATAAGGCATGGAATATCCGCTTATTTTAAAATCATAGAAGCTTTCTGTTTTATCATCTGCTGCTGACTCAAGACGCATGGGAGCTTCAGCTTCGAATTCGACTTGCTCCGGTGCCAGTGAGACAAGATAGGATACAGCATCAAAAAGACGTCCGCAGCTTGATGCCTGAGGACAGCATATGTTTTTTGATATCATCTCCTGGACGGAGCCGGAATTTTTGCGGTCTATTCTGGCTATGGATCTGACTTGCGGGAAGCTTGATTGATAGGCATCCATAAGATAGGCAAGAGCCATACGCCAGGGCTGTTTGGCTGCCAGGTCTCCTCCGGGAAGCGGCATGTATTTGAAATGTCCGGCTCGTGTATATGTGTGATAATCGGCCAGAAGAAATTCAGCCCCCCAGGCCGTGCGGTCTCCTCCGTATCCGAATCCGTCCAGTATGATTCCAAGTACTTTTTTATTTTCGTCAAGATGGTGTTCCAGCATAGCTGCCAGAGTATGGGCATAATGATGCTGGACTTTTAGATGAGGGATTCCCATTCTTTCGGCATATCTGGTTGTATGAAAGTCAGGATGAAGGTCTGAAACCACAACATCAGGTTTGAATTCGAAAAGTCCGGAGAGATGTTCTATGGTCTCTTTAAAATATGTGTAGTTCTGGTATTCATCCAGGTCCCCAAGGAATTGGCTTGTTATCACATATCCTTTTTTATAGATGGATATGGTATCTTTTAGCTCTCCGCCCAGAGCCAGTATTTGCTTTTGGGAAACTAAGAAGTCAGGGACTTTTTGCGGGTAGGGAACATACCCTCTAGCCCGTCTTAAAAACAAGGGTTTCCCGTCCGCTACTTTCATAACAGAGTCATCGGATCTCATATGAATGGGGCGGTTATGGGTGAGAATATAATCACAAAGAGCTTTGATTCCTTCCCTTTCGTCTTTCATGATAGGGGAATCCTTTGGATTTGAGCTTGTGGCAACGATTAAATCCAGCTTCTGGAGAAGCAGATAATGAAGTGGAGTGTAGGGAAGCATAAATCCGGTTTCGTTTAAGAACGGAGCGATACCGGGGATATCTTTTTTCTTGCGAAGCAGGACAATAGGCCTTTGCGGCGAGCAAAGCTGTTCTTTTTCATAGGAATCCATAAACCCGTATTTTTCAATGACAGGAACTCCTGAAGCCATAAGAGCCAAGGGCTTTGCTTTTCGTTTTTTTATTTTTCTCAATCTGTCCACTGCTTTTTTATTAAAAGGGTCGCACACCAGATGAAAACCTCCCAGCCCTTTGACCGCAAGAATGCTTCCCTGCTTAATAAAAACAGAGGCTTGATGGATACCGCCGCTTATTTTCTCTCCGGTTGAACTTTTTTTCAGCTCGATTTCAGGTCCGCATTCCGGACAAGCGACAGGCTGGGCATGATAGCGTCTGTCAGACGGGTCTGTATATTCTTTCTGGCATTGGCTGCACATTTTGAAATGCGCCATCGTGGTCTGGGCTCTGTCATAAGGAAGGGCTTTGACAATGGTATACCGGGGGCCGCAGTCCGTGCAGTTAATAAAAGGATATCTGTACCTTCTATCCTTAGGGTCCAGCATTTCTTTCCTGCAGTTGTCGCAGATAGATATGTCCGGAGATATAAAGACAAAACTCCGGCTGCGGTTGCTTTTTTTTATTTCAAACTGCTGGCAGTTAGAAAATTCCGCAGGTTCTCTATCGATATTTTCTATCTGAGAGAGGGGAGGTTTCTCCTTATTGAGAGCCCGGAAGAACTGATTGAAATCATCGGATTCCTCAGATTCAAGGTGGATTTTGACTCCAAAGCCTATGTTCTTGACCCAGCCTTTGTATCCGAACCTTTTTGCAAGGCGGTAGATAAAAGGCCTGAATCCGACTCCCTGAACAACGCCGAACACTACCGCATCTGCAGCACAAGGTTTTTTCATTTCACTGCTTTTTATGTCTCTTCTTCGATCTGTTTTTCCAAATTCTTTATTCTTTTTGCACTTCTGTCTATTTTTGAATAATAGAGGGACAGCATCTCATTTTTCAATCTATCTTTATTTGCCAGCCTTCCAAGGATTTTGAAAAAAGGATTTTTCTCTTCCTCGAGGCCTTTTATTTTTTCAATTTTTTTATCCCTGGTTTTTTCCCATTCCTGGATTTCCTTTTTGAACTTTCTTGCCTCCTGCTTTCCGTGAGCTTCGATATCTTTTATTTTTTGGTTGAGCTTGTCACATTCCATTGACAGTTGTTTTGCCTTTTTTTCCATATCGGTTTTTTCTCTAACCAGGTTTTTTATTTGAGCATCCGAACTGTTTTTCTTCTCCTGCCATTCTTTTATATTGTCTTCAAGGTTTTTTGTTTTGGATTTCTTTTCCTCTTCATTCATTTCAGCATTGTTTTCAAGTTCCAGGAGTTCTTTTTTTGACTGGGTGATTTTTTTGGCTGTTTCTTCTATTACAAAGTGCTTTTGTGTGATTTTAGATTCAATCTCCTTTTCTTTTCCCCGGATATCCTGAATGTCTTGAAGTTTGGGCGCAATTTTCTTTTTGACTTCCTGTTCGTTCTCATCCTGTTTTTTCTTGAATCTTTCGAAGTCTTTATTAAGCTCCACTATTTTGGATATAGATTCCTTTTTTTCTTCTCTGAGCTCTCCGATTTGCTCTTCAAGACTGAGGATCTGTTTTGACAGGGACTCAGAGGAAGGGACCTTTATGTTTTGGGACCAGGCTGTTCTGCCGAGTTCAAGCAGAGTGTTCTCGATTTTTTGCTGTTCTCTTTTTAAAATCTGCTGGAGCCGGATTTTCTTGATCTTTTTTTTAAATCCCATAAAAAACAAATTGAGTTTTTTGCGCAGGTCTTTATCTCTTAAGAAAATAAATGCGAAAAGCAGAAGAATGACGCAGAGCATAAGCCAGAATATCCAGAAAGGGAGACCTTCGGCAGCTTCCGGAGGGATTCCCTGATTAGGGAAAATAGTTGTGAGCAATTTTGCCATTATTTTATGCCTGCATCCTTTTTAAAGAGAAACTGCTATTTTTCATGATTACCCAGGATTTGTCAAGGTTATTGTTATTGGGGACGTCCCATTAGGTACCACCCTATATTACTGAATCCATTGGATATTAACCTGGATTATTTCCATTTAATACGCCACCGCAATCCTGCATATTTAAGTCCCTATATGAGTGGGTTCCAATGAGGCAGGACAAGGGAAGATCGCATTCTGGCAGTAAGCCGCGTACATAAGCAGGATTCTATAGGGTGGTACCTAATGGGACGTCCCCGTATTATATTGCGGAGGGGTTCCGGTTTGACATGGGGAGGACTCGGGGCTGTCAGGGAATGTTGTTCGATGGCCCAGTCTATTAAATACAAAACAGCAGGAAGATTTTCCTGAAAGATGGGCATGATATCCTCTTCGCTGTTGTAAAATCCCCCTGTGAATATATCCACGGGAGGAAGTTCTATGGTAAAGGAAGGGACTCCGAAGACTCCGAACATCCAGTCTGTGGTATCCCCATTGGTGAGATAGAACGAATCTCCGGCTCTGCCGAATTCATAAGCGGTCCCGTTGACTTCTTCCATTTTTGCTGCCATATGCTCGGCCATATCGTGCATCAGTTCATCCAGGGGGGAAGGGTCCTCAGTATATCCCCATGGATAAAGGATGACCTGGGAGTAATTATGATAGGTGATAAGGGCCTGGAAATTTTTTCCTGAGATAAAATCTCTTACAGCCTGTGTTTCAGGTTCGGAAAACGGAGCCGGTCCTCTGTATACGGAAGAATAAGAATCCGGACTGGAGCCGATATCGTCACAGCCCCATTTATAGCCGTAGTTCCTGTTGGGGTCAACACCGTACGTTCCGTCTCCATTATTTCGCCTGTTTTTGCGCCAGTATCTGTAGTAGTAAATGCTGTAGACAAGCCCGTCCGGATTGACAAGGGGGATTATCCAGACTTCGCTTTGATTGACAAGGCTTCTGATCTCAGAGTCAGAGGCATAATTTTCCAAAAGATGCTTTCCGACCAGATAAGGGACCTCCACAGAAATCCATTCTCTGGCATGATGGCATCCGAGGAGAATGACTTTTGCTTCGTTTTCTTCCTGATGCACATGGTCGCTTATTTTCAGGGCGTAAAGTCGGCGCTGTTCATGAGATGTTCCGATGGTCTCGACCTTCGCAAGCTCGGGAAATGAGCTTTCAAGAAGAAAAAGGTCTTGTTCAAGCTCCAGGTAAGAGTGATAATCTCCGTTGATGCCGCCCTGAGCGGCGGGGCTCTGCGCAGCCTGAGCGGCAAACCTGTAGGTCTCAAGAGAATAGGCAATCCCGGCTTTCTCTAATTTAATAAGGTCACGGATGCCCGCGACAATGTAGATTTCATCTTTTTTTTCAAAAAGGATATCCAGGTTCATGCCTCTTAGTGCCTTTATGACATCAGGTGTCTTTTGGATGCTTATGATGTCGTTTTCCCCTGAATACTGAGCCAACAAGGGAGAAGCCGCCATTAATATCACTAACCATACAATCACAATCCTTTTTATCATCTTTTCCCCCTCCTGTATCCTAAAGTCAGGGCAACCCGTCTCCCTCTCAAATGGTCGCCTGAACCGTTTTCATATCCCAGTGAAGCGCCTGCGCGGAAATAAAAACGGTCCAGCTCCAGGCCGGTTCCGAATGTGACAGAGAAGTAACGGGAGGCTGGAGTTTTCATTGGCTGAGGGTCATAACGAAAACCGAGCTGCAAAGGCAAATCAAAGGAAAGTCCGAAGATCCGGGCAGCGCTCATATATTCGATGCCTGTCCCAAAACAGACAATATCCTTGAACTCTCTCTGCCGCTCTTCTCCGAAGAGGGTGACTTTGTATTTTGACCAGTTGAAAAAAGCAGCGTCTGCAGCAGCTCTGAATTTATCTGAAAATTGGTAATTTATGCCGGCTCCGATTATCAAGGGCTGCATAAAACTTGAATCATCCTGAGATTCTATCTGGATGTATGTATCAGTAAAAGCAGCTTCATACCGGAGAAGGCTTTCGCTGTCGCTTGTTTTGTTATAGGGAGTCCTGAAAACAGCTGCGGCCTGAAAAGCTTTGGATATTTTGAATGTCAGGCCTCCGTTTAGATAAAATCCCTGCAGTTTGTGGGATTTTTCATCTGTCATGATGACCGCGCTTCCGTAATAATCTTCTCTCAAAGACTTGTTGATATCCCCTGTTACAAAATTAAATCCCAATCCGATGAAAATCCGGCTCCCCAGGTTTTTGGATACAGCCAGGTTTATATTTCTTAAAATCCCGGTTTGTTCAAGGTCTAATTTAAAGAAGGCAGAGCCGCTCGCCGTGTACTCGAGGCAGGCAGGGGGCCTGTCATAATTTTCCAGTATGGATGTGCTCAATGCCAGGCCCCATCCATTTATATTCACTGAGATTCCGCCAAAATCCAGAGAATAAAGGGCAAGAGAAGGGTTTTCATGAGTGGTTGTCGGACCCGTATTGATGATGGAGTATTTAAAAAGTGTGGCGCTGTTTAGAGAGCCGTTTACAAGAACCGTTAAGCCGGTCATCCGGCTCAACTGGGAAGGATTGGTCATTGCTGTGGAGAGGTCGGATGCAAAAGCATAGTGAGCGCCCCCCATGCCTAACGTGCCTCCAGTGAAAAGACCAAAAGTATTCCATGTCCTCAAAGGGGCTTCATCCTCATACTGTCCTCTTACAAGCTGTGCCCGGGATTTTGCGGGAAGGAGTATGAGTGTGCCTATAAGGAAGACAGACAGGAATCTGAGCGAAAGCTTGATCATTTTACTGGATTTTATAATTCTTTTTTATTATTTGCAAATTAAAGGCATTTTGAATAGACTATACTATTTATAGTCCTTATTTGGAGTCAAAATGAAGACAAAAAAATCAGCGCGCATAAAGATAACGGGGACAGGCATGTATGTTCCGGAAAAGGTCTTAACAAATAAAGACCTCGAGAAAATGGTGGATACTTCTGACGAATGGATAACCACAAGGTCGGGAATAAAGGAAAGACATATAACTGCTCCCGATGAAACCACGGCTGATATGGCCGTTATAGCAGGCAAGAGAGCGGTTGAAGACGCAGGGCTTACTGTAAAGGACATTGATCTGATCCTTGTTGCAACATCCACTCCTGATACGATTTTCCCTTCCACAGCCACGTGGGTACAGAAAGGATTGAATGCCGACTATGCGCCGGCGTTTGATTTATCAGCAGGATGCACGGGGTTTTTATACGGAATGATCGTGTCAGAGGGACTTATTCTGTCAGGATCGGCCGCAAGGGTCCTGCTTATAGGAACAGAATGTCTTTCAAAAATAACCAATTGGAAAGACCGAAATACTTGTGTTTTGTTCGGTGACGGAGCAGCTGCAGCCGTTTTAGAAAAGTCTGGAGATGAGAGCGGCATGCTTTCTTCTTACTGGAAGGCAGACGGGAATCTGGGTGAACTTCTCATTCTACCTGGAGGGGGCGTCTTAAATCGGGCTTCACATAAAACCGTTGATGAGGGACTTCATTATTTACGGATGAAAGGAAATGAAGTGTTCAAACATGCTGTGAAGCGCATGGGAGAAGCAGCGCTCATGGCATTAAAGAAAGCCGGGATAAAAAGAGAAGATATTGATTATCTGATTCCTCACCAGGCCAATATCCGCATCATCCAGGCAACGGGAAGAAGATTGAAGCTTCCCGAGGAGAAAGTGTTTTCCAATATACATAAATACGGGAACGTGTCTGTGGCCACCATACCCATAGGGCTTCATGAACTCAAAGAAGAAGGAAAGCTGAAGAAAGGTGCTGATATTGTCATGGTCGCGTTCGGGGCAGGCTTTACCTGGGCTGCGGTTGTATATAAGTGGTAATTAACTTTTTGAGATTTTTTTATGGTTGATTTTTAGATAAATATATCCTATAATTAATATCGTAATTATACAGTATTAAAATTCTCCGGGAGTCACACATGAAAACAAGGATTTCTTTATTAGTGCTGGCGGTTGTTTTATTTTTAGCTGTTGTTCCAGCAAAGCCTGTCATGAGCAGAGATAACGGGTTTCCGGATGCACCGGATTTTTTTCTCAAAGACCTCAACGGTAATGAAGTCACTCTGGATGATTTTAAAGGCAAGGTGCTGTTTGTCAATTTCTGGGCTACCTGGTGCCCTCCATGCAGGGAAGAGATACCCGGTTTTGTGGAAACCTATGCGGTCTATCACGAAAAAGGAATGGAGATATTGGGCATCTCTTTAGATAGACAGGGAGTCTATGTTGTTAAGAAATTTGCAGAGAAATATGAAGTCAATTATCCAATAGCCCTGGGGACACAGCAGTTGGTTCAGGATTATCAGCCGGGTCAGTATATTCCCACAACCATTATCATTGACAGGGAAGGAAAGATCCGGCACAGACACGTCGGATATATGGACAAAACTGTTCTGGAAAAATATTTTCTAGAGTTATCCCAATAAACCTGACCTATTCATAAAAAAATGGCGATGAGCATTTTTTTGTTTTGATCTCAAGGATATGCATACTTTTTAAAAAAATGATAACTGAAATATTTTTGTTTGTTTTTACTTTCATTTTAATCGCCATTTTTTTACCTTACAGGCAAGCCGATCTCACTGCATCTGCTTTGTTACAGGGTACTCGCGGTGAAGGACCACAGCTTCGCACCCTGTGCCTCGCATCTGCAGCAATCTCGACTTGTGAATAATCCAGGTTAACAAGTCCGCTGTTTTGGTTTGCTTTCTACTTTGTCTTGATCAAATCAAAACCCATGTCCAGGGCTTTTCTGTTCAG
>Ga0190359_1000013_pt1 | contig 95526 bp, 75 predicted proteins | sample 48721823_MG_FD_161269 | JGI IMG/M metagenome (GOLD analysis project Ga0190359, IMG submission 161269) | Hydrothermal vent microbial mat bacterial communities from Southern Trench, Guaymas Basin, Mexico - 4872-18-2-3_MG | ecosystem: Environmental > Aquatic > Marine > Hydrothermal vents >...
AAGCTTTTTCAAGCTCTTTCATAAGGCTGCGGATTTTTTCATCATAAAAAGAAGGCGGCACGATAAAGACTTCGACAAATTGATCCCCGTTGGATTTTTGTCCGACTTTCGTTATTCCTTTTCCTCTTAACCTGAATTTTTGCCCTGATTTTGTGCCGGGAGGGATCTTTATGGTGCTTTTCCCTTCAATGGTGGGAACAGTAATTTTAGCCCCTAATGTGGCCTCCGGCACTGTCACGGGGACTTTAACATATATATTTGAACCTTCTCTTTTAAAAAAAGGATGCGGTTCCACGTCTATGGTGATAAAAAGATCTCCCGGCGGGCCTCCCCTTTTTCCTGCATTCCCTCTGCCAGCGATCCTTACTTTTGAACCTGTATTGACACCAGCAGGTATTTTAACATTGATAAGTTCGGATTTTCTAACCTGGCCTGTCCCGTGGCATTTGGGGCATTCTTTGCCTCTAGACACACCTTGCCCTCTGCATGAGGGACAGGTTGTTTGAAATCTCATGGCTCCCTTTCGCATAGTGATGTATCCTGACCCTCCGCATACAGGACAGGTCTGAGTTCCTTTTCCGGCAATAGTTCCCTGGCCGCCGCATTCAGGACACGAGACCATACGGTTCAGTTTGATGCGTGTTCTAATCCCTTTAATGGCATCATAAAACCCGAGCCTCATGGAATAGAGAAGGTCCTCACCCTTTTCCGGACTCAAACTCGTCTGCTTTTGGGAAGAACTAAAAATGTTTTCAAAAAAGTCGTGGAATGAAGATGAGCCGAATGATGAATCAAAACCAGAAAAATCAAACCCCTGAAATCCGGAAAAATCTTGTTTGTAGGAACTCCCTCCAGGCCCACGGTCCCCGACCATTCCGAATTGATCGTATTGTTTTCTTTTTTGGGGGTCTTTAAGTACTGAGAAGGCTTCCTGTATTTCTTTGAATTTGTTTTCTGCAGATTTGTCTCCTGGATTCAGGTCAGGGTGGTATTTTCTTGCTAATTTACGGTAAGCTTTTTTTATGTCAGCTACGGAAGCGTTTTTATTAACGCCTAAGATTCTATAATAATCTTTTGACATGACAGACCTTTTTCAAATCTGGAACCGGAAATGCCCTGCTTGTTCCTTTTGTGGATGAGCAGGGCAATCCCGCTATTCCTTTTATATGAATTTCCCTCATTCAGCTTACGAAGCTGTTTATCGGGAAAACATCCGGTTGATCATTTACTTTCTTTTTCGTCTTCGTCAACAACCTCAGCATCAATGACTTCTTCATCTTCTTCGGATTTTTTCGATCCTTGTTCCTTTGCACCTCCGCCTTGTCCTGCTTGATTCCCCGTGCCTTCTGCCTGCTGGGGTCCCCCTGAGGCCTGCTGGTACATCATCTCTGTGATTTTATGAGAGGCTTGAGTGAGTTTTTCCATAGATTTTTTTATGTGCTCAATATTGTCGCCCTCAATAGCTGACTTGGTGTTTTCAATCTCAGCCTGTAATTTAGAAGCTTCTTTAGGGTCAATTTTATCCTTGTTTTCTCTTAATGTTTTTTCAAGATTATACACAAGGTTGTCTGCCTGGTTTTTAATATCTATCAGCTCTCTTCTTTTTTTGTCTTCATCAGAATGTTTTTCCGCATCTTTTACCATGCGGTCGACTTCATTTTCGTCAAGGCCGCTGTGTCCTGTAATGGTAATGGCCTGTTCCTTACCTGTTCCTTGGTCTTTGGCAGATACATGGAGAATTCCATCCGCATTGATATCAAAAGTCACTTCGATTTTAGGCACTCCTCTTGGGGAGGGAGGGATTCCATCAAGATGAAATCTTCCCAGGCTCCGATTATCCTTGGCCATTTCTCTTTCCCCTTGAAGAACATGTACTTCAACACTGGGCTGATTATCAGATGCCGTGGAAAATATCTCTGTTTTTTTTGTAGGTATAGTGGTGTTTCTGGGAATCATTTTTGTAAAAACTCCGCCCAGTGTCTCAATTCCTAGTGTCAGCGGGGTGACATCCAGAAGAAGAACATCCTTGACGTCTCCGGACATGACAGCTCCCTGTATGGCCGCACCAGTGGCCACCACTTCGTCCGGATTCACACCCTTATGAGGCTCTTTTCCAAATAAGTCTTTGACCAGATCCTGCACTTTCGGTATCCGGGTGGAGCCTCCCACCAGAATAACCTCATCTATATCAGATGCTTTGAATCCAGCATCATCTAATGCCATTTTACAGGGATCGATGGTCTTGTTGATTATGGAATCCATTAACTGTTCCAGTTTGGAGCGTGTCAATTTGATCAGCAGATGTTTCGGTCCGGAGCTGTCAGCCGTTATAAAAGGAAGATTGACTTCTGTCTCCAAAGTGCTCGAAAGCTCCATTTTCGCTTTTTCCGCAGCCTCTTTGAGTCTCTGAAGGGCCATTTTGTCTTTGGTCAGATCAATACCCGATTCTTTCTTGAATTCCTTCACCAGCCAATCCTGTACTACCTGGTCTATATCATCCCCTCCGAGATGGGTATCCCCATTGGTCGACTTGACCTCAACAATGCCTTCTCCGACTTCCAGAATAGATATATCAAAAGTCCCTCCGCCAAAATCATAAACAGCGATCGTCTGGTCGTTTTTCTTATCCAGTCCATAAGCCAGGGCAGCGGCTGTAGGCTCGTTAATGATTCTCTGGGCCTCAAGTCCTGCGATTTTAGCAGCATCTTTCGTTGCTTTTCTCTGGCTGTCATTAAAGTACGCGGGAACTGTAATAACCGCTTTTTCTATCTTTTCGCCAAGATAATCTTCCGCTGATTTTTTCAGCTTTCTCAGAATCATGGCTGATAATTCCGGCGGAGCGTATTTCTTTCCTTTAGCTTCTATCCTGACATCACCGTTTTGATCCTGTGTTACCTTGAACGGGACCTGCTTTATTTCCTCTGATACTTCTTTAAACCTGCGTCCCATAAAACGTTTTACAGAATAAATAGTATTTTCCGGATTTGTGACCCTCTGTCTTTTTGCAACCTGTCCGACAAGCCTTTCTCCTTTGTCATTAAAAGCAATAACAGAAGGAGTGGTCCGCCCTCCTTCCTCATTGGAAATGATAACCGGCTTATCACCTTCCATAACAGCTACAACAGAATTTGTTGTTCCTAGGTCGATTCCAATTATTTTTGGCATTTATTACCTCCAAGTTTCGAATTATATTGAGTGAACATAACTGTAAAATAGTATAATATTTGAGTGCCATCTTGTCAAGTATTTTTATAAGATTATTATAATAAATAAAAAAGGCCTGCCTTTTTAGCAGGCCTTTTCGTTTGCTTTCTCTTTGTAGCTTACTTGTCCGGATCGATAATGTAGTTTTCTTTCATCAATAGCTGGACTTCTTCCCTGGCCTTCTTTATGGTTTTTTCTGCTATTTCATATCTTTCTTCTTTGGGGAGGTCTAATCGTGCGACTCCCTGTTCAATCGCCTTGGTTCCGACTCTTACGGCTTCTCTCGGGAAGACTTCCCACTGGTCCATATTAGGGATTATATATTCTTCATTGAGTCCTTTGTCCTCTGCAACCTGAGCAAGTTCTTTGGCTGCTTCTATGCACATCTCGTCTGTTATCTTCTTTGCTCTCACATCAAGAGTCCCTCGGAATATTCCTGGAAATCCGAGTGAATTATTAACCTGGTTAGGAAAATCCGACCGACCGGTCGCAACGATCCTTGCTCCGGCTTCTTTGGCTTCCCACGGCCATATTTCCGGGATAGGATTGGCTGCAGCAAAAACTATAGCATCGTCCGCCATGCTTTCTACCCATTCTTTCTTAATAACACCGGGTCCGGACTTGGATGCGGAAATCAGCACATCAGCGTCTTTCATGGCTTCAGGAATGCCCCCTCTGACTTCCCACTTGTTGGTTATCTCGCAAATATGCCATTTTTCCTTATACTTTTCTTTGAGTGTTTCTCTGTCCTCACGGTCTCTATGAAGGATCCCCTTTGAATCGACCTGAATGATGTTGCCTGCTGTGACTCCGGCCGTAATAATCAGCCGGGCTATGGCTATATTAGCAGCGCCTGCTCCTATGAGTGCGATTCTCACGTCTTTGATGTCTTTTTTGACAATTTTCAATGCGTTTATGAGGCCAGCCACTGTGACACAGGCAGTCCCCTGCTGGTCATCATGCCAAATGGGAATCCGGCATTCCTCGCGGAGTGTATCCAGGATCTCAAAACATTTCGGATGAGACATGTCCTCAAGATTGATACCACCGAATGTCGGCTGGAGCAGTTTCACCGTTTTTATGATTTCTTTCGGATCTTTTGTGTCCAGCATTATGGGGAAAGCGTCCACTCCGCCTAAGTATTTGTAAAGAAGGGCTTTCCCTTCCATAACAGGAAGACCTGCCTCAGGTCCGATATCGCCCAGTCCTAGGACCCTTGTTCCATCAGATATAACAGCGACAAAATTTCCTTTATTCGTCAGTTCATAGGCTTTGTCTATGTCCTTTTCTATCTCTCTACAGGGGCTGGCCACCCCAGGTGTGTACCAGATTGCAAAATCATGGAAATCTCTGATCCTGCATTTTGGTAGAACCATGATTTTCCCTTTATAAAAAGGGTGTAATCTCATTGCATCCTTTGAAGGCGCTTCCGCCTTTGCCAGGAGCTGTTCGACCGTAACTTCTTTGCTCATTTTATGGCTCCTTTTCGTAAGAGGTATACCTTATAATGCCTCTTCTTATATATTTATTATTTATAAAAAAAAATTCCTGTTAAATCCTATTGAACGAGTCAATTATAAACTTAATCTTTTCTAAGTCAAGTCCTTATCTAAAGCATTTTTCCAGTCTGGTATTTTCACGAGCCAAAGTTCTGAATTCTTTGTGAAAATCAGGTGTGGACGCGGCGACATTGAAGATTTAGCCTTCGGATGAGGTTTTTCGAGGGAACCCGGTAAAGCCGGGCGACGAGTATGTCTGACCCACGAACGGGGGGAGTTACGCAGGAGCCGAGAAAAACGAAGAAGAATGGCGTTAAAAATCTGAAGGGAGCACAGGCCATACCTGATTTTCAGGATAGAGGCTATCGATGAAGAAAGCATCGTTCACTGTCAGTCCGGTCAGGGCTTTTTGTGGCGATCATTGACAGGCCGAGTTCATCTGCCTTCTCAATAACAAGTTTATCGTTCACAGAACCGAGTGGAAAAACAATAGCTGTTATACCGCTTTTCGCTGCGAGCTCCACGACATCAGGAAAGGGCATGAATGCATCGGATGCAAGAACACACTGATCCGAACCATAACCTCTTTTTGAAAGCCTGACGGCATCTTCTGCTGCATCAATCCTGCTTCTCTGCCCTGATCCGATGCCATGAACTTTATCTTTTTTCCCTATGACAACAGCATTTGATCTTGTGAAACAGGCAACATTCCAATTAAAAACAGCAGCGTCTATCTCATCTGCTGTCGCTTTTCTTTTAGAGACCACTTCCAATTGATCTCCGGATACTATCCTTGAGTCAAATCTCTTCTGGACAAGAAGGCCGCCTGCCACCCGCTTGAATTCAGTATTATTGTCCATACTGGGTTCATATAAGGAAGTCCCCATTTTAACGATTCTAAGAGGTTTTCTGGTTGAGAGGACCTCCAGTGCTTTTTCTGTGAAATCGGGAGCGTACACGACTTCAATGACTCTTCCTTTTTCGATTATGATTTCAGCTAGTTTTTCAGTCACAGTGTAACTGAAAACATCAACACTTCCGAAATTAGATAAAGGATCGCATTTCCATGCTTTTGTATAAACCTCTTCTGGTTCGTCTCCCAATGCCACTCCACTCGGCATTTCATGTTTGATGAGCGCACATATTTTTTTGTCCTTATATATGGATGAGAGTTTTCTGACCAGCCGCTGGCCCAGATCCATATCACCCACATTAATATAACTCAAGCCTTTTGTGCCCTCTTTAAGTATCTCCAGCGTGGACATGTTGGGGCCCGATGCTCCCTGTTCCTGATAAAAAGCAGCCGGATATCCCGGGTTTTCTCCGTATCTCATGGACTCTTTTTTTATGAAAAAGGTGTCCCCCACTTTTATTCTATCCGGAAAACCCTCTTTCACTTTTGTTCTGTACTGCTCTCTGGTTTGTTTATCGAATTTTTCCATCTCTTATCCACTCCTTTATTGTCTGTTTATGATAGCGACATGGCTTTTTTTAAATTCCGGTAGTTGGTAAAAAACACATGCCAGAGCCACTCTGAAGTCAATTTGATTCGTGCCCGGCCTTAAGAAGTGATAGACAGACTGGGCTGTTTTATCAGCATTTTTGAAGGGAAGGTCTATGGGCACAGGTTCACCCTTAAAAGACGGCAGCGGGTCTGTTTTTTTGCCTTCATAAGTTGCAATATATCTCCCTTTTCCCGGAATTAAAGGAAACTCAAAAAAATTTTTTATCGAACCATTGTTTTCAGCCCTTTTTATGATGCTCAGTGCTGCTTTCTTGCCATTGAGCACACACCCGCTTATTCTAGGCGTAAAGCTAGGGGCATCCGGCTCATAATCCCAGGGTTCTAAAGATTCTGACAAAACATGAACAGGACTGCATGAGATATTCAGATTCTTATAAATGTCATCGGTTTGTTTCCCATTGCTGACTGCTATCCCTGTGCTGATTTGAATGGCAGGATATATGAGAAGGTCTCTGTCCCCTTTTCGAAGCTCTTCCTCATCCGTAGGCTTTACAAATATCTTTCCCTTGGAATACTCTATTTTCCTTGCTTGGCTGGAGGAAGAGCGGCCTGTCACTGCATAAAGAACAATGACATGGCGATCCGAACAATCCTTCCCAACTATGATTATTCTTCCCGGATACGGCAAATTTTTAATCGCTCTTGTATTATCGTTCATTTTCTTTTAATGTGTATTTGTGTAAAAAAATATCACAGTTCTAGTGAGATAGCAACCTCGACTCGTTCATCATCCAGGTTTATTAATAGTCAATTTTTATGTAGAATAAAAACATAATGAAAAAACATAAACTTCCAGTAAAAGCATACAAAAATCTGGAATTTTTAATCTCCAGGGAGGCTAGAGTCATAAGGATCTTAAGTGAATACCTGGAACCTTTAAAAAGGCTCAGGGATTTTAAAATCAACAACACAGTCCTTTTCTTTGGATCCGCCAGAATAAATCCGAAAAACAGTGATTCCAAACTTATTCCCTATTACAAGGAAGCTGAAGAACTGGCTTTTAAACTTGCCAAATGGGCCATTGACTTAAAGAAAAATGGCAAAAATTTTGTTATCTGTACCGGAGGGGGAGGCGGATTTATGGAAGCAGCTAATAAAGGCGCATCCAAGGCCGGAGGAAAATCGATTGGTATGAACATATCTCTCCCCAAAGAACAGCATCCAAATCTTTATATTTCTCCTGAACTTGGCTTTGAATTTCACTATTTTTTTATGCGCAAGTTTTGGCTGGCATACAAAGCCAGGGCGATCATTGCTTTTCCGGGCGGCTTTGGAACACTTGATGAAATATTTGAAATTTTGACTCTCGTGCAGACTGAGAAAATATGCAAAGATGATATTTATATAATGCTTTATGGAGAAAAATACTGGAGAGAGATCGTTGATTTTGAGGCTCTGGTCAAATACAAGACCATCTCAAGGGAAGACCTGGACCTGTTTCATTTCTCTTCAGATCCGGAGGATGCCTTTCTCATCCTCAAAAAAAATTTGATCAAGCATTTATAACTCTTTGAACTAAATTTCATCTCAAAAGGTGATTGATTCAGACATAATATTTTGCAAGACTAGTTACAGTCATGAACCATAGAGGGAAGACTCAGTTTGTTTTTATGCTTTTTGCTGTGGTAATGATTTTTTTCTCTTCCTGCAGCCGGAATCAGTACAAAACCACTCCTGCTGTCATAACAGGCCAAGCTTCCTGGTACGGACCCCATTTCCATGGAAAGACCACCTCCAGTCAAGAAGTCTTTGACATGTATGATATGACCGCTGCTCACAAGAGCCTTCCTTTCGGAACCTATGTTATGGTCACAAATCTTGACAACGGCAGGTCAGTGAAAGTAAGGATAAACGACAGGGGCCCTTTTATTAGGGGAAGAGTGATCGACCTTTCTTATGCTGCGGCAAAGGTCCTGGGTATGGTCGGCACAGGTGTTGTGCCTGTCCGCATTGAGATCCTCTCTGATATTTCCGTTGATGCGGATGGGCAGAGGTTTGCGGTCCAGGTAGGAGCGTTTGTAGTCAAAGAGAATGCTGAGGCCTTGAAGTCAAGATTGGACAAAAAATACAATAATGTCTATATATCACAATTCAAAACACCAAACAGAGTGTATTACAGAGTCAGATTATCTTTTGATTCCAGAAGCGACGCTCTCAAAACAGCTAAGAGTCTACAGAAACAGGGACTCGAGGTGTTTATTGTGGAATATCAGGAATGATAGCCATTGTTAAAGATAAAAAAAATGGGTCTCCGGACACTGGGTCAAACGTAGAGGCCGCTGGCTCTACATCAAAGGCCGCTGGAGAAGGCACTAACAGGTCTCTCTTTTTTATAAAGGAAAGCGCATTCTCTGAGTATGTTTTCTTTGCCGTTGTGAACAGCAAACCGCCTTCCTTTCCATAGGGAAGCGGCTCCATATTCACCCTTTTTATTAATGGCATAAAAATTCAAATCAAAAGCCGGATGTCCGTTCTCGTCCAGATATCTCGGCCATAGCTTTGCTTTTTCAGATATCCTTACAAGTGTTTTTATACATGCTTCCTCAGGGGAATGCCCCTTACGCATGAACTCAACGACCGCATTGCTTCCGCATGTGAGGATATTTGCTTCCCCAAGCCCTGTGGACCCGGCAGCGCCTATGTCATTATCTACATACAAGCCGGCTCCTATGATCGGTGAGTCGCCTACTCTTCCTGGTATTTTAAAGAAAAAACCGCTTGTGGTCGTAACACCGGCCAGGTCTCCTTTTGCATCTAAGGCACAGCAGTTTATGGTTCCATGAGAATCCAGAGCTGCACGCAGGTCAGGATCTATTTTTTCAGATGCTGATGGCAGCCAGAAATCCGAATCCGAAAGCATCTCTTTTCTTTTCAGCCATATTTTTCTCGACCTATCAGTGAGAAGATTTTCCTCTTTAAAACCATGGCTTTTAGCAAACCGAAGCGCTCCTTCCCCTACAAGAAGGGCATGAGCAGTCCTTTCCATAACCAGTTTGGCGACCTTTGATGGATTCTTTATGTTTCTCAGGCCTGCCACAGCTCCTGCATTATGAGTAGGGCCGTGCATAACAGATGAATCCAGTTCAACCACTCCATCTTCATTAGGAAGCCCTCCGTACCCGACCGATATGTCCTCTGGGTCGTCTTCAATAATATTCACGCCAGCTATCACGGCATCAAGGGAATCGCTTCCCTCGGAAATCATTTTCATGGCTTTTTCTGTAGCTCTCAACCCGTTCCTGCTGGATATGACAACTGGACGGCTCCGGTCTTTTTCCGGAGGGATTATTTTTTTTGTTCCCGGAATGAATGAAGCAGCACTGAGACTTATCCCAGTCTTAATGAATTTTCTTCGAGTTATACTCTGAGTCATATTCTTAACCTCCTTTCTGTTACCAAATTACTTTATTTGATTTTTATTTTCAATCCAGGTTTGACAGGCCATTCATAGTTTAGTATAAGAATTTTTTCCATACCATGAGAAACAAAGTCCTCTTTTCTGCATCTCTTTTTCATTTCATAAATGATGCTTCATCCGTAGCCATTCCCATGCTGTTTCCCCTTCTCTACAGCAAAGGATTTATTATCACAAACTACTCACAAATAGGGATACTCTCCTATCTGGGCCTTTTTGTCACATTCCTTTTTCAGATTCTCATCGTTAATTACTCAACCAACTTATCCTATAAGGCAATGCTTGCCATAAGCATTTGCGGCATTTCCCTCTTTATCTTTTTATTGACATTTTCTCAATCATTTCTGCTTCTTCTGGTATTTTATGTCTCCATGAGAGTCTTTTTAAGTTTTTATCATCCCCTGGGAGTCGCAGCAATATCCCGGTCTCGTCCGGAAAGCGCCCTTGATTCAGCTATGGGTATTCAAAGCGGATCTGGAAATTTCGGTGTGTTTGTGGCCTTTATTTCCGTTGGATATCTTGCCCAAACCTGGAACTGGAGATTTCCACTTTACATTTGGGCTGGCGCCGTATTTTTGCTTGGAATGGTCAGCTTTTTATCCGTGAGAAAGATTTCAGCTCTCAAAGCTACATACAGAAAACCTGATTTGTCTCTGTGGTTAAAGTCTCTGACCAGCATGAAAAAGTATGTTTTGGGTATTTTTTTCGGAGGTGGCTGCTGGACCGTAACGGTTTATTATGCCCCTTCGCTTCTTCATCATAAATTCCATATTCCTCTGGCAAAAACAGGCATATCCATGGCCCTGTGGATTTCTTTCGGCACTTTAATGCCGTATATTTTCGGAATCTTGTCAAGAAAATTAGGCCGGGGGCGGCTTTGCTTTATTTGCATGGCCGGAACAACGCTTTTTTCCTTTATTCTCTGGATCAGCCCTGTTCAGGAAATGGCCCTTTTAAGCCTTCTTTTTTCCGGTTCCTTTTTGTTTTTGATTTTCCCGGCCCTCCAGTCATTTACTGGATTATCAGCAAATCACCATGACCAGGATATCGTTTTTAGTTTATATGCCAACATCCAAATGCTTGGAGGCGCTCTCATAAGCCTCATATCAGGTTTCCTTTCAGACCTTTTTGGGATCAATGCGCCTTTTCTTCTGATCGCTTTGATGGGAGTGGTGGTTTTGGTCTATTATTTAAAACATCCTCTTGTTCTTGAGTCCTCGGACAGAAATTAATCCAGACTGTTTAAAAGCATGATAAGGACAGAGTGTTCTCCTTCGGGTATTTTAAATTTGATTGATTTTCCCTTGAAAATTTTTTCTGCCTGATCGTCTATGGTCAGCTGGTACTTTCCCTTGGTTAAAAAATTCACCATGGCTTTTCTGCTTTTTAGAGACTTGATTTCAAACGAAATGATATTCTTTGAATACAGGAAGTGCCTTATTATAGCAGGTCCGTTCAGAATCAGGATTTTCTCGCCTTCCTCATCAAGCACGAGCTTTGAAGGAGCTACAAGCAAATCATAATGTCTTCCTTGAATATATATCCTGGAAAGCTCCCCTTTTACCTCGGTCCCCAGCATTCCGAACCTGAATCCTTCCCAGGGAGTGAAATCTATGTATTCTTCAAGGGCTATGAGTGCAAGTAAAGGTCCCCAGCTTTGAAATCTCTTCCCACCCGGCTCTCCAGACCTTGAGTCAAAATTTTCAGGGCATATCTGGTAATTTTCCCAAGTGCGCATAAATAAAGACGAACTTTTCCACGCAAATTCCGCGGCAACCGCATCAAATCCATAGGCTTTCAATCCCTGATACACTAAATAATTTATAGGCGGCCAAACAGCTCCTCTCCAGTACTGCTGGTCATTAAATGCCGGGTCATCCCTTGAAATAGTCGGGATGATATGTTCTCCCCAGAATTCATCCTCATTAAGTAAATGGGCTATCATCTTTTTTGCCTGGCTGCCATCAGGGATTCCAGCAATAAGCGGATAAAAGTTAGAGGCGGCTTTCTGCTTGGAAAAAGTCCCGTTCCAGTATCTGTCAAAATAAAATCCCTCGCTTTCATTCCAGAGCCTCTGGTTTATCAGAGATTTCATTTCCCTGTATTCATTCATGTAAAATTTATATTCCTGGTTTATTTTGAGAACATTTGCGATCTGAGCCAAACAAAAAGCATCAAGAGCATAAAGGCAGTTTAGGTCAACACAGTTCATATTCAACGTCCCTGTTTGTTCCATGAAGGACGTCTTATCCCAGTTTGGAAGGTCATCCTGTCCTGATTCCCACATAGCCCGCTTTCTTCCCATCACGTTTTCTTCCCATGAAGGAGGATCTTTTGAAACCAGCTCCGTATCTGAACCCCATTCCAAAAGGCCGTCCTGATTCCCGTCTCTCCTTGGGATGCCTGTGCTGTTCTTATCTTTCCAAAAAGAGTGCCACTTTTTTAAATTCGAATAAGATGACTTAAGAAAGTCTATATCTCCTAATTTTTGGAATATTTTATACACGACATAGGCTCCGACCGGAGGCTGTGAACGATCAGGCGTTCCGCCCGATTCACTCCTCCAGTTAGGGATATTACCGTTCGGGTACTGGGTCTGGAGAACGGACTCTAAGATATCCTTTGAGTGCTTTGCACTTTCTATTGAGGTTTGAAGCGCATTGAAAAAGGAATCCCATTCGAATAGTGTCCAATTGTCTTGTGTCCCATCCGGCTTTGGATAGATCCATCTTCTTCCCGCCGGTATGTAGTACCTGTTTTTCCCCGGTTGATAAAGGGTCATCCAGAAAAGATTGTTTGTTATGCCTCTCGCCACCCCTTCATAAAGCCCTTGTATTTTGATTCTCCTTTTCTCATACCTTTTTTCCTCTTCATCTAGAATGGATTCTATGGTTTTTGTATTTTTATAACTCAGCAGCCGGTTTCTCAGATTTTGGACATTCTCTCCCACTCCAGCGGTAAAAAAAATTTCTCTGCCCTTTTTAGACGGAAAGGATAAAATCATTTCTTTTCCTGGCGAGCGGACTGGTTCTCCTTTTATATGGGACCAAAAGAGATAATGATAGCTGTTTAAAGGAGAACTGGATCCGCTTATTTCTTCGTCCTCTGAAAGAGAGTATTCTCCATCAGTATCCCATGGGAAATAATGGATGATTTGTATCTCCACACCCTTGGGGACAAAGATCTTTCCTACAACCGTTTTTTCATCCTTCCTGGACCATTCCAGTATGAGTGTTTTGGATTTTTTTGAAGGCTTTTTTAAAATGGGAGTTTCATCTCCTCTGCCTAAGGCAAGACCAAGATCTATTTTTATTCTTGCATAGAAACCATCAGGAGCCTGAGGGCCTACTTCTGAAATGAGATATTGGAGGTCCGGTCCTTCAGCCCCTTTATCTCCTTTTATGACGCGAATTCTGAATGCAAAAGCATTTTTTCTCTCCGGAACAAAGACAAGCCCTGCCCAATTTGAGGCATCCAGGGCCCCTATGAATACGTTTTTCCATGGATAATATATTTCGGCATTAAGGGTAAGTACACAAGTGACCACAATCACAAAAACAGAGATACATGCAAGCTTTTTATTCATATTTTCTTTGTAAATTAATTTACGTATTTTTTCGGTTTAAATCAATTTATTTATTCCTTTAATGCCTGGAACGAACACACGAATAGAAACAGAGAAACCTTATACAGAACCGGTTTTTATGAAATTTTTGACTCCATCTATGAAAATATCGAGCTCATCAAGAGTGGTGTAAATACTCGGAGTCACTCTCATTCCTTTTATGTTTTCTTTTCCTTCTTGCGGAGATGGAATGCCTACCGTGATGGTATAGACCTTGAGTTTATCGAGAAGCTGCTGCTGAAGCTTTGTTATGTCTCCTCTCTCCAGTGAAAAAGCTCCTATTCCGCAGGATTGTGCAGGATCATAAGAGGTTAAAATTGTAACCCCGGGAAGCTGTTCGATTTCTTTTGCCCAATAATTTCTCAGGTATCTTAATCTTTCTTCTTTTCTTTTCCCTCCGATCCCGTGATGAAAGGTCAGGGCATCTCCGAGGGCAAGCTTGAGTGCTTCCGGCTGTGTACCTACATGTTCGAATTTTCTGATGTCATCACTGTCAGGATCTGGAGCCGGAAACAGAGGCCATATCTTTTTTATTTTTTCCTTTTTCACATAGAGAAATCCTGTTCCTATGGGACCCATCATCCATTTATGAAGATTGGCTCCATAAATATCACATTCAAGGTCTTTTTGTTTGTAGACAAAATGACCGAATGAATGGGCTCCGTCTATGACGACTTCTATTCCGTGTTTTTTAGCTAATCGGCATATATCTCTTACAGGGAATATCTGCCCGCTAAGGTTTGTGATGTGGCACAACAGGATGAGTTTGGTTTTCGGAGTGATATTTTTCTCAAAAAGATCGGTAAGAACGCCAAGATTCTTTGGGGGGTACGGGAATGAAAACATATTGACCTTGATACCTTCTCTCATCTGACGCTGATAAAGAGCGTTTTTCATGGAAGGGTAGTCATGAGTCGTAGTTAAAACTTCATCTCCCTTTTTGAGCTCCAATCCTAAAAGAGCGATCTGCATGGATTCTGTCACATTTCTTGTGAAAGCGATTTCTTCAGGCGAACATCCAAAAGTATCTGCCAGCCGCTTTCGTATGAGCTCTTTTCGATGGCGCAGGATACGCCAGGAATTATGGGCAGGGGCTCCATTTGAAAAATCCATGTATCTTTTGACCGCATCTATAACGATTTTAGGAGCAGGATGTACTCCTCCATTGTTGAGATTTATAAAACTTCTGTCAATATTAAAAGCCTGCTGGACATAAAACCAGAAGTCCTCGTCTTCAGCTACTTTTTTTGCAGGAGTATTTCTGACCTCCTTGATTTTTGAATTAAGTGCTGCCCGGGCATCTCTGTTTAACAGCCCGAAAACCCCAAGTGACCCAACACCTAACCCTACTTCTTTAAAAAACTGCCTTCGGCTTTTGCCCATTTTCACTCTCCTTTTTTATTTTTAAAATAGCACAGCACTCCATAAACATAAACAAAAAAAATTTAACGGGATGATGAATGAGTCAGGTTAGTGTTTACCTGAACGATAAAAATCAATATAATAAGCCTGGATGATGAATAAGTCGAGGTCGCTGCAGATGCAAAACAAAGGTAAACAGGCTTCCATGATAAAAAAGAAATATTTGATTTCTCCAGGACCTACTCCGATTCCTGAAAGCGTTCTGTCTGCTGCTGCTGAGCCGATAATCCATCATAGAACACCTGAATTTTCACATGTTTTTATGGAGGTCACCCGCGGCCTGCAATATATGTTTCAAACAAAAGAAGATGTTTTTATTCTTGCTTCAACCGGAACCGGTGCCATGGAGGCCGCTGTAGTGAATTTACTTTCCCCTGAAGACGAAGTGATAGTTTTAAACGGAGGGAAGTTTGGAAACAGATGGGCCTGTATCTGCAGGGAATACGGCCTGAAAACACGGGACATAAAAATCGAATGGGGAAAAGATTATCCAAAGGAAAAGCTCAGAGACGAACTTTCAATCAGGCCTGGCTTCAAAGCTGTGTTTACCACACTTTCAGAGACCTCTACCGGAGCTGTCTATGATATAAAAGGATACAGCGAGGTCATTAAAGACAAAGGGGGGCTGCTTGTGGTTGATGGTATATCAGGCATAGGTGCTGTTCCCTGCCCTATGGATGACTGGAATATAGATGTTTTGATCGCTGGCTCTCAAAAGGCTTTCATGATCCCCCCCGGACTTTCGTACATAGCTTTCAGTCCCAAGGCATGGGCCTGTGTTGAAAAATCCTCGCTTCCCAAATATTACTTTGATGCCAAATCTGCCAAAAAGAGCCTGAAGAACCGAACCTCTCCTTATTCACCCGCCATATCTCTTATCATCCAGCAAAAAAAGGCTTTGGAAATAATAATGGAGATCGGACTTGAGAAGCTTATAGAGCACCATACAATACTCGGGAAAGCAACCAGGGCAGGAGTGACAGCTTTGGGACTTGAACTGCTGGCTGATAATCCAGGGAATGTATTGACGGCAGTGAAAACACCCAAAGGAATAGACGGATTCCAAATCATAGATACGATGCACAGTAAATACGGAGTCTACATCGCCGGTTCCCAGGCGCCTCATAAAGGGGAATTTTTTAGGATTTCTCATTTAGGATATATAAGCCGATTTGATATAATAACCGCTTTATCAGCGCTTGAGATGACTCTTTCCGATCTTGGATATAAATGTGAATTTGGAGAGTCCCTTAAAGCGGCTGAAAAGATTTTAAAGGAGGAGGATTTATTATGAAAAAAGTATTAATAAAAGTATTAATATGTGATGCTTTGCACCCGGATGCCTTGGAAGAGCTGAAGCCGCTGTCCGATTTTGACGTGACTGTAAAAACAGGAATGGATGAGACAGAACTTATAAAAACAATACCTGATTTTAATGCAGCTGTTGTGAGAAGCGCAACTAAGATAACAAGAAACGTTATCAATGCCGCTTCAAATTTGGAGCTTATTATCAGAGCGGGTATCGGACTGGACAACATCGACCTCGCGGCTGCAAAGGAAAAAGGGATTGATGTGGCCAACACTCCAAAGGCCACGACTATTTCCGTAGCTGAACATACTTTCGGATTGATGTTAGGGGCTGTACGTCAGCATGGAAGAGGAAATCTGTCCATGAAGGAACACAAATGGGAGAAAAAGGCCCTGAAAGGCAGTGAACTGTATGGGAAGACACTGGGCATCATAGGAAGCGGAAGGATAGGCCTTGCTGTGGCGCAAAGAGCGATCGCTTTTGGCATGAAAGCTATTGCTTATGACATCGTTGATATTAAAACCGACCTTGATGTCAAGCAGGTCTCTTTAGATGAGCTTTTAGAGAAAGCTGATGTCATATCCCTGCATCTCCCTTTGACTGAAGACACCAGGCATATTATAAGCGATGATGAGTTCTCAAAGATGAAGCAGGGCGTAGTGATAGTGAATGCAGCCCGTGGAGGCGTTGTCGATGAAAAGGCCCTTTTAAAAGCTCTTAATGAAGGCAAAGTCAAGGCTGCTGCAATTGATGTATATGAGAAGGAGCCTCCTGATAATTTCGAACTCATCGAGCATCAGAATGTTATAGCCACGCCTCATATAGGAGCCGCCTGTGCCGAAGGCCAGAGAAGAGCGGGATTGGAAGTGGTTAAAATACTCAAAGATAGATATTTATAGGCCATTTAAGCCATTGATAGAACAATGATTTATCTTGACAATAACGCCACAACCAGAATCGATCCTCAGGTATGGGAGAAGATGTCTGTTTTCCTGGAAAAGCAGTATGGAAATCCTTCTTCTCTTTATCCTCTCGGGAGAGATGCAAAAGAATCCATAAACGAAGCAAGAGAGAACATCGCTGAAGCAATGGGAGCTGAAAGAAGTGAGATCATCTTTACCGGATCCGGTACAGAATCAGATAATTTTGCCATAAAGGGTATTATGGATGCTCATCCTGAAAAGGATGAGTTTGTCACCTCTGCGATAGAGCATCCTGCAGTGATTGAGACAGCCCTTTATTTGGAAAAATCAGGGAAAAAAGTAACTTTCATCCCTGTTGATGAATACGGTACTGTTGATTTGGACGTGCTTGAAAAAAAGGTCACACACAAAACAGCACTTGTGTCTATAATGCACGCAAACAATGAAATCGGCACACTGCAGCCAATAAAAGACATTGTTTATATAGCAAAAAAGAAAAATGTTTTAGTGCATTCCGATGCTGTCCAGACTTTCGGAAAAACCAAATTCGATGTTCACAAACTCGGTGTTGACCTGCTGTCTGTATCTGCCCATAAAATCTATGGTCCAAAGGGAATCGGAGCTCTGTATATTAAAAAAGGCACTGAAATACGCCCCTTCATTCACGGAGGCCATCAGGAAGGCAGATTGAGAGCTGGAACTGAAAACACGGCCGGCATTATTGGCTTTGGAGAAGCGGCCCGGATAGCTTCCCAGCGTTTAAAGAAAGACAAGAAGAGACTTGATGGCCTGGCGGAACAACTTAAAAAAGGAATTGAGTCAAGTATTCCTGATATTAAATTCAACGGCTCAGAGAATGAGCGTATAAAAACAACGGTTAACTTTTCTTTTCTCAAATTAGAAGCTGAGGCCGTTCTTCTGGCCCTCGCTGCCGAAGGAATCTTTGTTTCAACAGGCTCGGCCTGCAGCGAGGATTCGGAGGAAGTCTCTCATGTCTTGACCGCCATTCATCTCACTCCGGAACAGGCACGATCCTCTATCCGGTTTTCTATCGGCAGATTTAACACGGAAGAAGAAATCAAAACCGTACTCAGAGAACTTCCAAAAATCATTGAGAACTTGAGGGCTATATCAGCCGGATCCGTTTATTGATATTTGATCTGGTCAAGATATTTCTTTCTTGCATCTAGGAAAAACGAATGATAGGTCTCTTTTCTAAAATCAGGATAAGTCCAGTCAAGGATCCTTACCTCATTTTTCCCAAATAAAAGTTCAAGATGTCCGTATATCCCCTTTTGCAAGGGAATCCTGTGGGCGAAATCTTTGACCGTAGCCATTATCAATGAAGAATCATTGATAACACCGGGATCGATATTCACAATACGGTGAGGGCTTTGAAAATCTATTCTTATTTTTTCCTCAATACGGTTAGTGGTTATTTTAATTTCGCTCAATGTTTCTGGATCTACCAGAGTATCAAAGCTTATGAACTTCCTCATCAAAGAAGCCCCGCCCATTTGTTTTGAATAATAGTCTGTATAAGTGAAAGGGAAGAAATTACTTTCCATATCTATAGAGCCGAAAAGATTTCCAAGCTCTTCCTGGGCCATAGAAAACACTTCCGGTTCCCCTGCCATGATTCCTATGATCAATTTCCTTTTTTTAAATGATTTTGGCTCTGCCATTTTCTTTTTAACCTGGATTATCCACAAGTCGAGGTTGCTGCAGATTTTTTATGAATAGGTCAGGTCAAATTAATTTTATATGAATCAGGCAAACAACTCAAATTTCAAAACATGCAGGCCTAGGGCCGCAACTTTAAACGGATGGACATTTTAACTCATATCTTTTATAATCATTCCCATTATGAAGTGGGTATATATTGAAGACCTTCCAAAGCATGAGAACCAACGTGTAGAAATTAGAGGCTGGGTGTATAACAAGCGTTCCAGCGGAAAGATAAGATTTTTAATCATCAGGGATGGAACCGGATATGTTCAGGGGATGATTTACAGCAACCAAAAAGACAGCCCTCTTTTTGAAAAATTTGACAAACTGAATCAGGAGTCATCTCTCCATATAAGGGGTGAGGTCAAAAAGGACAAAAGAGCCCCGGGTGGTTATGAAATCAGTGTCAGCGACATTGATATCATACAGATAGCAGAGAGCTATCCTATCACTCCAAAAGAACACGGAACCTCTTTTCTTATGAAGAACAGGCATCTCTGGCTGAGGTCAAGTAAACAGAATGCCGTTCTCCAGATAAGGACGGAAGTCATAAAAGCCATAAGGGATTTTTTTGATAACAGAGGCTTCCGTTTAATGGATACTCCCATACTCACACCAAGTGCCTGTGAAGGCACCACTACTCTTTTTGAAACAGAATATTTCGACCAGAGTGCTTATCTCAGCCAGAGCGGGCAGCTTTATAACGAGGCCACAGCCATGGCCTTTGGAAAGGTCTATTGTTTCGGGCCTACTTTCAGGGCAGAGAAATCTAAAACAAGAAGGCATTTGATTGAATTCTGGATGGTAGAGCCGGAGATAGCTTTCGCTCAACTGGATGATATAAAAAAATTAAGCGAGGATCTTGTTCTCTACATAATCGAGCGGGTTCTGGAAAACAAAAAAACAGAGCTTGAAATACTTGAGAGAGACACAAAACCTCTTGAGGGAGTAAAAAAACCGTTCCCGAAACTCACCTATGAGGAAGTTCTTGAAAAAATGAAAGAGAAAGGCAGGAAACTTGATTTCGGAGATGATTTCGGCGCTCCTGAAGAGACTTTGATATCCAAGATATTCAAACAACCTGTGTGCATCACTCATTTTCCCGCAAAAATCAAAGCCTTTTATATGCAGCCTGATGATAAACGGCCCGACCTTGTATTGGGTTTGGATGTGCTTGCTTCTGAAGGGTATGGAGAAATCATAGGCGGAGGGCAAAGGATTCACGATTTAAAGCTGCTTAAGGAAAGGATAAAGGAACACAATCTTCCAGAAAAAGACTATGCGTGGTATCTTGATTTAAGAAAATATGGTTCAGTCCCTCATTCGGGTTTCGGCCTCGGTATTGAGCGTACTGTAGCCTGGATCTGCAACATCAAGCATATTCGAGAAACCATTCCTTTTCCCAGGCTTCTCTATCGTATTTATCCTTGATTATGCCCTGTATTTTAACTGCAGACATCAGGAGACAGGAAATATATCGGATATATCTATGAGAAAAACAGCTCTTATCAATCTTGGCTGTGCCAAAAACCTTGTAGACAGCGAAGTCATGCTGGGTTATCTTTATAAAAAAGGATATAAAATAAGTACTGATTTAGATCAAGCAGACATCATTATCATCAATACCTGTGGATTCATAAAAGAAGCAAGAAAGGAATCAGAATCCGCTATAAGGAAAGCAGTCAAGGCAAAACTAAGAGATAAAAGTCAAAAAATGGTCATAGCGGCCGGCTGCTATGTTGAAAGGTGCCGGAATGAGCTGAAAGCCAAATTTCCTGACGTGGACCGCTGGACCGGAGTTAAAGATTTTAACCATATAGAGGATATCATAACAGGCAGATCTTTTCCAAAATCAGACAGGTGCTATTTATACGACCATAAGTCTCCCCGGTATCTTTCTACTCCCCCATCATGGGCTTATATCAAAATCTCAGAAGGATGCTCTCATAAATGTTCTTTCTGTGCGATCCCTCTCATTAAAGGGGATTACCGGTCCCGTCCCATTCATTCCATTGTGCGTGAAGCTTCCCTTCTTGCTGATAAGGGAATAAATGAAATAAATATCGTATCTCAGGATTCCACATACTATGGCAGGGACCTTGGTCTGAAAAACGGGCTGGCCTCCCTTTTGCAAGAACTGATCCAGATAAAAAAAATAAAATGGATCAGAATTCTTTATGCATATCCTGAAGAGATCAATGATTCCCTGCTCGAAATGATCAGTGAGCCAAATATCTGTTCTTACATGGATTGTCCTTTCCAGCACTCAAACCGTACAATTCTGAACCGGATGAAAAGAGGCATGGACGGAAACCAGGCATTACGTCTTATGGACAAAATGAGAAAAAAAATTCCTGATATTGCTTTGAGAACCACGGTGATCGTCGGTTTTCCAGGGGAAGAAAAAAAACAATTTGAGGAATTAAAAAATTTTATACGTTCGGCACAATTTGATCATTTGGGGGCCTTTGCCTATTCAAGAGAAAAGAACACAGAATGCTACGGACTCGGAGACCCGGTGGATTATAAAACGAAGACAAACAGACTGCGGGAGATCATGGATATCCAATCAGACATTTCATCTGAAAAGAACAGAAAATATCTGGGCAGGCGGATGGAGGTCATTGTTGAAGGACGGCTGGAAGAGGATCCATCTCTTTTGGTCGGGAGAACGCAGTATCAAGCCCCTGAAGTGGATGGGCTGGTCTATATCGACCTCAAAAAGGACCAAAAAGAGGCTGCTAAAAAGATACAAACATTCAAAATCACCGGCTGCGATGATTATGATTTATACGGAGAACAAACAACATGAAATTTTTTTCAAAGATGATATCCAGTTTTTTCGGTATCGGTTTCTTTCCGGTAGCACCCGGAACCCTAGCCAGCCTGATAACCATACTTATCTACAAATACGTGCTTTATCAGTTGAAGTGGCCTTTTATGTTATCCTTGTTTCTTGTTATCTATTTATTGGGAGTGGCGGCTTCATCCAAGTACGTATCTATATCCGGAAAGCACGACCCTGGTGAGGTAGTCATAGATGAAGTGCTGGGGCAGCTGGTAGCTCTTTTCCTGTTGAGACCATCCTGGATCATGGTTTTATCCGCTTTTTTCCTCTTTCGTTTTTTTGATATAATAAAACCTCTTTTCATCAAAAAGGCGGAAAAATTTTCCAAAGGCTGGGGAATTATGCTTGACGATATAGTTGCTGGAATATACACCAGTATTATCCTTAATATTGTTATCCTTTTAGCATGAGAAAAAAAAGCAATACAATAATTGAAATAATTGCTGTCGGCTCCGAGCTTCTGACTCCTTATTATCAGGATACGAACTCCCTGTACATCACATCCCGGTTAAACGACCTGGGATTAAAAGTCTCTTTTAAGACCATTGTTGGAGATGACCACGTTTCTTTGCTTTCCTGCTTTAAGCTGGCTCTTAAAAGGGCGGATATGGTTTTTATCATTGGAGGATTGGGCCCTACCAGTGACGACATGACCAGAGAAGTTTTTGCAGAAGCATCGGGAAAAGAGCTTGAATTCAGGACTGACCTGCTGGATCACATAAAAAGCAGGTTCAAAAAAAGAGGTTTGATCATGACCTCTTCCAATAAGAAACAGGCTTTTGTCATCAAAGGATCCGAAGTCATTGAAAACAGGGTCGGCACAGCCCCGGGGCTCTGGATTGAGGACCTAGGGACCACAGCTTTCCTTCTGCCCGGTCCTCCTGTTGAACTGAAGACTATGTTTGAATCCGGAGTCATGCCCAGAATGGAAAAGTATAGAAACGGGTTCAGTTTTCGTAAAGTTTTAAAAATCACTGGGATTACAGAATCCAGAATAGAGAATCTTGTATCAGATCTATATCCGAAATCCCCTGAAATCGAATTGTCTGTTCTTGCCTATCCCGGGCAGATAGAAATTCACATAACCAGCCATTCTCTTTCTTCCCCAGAGAAGGCCGAAAAGATGATCAATCCGCTTATCAAATCATTAAAGGGGCGCTTAAAAGAACACATCTTTTCGGAAAATAATGAAGAGCTGGAGGAAGTCATAGGAAGACTTCTTCTCAAAAACAAACTGACCCTATCCACTGCCGAATCCTGCACCGGAGGCCTGTTGGGCCACCGGATCACAAATATCCCCGGGAGTTCAAGGTATTTTTTACAAGGAGTACAGGCCTACTCCAACAAAGCAAAAAGAGAGCTGCTTGATATCCATGAAGACGTGATCAAGAAACACGGTGCTGTAAGTGCTGAAGTGGCCGGTCTAATGGCTGAAGGAATAAGAAAAAAATCAAGGTCTGATTTTGGGCTGGCCATAACAGGAATTGCCGGACCGGGAGGAGGCACCAGAGAAAAACCAGTCGGTCTTGTATTTACCGCATTATCCTGGAATAATGGAAAAAATGTCGAGAAGAACCAATTCTTAGGCATGAGAGATTCTGTAAAATCCCAGGCGGCACAGAAGGCAATGGATATGTTGAGGAGATATATTTTATTTAATAAAATTAAACCCATAAAACGGTGAAAGAAATACCATGAGGACTTTTATTGCGGTCAAACTTGATCCGAGGACAAAAGAAAAGCTGAACAGCATGGTTGTTCAATTAAAGGAAATAAGTTCAGGAATCAAATGGGTGAGACCTGAAGCCATGCATGTCACACTTAAATTTCTTGGGAATATAGACAAACAAAAAGCAGACCAAATAATAAAAGTGATGGAGTATATTTCTCAAAGTCACGGTCTTTTTCACCTGACCTGTGTCGGCGTAGGGACCTTTCCAAAAAAAAGCAGAAAACCTAAAGTCATATGGGCGGGATTCAATGAGTGCGGCCCTCTGAAAACACTTCACTCGGATATAGAAGCAGAACTGGAAAAAATTGGATTTTCAAGGGAAAATAGAGATTTTCATCCCCATCTGACACTCGGGAGGATTAAAAAAAGCCCCGCCCTTCAAGACCTTTTTCCCGAACTGGAAAGGGCCGAACAAAAGGAATTCGGAGTCACAAAAGTGGATCGGGTCGCTTTATTTAAGAGCACACTGACTCCATCCGGAGCCATTTATGATATACTTCATGAGAGCAGATTACAATGAAGGTCATCTACGCGCTTTTATCTTATCTATTGGGCTCTGTCCCCAGCGGATATCTTATCTACCGGCGAATCAAAAATCGTGATATCCGTAAATTCGGAAGCAAAAGCATGGGAGCTACAAACCTTCTGAGGCTTACGGACAAAAAAACCGCACTTCTGGCTGCCCTGTTCGATATACTCAAAGGATTCATACCTGTCTTTCTATCCCTGAAATTGTTTGACGATATAAATTTTTCCCTTCTCTGCGGTTTTTTAGCTGTTTTAGGGCATTGTTTCCCTCTATACATAAAATTTAGAGGCGGAAAGGGGGTAGCCACCACTGCAGGAGTTTATCTCGCTCTGTCCTTGCCTTCCTTAGCAGGAGTAGCCGTTGTCTTTTTGGTTGCCATCGCATTAACAAAATATGTTTCTTTAGGCTCTCTTCTCGGCATCATGACCCTTCCGCTGACTGCCCTGATTTTTGGATATGAAAAACAGCTTGTTTTTTTTGGGGTGGCTTTCTTTCTGCTTATTGTCTTCCAGCACAGAGAAAATATTAAGCGCTTAATCCAGGGAAAAGAAAGAAAATTAGGAGAGAAAGAAGAATGATAGCGAGCATCATAGGAGGAGGAAGTTGGGGAAGTGCCTTCAGCATTCACCTGGGGCGGAAAGAGATTGAAACAAAACTCTGGATTCGGGAGCCTGAAATATATGATTCAGCCCTAACACATAGAGAGAACAAGACATTTCTTCCGGGAGTTGAATTTCCCAGATCTGTTTCATTCCATAATGATTTGAAACAGGCTTTAAAAGATGCTGATATTGTATTCATTGCTGTTCCTTCAGAATACTGCAGGAAAATGTATGAAAAAATCTCTCCCCTTCTCGTTAAAAACCAGATAATCGTCAGTTTGACCAAAGGGATTGAATACAAATCCCTGAAACGGATGAGCGAGCTGATGCAGGAAATATTTGAACCTGAAATAAAATCAAGAATAGCGGTGCTGTCCGGTCCTAGTTTTGCGCGCGAAGTCTCGGAATATCATCCCACGGCTGTGGTCGTCGCCTCAAAGGAATGCGCTGTTGCCCGCACTATACAGATTTTTGTTTCCAGCGAGTTTTTTCGCGTCTACACTTCCAATGATGTGCTTGGCGTCGAGCTTGCCGGTGCTTTGAAAAACATTATAGCCATATCTGCCGGCATATCAGACGGGCTTGGATATGGGAAAAATACAATGGCAGCTCTCATAACAAGGGGCATAGCCGAGATAACGAGATTGGGAATCAAAATGGGTGCTAAGCCGGACACTTTTTCTGGACTTGCCGGCATAGGCGACCTGGTCCTTACCTGCACCGGAAAATTGAGCAGGAACAGGCATGTCGGGTTTGAGCTGGGAAAAGGAAATTCCATTCAGAATATTTTAAAGAAGATGAGGATGGTCGCAGAGGGCGTTACAACCACTCTATCCGCCCGCCGTCTTGCTGAGGAATATGAGATAGATATGCCCATATGTGAACAGATGTATGAAATACTCTACAAAAACAAAGACCCAAGGCAAGCTCTAAAGGATCTTATGACAAGAAAATTAAAAGAAGAAAAAATATTTTAGATATAGAGGTTATGCAAATGAAAGCAAAATCAATCATCATGCTTATGGTATGTGTGTTTTTGTTATCCTGCGCCACGAGCCAGCAGAGAATTCAAAAGAAACGCGAGAAGGATCCAAACTATCAGTACAATCTTGGGATATTCTATATCAACAACGGACAGCCGGAACTGGCCCTAAAAAATTTAGAAAGATCTTTATCGCTTGATCCTGATAATACACTGACATTAATAGGGATGGGACTGGCATATACCATGCTGGGACAATTCGAGGAAGCTGAAAAAAACTACCAAAAAGCCTTAAGCCTGGATCCTGGTCTGGCAGAAGCCCATAATTATTTGGGTTCCGTCTATCAGGAAATGGGGATGCTGGACAAAGCCGAACAGGAATTTCTTAAAGCAGCGACAAATGAAAAGTATCATTCCCGCGAACTCCCGTACTATAACCTGGCCCGCCTCTACTTAGCCAAAGAGGATAAGGAGAGGGCATTTGAATACATACAGAGGTCCCTTGAATTTAATGAAAATCTTGTTATGTCTCTTAATCTTTATGGTGTGATCTGTGAAAAATTCGACAAATTCGAAGCAGCCATTGACAGCTATAAAAGGGCATTAAAACGAGCTCCTGATGAAATAAATATCAAATTCAATTTAGCAGGCGCCTATCTGAAAAACGGTGATTATTATAATGCAGAGAAAGTCCTGCTGGAGATCAAGCCTGTTGCAGAAGACCCTGAATTAAAGAAAAAGATAGATAATTATCTTAAGATCATTGAAGAGAACAAGAAAGGATTATACCCATCAGGTTCCCTCTTCCCATCCTGCTAGATAGCTTTTCTGCTCTTCCGTGAGGCTGTCTATTTGGATGTTCATGCTTCTTAACTTCCGCAGGGCTATGTCTTCATCAATCTCTTTAGGCACTGGGTACACTTTCTTCATCAGGCCTTTTCCTTCTTCCGATAGGTAAACCACACTCAATGCCTGGTTCGCAAAACTCATATCCATAACAGAGGCAGGGTGTCCTTCTGCTGCCGAAAGATTTAAAAGCCGTCCTTCTGCGAGGAGAAAAATCTTTCGTCCGTTCCCGAGAGTAAATTCCTCCACAAGTTTTTTGATATGTCTTTTTTCCTTTGATATTTTATTAAGAGCAGGAATATCGATCTCAACATTAAAATGCCCTGCATTGGCAACAATAGCCCCGTCTTTCATCTTATTAAAGTGTTCTTCTGAGATAACATTCTTATCTCCGGTGACAGTGACAAAGATATCACCTATTTCAGATGCTTTTATCAAAGGCATGACCTGAAATCCATCCATAACAGCCTCTAGAGCTCTAAGGGGATCGACCTCACAAATAATGACCTTTGCCCCGGCTCCTCTAGCTCTTGTTGCGACTCCGCGGCCGCACCATCCATACCCACTGACCACAAAGTTTGTCCCTGCGAGAAGTATATTCGTTGACCTTAATATGCCATCTATAGTGCTCTGGCCTGTTCCGTACCTGTTATCGAAGAGATGTTTTGTGTTGGCATCATTGACTGCGATGATCGGATAATTCAGCACTTTTTGAGCAGCCATGCTTTTCAGGCGGATCACGCCTGTAGTCGTCTCTTCAGTGCCGCCTATAATATCTTTGAGCAGCTCTTTTCTTTGAGAATGTATGGTGCTGACAAGGTCAGCTCCGTCGTCCATGGTGATGTGCGGCTTGTTGTCCAGAGCCTGGTTTATGTGCCGGTAGTACGTTTCATTATCCTCCCCGTTTATGGAAAAAACAGGGATCTCATGGAATTTAACCAATGCAGCGGCAATATCATCCTGGGTGCTTAACGGATTGGAGGCAGTCAAAGTTACCCTGGCCCCTCCCTCTTTAATGGTTTCCATGAGATTGGCTGTTTCACTTGTGACGTGAAGGCATGCGGAAATTCTTAATCCTTTAAGCGGTTTTTCCTTTTTAAATCTATTTTTAATATCCGCAAGGACAGGCATAAACCTGGCTGCCCATTCCATACGTTGTTTGCCTTGCTCAGCAAAATTAATATCTTTTATGTCGTAGTTCATTGTACACTCCTCATCGCTGCTGCTGATATTTGTTTATTGATACTGAAAAAAATCAAAGGCCGGCATCTTTTCTCAGTAATGCAGCTTTGTCTGTTTTTTCCCAAGGGAATATATCTCGTCCGAAATGCCCGTAAGCAGCTGTTTTTTTATAAATCGGATTCAAAAGATTTAATGTCTGAATCATTCGTTTTGGTTTGAGGTCAAAATGAGATTTAATGAGTTCTTTGATCTTATCCTCCGGGATTTTTGATGTTCCAAAGGAATCCACCATGATTGAAACAGGTTCTGCTACTCCAATGGCATAGGCTATCTGGACCTCGATCTTATCTGCGATATCAGCAGCCACAAGATTTTTTGCGATGTAGCGTGCCATGTAAGAGCCTGAACGGTCGACTTTAGAGGGATCTTTCCCCGAAAAACATCCTCCCCCGTGGCTTCCGATTCCCCCGTACGTGTCAACTATAATCTTACGGCCGGTCAGTCCGGTATCAGCAAACGGACCGCCCTGTTCGAAACGCCCTGTCGGATTGATATAAATTTTTGTATTTTTATCCAGCATGTTTTCAGGGATAACTTCTCTTATCACTTTTTGCTCAATATCTATCTTTAAATCTCTCATTTCTACACTCGGATCATGCTGTGTGGATACCACCACCGCATCGATTCTTTTTGGCTTGTCCCCATCGTACTCAACAGTGACTTGAGACTTTCCGTCGGGGCGTATATAGTCCAATATTCCTTCATGCCTTATCCGGCTCAATTTTTTTACCAATTTATGGGCCATCATGATTGGAAGAGGCATAAATTCTTTTGTTTCGCTGCACGCATACCCAAACATCAATCCCTGGTCACCAGCACCCTGTTCATGGTCATCGCTTTCATTAACTCCCATGGCGATATCAGATGACTGCTCGTGTATGGAAGATAAGACACAGCATGTCTCGTAATCAAATCCGTATTTCGGACTTGTGTAACCTATTTCTTTAACAGTATCCCTGACTATTTGTTGAAAGTCACAGTAACCTTGACTTGTTATTTCTCCTGCTATGAGCACAAGCCCGGTTGTAACTAGTGTCTCACATGCTACACGGCTGTTAGGATCCTGTTTTAAAAGGTCATCCAGGACTGCATCTGAAACTTGATCGCAAATCTTATCAGGATGGCCTTCTGTAACAGATTCAGAAGTAAACAGATGTGTTCCGTCTTTGCTCATGACTATTAAACTCCTTTCTGATATGATTCCAGTTTTAAAATAAGGCTTGAGTAACAAAAGACTCTAACATAATAATGATATTATTTCAATTATCTTCACACTTTGAATGCTTGATCCATAAAGATCGCAATGATTTCTTAAATTCCGGCAATAATTCTCATTGATGCACGTTGATTCTATAACCTGAACTATTCATAAAAAAATGGCGATGTTCATTTTTTTGTTTCTGTGGCTTTGAACATGATAGGTTGAATTACGAAGAATTTCATGATAATAAATAAGGCTTGCATGAAATGATCACACTAAAAATTAAAAGCGAATTACAGGAACTGAAAAAAGTAAGGTCGTTTCTTAAAACTTTGCTTGAAGGAAAAGACATATCTGAAAAAGATTATTACATTATGGAACTGTCTCTGGTGGAGGTTTGCATCAACATCATCAAGTATGCGTATCCCAAAAAACCAGGTGAAATTTATATTAAAAGCTGGGTTAAAGAGAATAAAACTTTTTTTGAGATAAGGGATGACGGAATCCCTTTTGATCCGAGGACAACTAAAAAACCGGATATATCGGAAATCATAGAAAAGGAAAAAAAGGGAGGGCTTGGTATTTTTCTCATAAGGAGCCTCATGGACGGTGTGGAATACAGACGTGAAAACAATCAAAATGTCTTAATTATGAATAAATCTTTTTGAACAAGGGCATGATTTCATCATATAGGAGAAAATTAATATGAACAGTCTCATCCCCCCCCATAAGGGCAAGCTTATCCCTCTTCTTATTGAAGGGAAAGAATTAAGAGAAAACAAAAAAAAGGCGGGATCCTTGACAGCAGTGAGGATGTCATCGCGGGAAACTTCTGACCTCATAATGATGGCCATTGGCGCATTCAGCCCTCTAAAGGGATTTATGGTCGAAAAAGACTATAACGAAGTGGTTGATCATATGCATATGTCTGATGGAACCTTGTGGCCGATCCCCATCACCTTATCAGTTACAAAAGAAGAAGCAGCAAATATCTCATTAGAAGATGAAATCGCGCTTATAGACGATGAAAGCGGAGAGCTAATGGGGATAATGAAGGTACAGGACAAATATGAATACAATAAAGAGCATGAAGCAAAACAGGTTTTTCTAACGGCAGACGAGGCACATCCGGGTGTGAAAAAAGTATATGCCCAGGATGATGTTCTTCTCGGGGGCAAAGTCAAAGCTTTTAGTGAAGGACCCTATCCTGAATTATACGGCCCCCATTATGCGCGTCCCGCTCAAACAAGGGAAATATTCAAAGAAAAGGGTTGGTCCACCATTTCTGCTTTCCAGACAAGAAACCCTATCCATAGAAGTCACGAATACTGTACAAAAATCGCACTAGAAGTCAGTGACGGGATTTTGATCCATCCGTTGGTCGGAAAGTTAAAAGCAGACGATATACCGGCAGAAGTCAGGATGAGATGTTATGAAGTACTTCTTGAAAATTATTATCCCAAGGACCGGGTCGTACTTAAAGTGTATCCTATGGAAATGAGGTACGGCGGCCCCAGAGAAGCTCTGCTTCATGCTATTTTCAGACAGAATTATGGATGCAGTCATCTTATTATCGGGAGAGACCACGCCGGAGTTGGAAATTATTATGGGCCTTTTGATGCTCAGAAAATATTTACAGAAATCAAGCCGGAAGAACTGCATATCCAACCCCTGAATATTGACTGGACATTCTGGTGCCACAAATGCGATGGGATGGCTTCCATGAAAACCTGCCCACATGACAAGAAGTACCGCGTGCTGATAAGCGGTACAAAAGTAAGAGAGATGCTTTCTAAAGGCCAGATGCCTCCTAAAGAATTCACCCGTCCTGAAGTCGCTAAAATTCTTATCGATTACTATAAAAAAAAGATGAACAATACCCAGGGGCTTTTATAAGGAGACAAGAATGACCATTCAAAAGGCAACCAATATCACATGGCATAAGGGAGAAATCACAAAAAAAGACAGAGAGGCATTCCTTCACCAAAAAGGTATTGTTATCTGGCTTACAGGATTATCAGGATCCGGGAAATCAACCTTAGCCCGATCTTTGGAAAAAAGGCTGTTCAGGGAAGGAAAACTATCCTTTGTCCTTGACGGAGATAACATCAGGCACGGCTTAAACAAGAACCTGGGGTTTTCTCCTGAAGACAGAGAGGAAAATATCAGGCGTATAGGAGAGGTAGCTAAACTTTTCTCTGACTCCGGAATCATTGCCATGACAGCTTTTATATCTCCCTACCGCGCTGACAGAGACAGGGCCAGGAGGCTTCTGAAGAAAGGGGAATTTGTTGAGGTTTTCTTAAAGGTCCCGTTGGAAACAGCCGAAGAAAGAGATCCGAAAGGTCTTTACAAAAAAGCAAGAGCTGGGGAAATCCAGGAATTCACAGGAATATCCGCTCCATATGAAGAACCTTTGAATCCCGAAATAATCATAGACACGAGTGAAAAGAACATCAAAGAAAGTACGGATATTATTTACAATTACTTGAAAGAGAAAGGTATGATTTAAAATCAGCCTTGATGATGATGAACAAGTCAAGCAAAAACTTTTCAATTGCCATTTTTATTAAAAACATGTATATCCATGAAAGCAAAGCAAAAAAATGAACACTGCCGTTTTTTTATGAAGAGGTCAGGTTAATTGACTTATTATTCTTGTTTTGATAAAAGCTTATATACAGAAAAATGCAAATAAACGTTAGAGAAAAGCAAGGAATCACAGTATTTGATATAGAGGGAGAAATAAGGCGGTCCGAAGCTTCAAACATTACGCTGCATCGAATCATAAAAAACCAGCTTGATGAAAACAAAAAAAAATTTCTTTTAAACATGAATAAAGTTGAGTTCATAGACAGTTTCGGGGTTGGAGAAATATTAGCGAGTTACATCTCAACGCAAAATGTAGGAGGAAGTTTAAAACTCACTAATATATCTAAAAAGCTTTCTCTTGTTTTTCAGGTCACTATGTTGTCTAAAGTCTTTGAAATATTTGATGACGAAGAAAAAGCATTGGAAAGCTTTCCAAAAGAATAGACATATTCTTTCTAAGCAGGGATCGTGAGCGATCGTATGCGTGAAAAATTTTTCTCCAAATTCATAAACATTGAGCCGGAAAAAAGGATGCTATCTGTTTACCTTTTTTTGTATTTCTTTTTAATAACTTCACCTTTCACCATCATAAAGTCTGTTAGAAACGCTAACTTTATTGATAAATTGGGGAAAAATCACCTTCCCTATGCGTATCTTCTGACAGCCCTGATCGCAGGAATCGTCGTTGTCCTGCACGCTAAGTTCCAGGCTAAAATACCAAAGAAAAAATTAATTCTCTACAGTCTTGTCTTTTTTGCTGCAACCAATATTGTTTTGTTTCTCTTTTTCTTTATGGAGCTGAAGTGGCTCCCTCTGGCCAACTGGATATGGGTCAATATACTGATCTCTGTTCTTATGACTCATTTTTGGCTTGTCGCTAACGAAGTCTTCAATCCAAGGGAGATAAGAAATATCATCGGATTTATAGGAAGCGGAGGGATCCTAGGAGGCTTGTTAGGAGGTTTGCTCACAAAATTCGCTGCGGGCACTTTTCTTTATGATTATCTGCTATTGATATCATCTGTAATGCTTTTGCTGTGTGTGGTTGTCGTCGGTCTGATATTCAAAAACTATAAAGAACACCTCTCAGAGCAAAAACAAGTTTCTGCCGAGAAAAAAGAAAATCCAAGCATGCCATCCGAAATAAGCTTTAAAACATGCATGGATAGCGTAAGAAAGAATCCATATCTTTCCCTTATGGCTTTAATCGTATCGATGACTTTTATAGTATCTGTACTCATAGATTTTCAATACAACAGTATTGTAGAGAACAATATTTCTGGAGAAAACAATCTTGCCTCATTTTACGGACTTTTTAATGCCGGAGTGATGGTTTTTGCCTTTTTGATACAGATCCTTATTACAGGAGGAATGATAAAACGGTTTGGAATCAGAGGAACCCTGCTCTTTTATCCGATTGTCCTTATTTTTTTGTGTGTGGGGATCTTCTTTTTCCCCATAATATTTCTGGCTGTCTCCATTAAAGCCAGCGATAAAAGCCTTTCTTATTCTGTCAACCAATCCATTAGGGAAATCTTGTATATTCCGGTTGATCCTGAACTCAGATACAGGGCCAAAATATTCATTGATATGTTTCTGCAGCGTTTCGCAAGAGGAATAGGAGCTGTTGTGGCCTTTATTTTTATCTATCTCCAGATTAAGGTCAGATACATAAGTTTGGTATCTCTTATCTTTATCATAATATGGATCACGGTCAGCCTCAAAATCAATAAAGAATATATCGACGTTATAAAACATAACATACAGAGAAAGTGGAAGCGGGCTGAAAAATCTGTTTCAGAAACGGTTGATTTGGATTACACCAAATTAGTGTTTGATACTCTGGAGAGCAGAAAAAAGAGCGAAATTCTTTATGCCATGCATGTTTTTGACCTTATACGCCAAGACAAATTAACTCCTGAATTAGAGAGGATTATTTCCCAGAAAAAAGAAGAGGCTAAAGCCTCCTCTTTTGATGCCCTTTTTGGCGCAGAAGGAGGTTCATGGGCGCATACTGCAGAAGACATGGAAAGCAAAGAGGACCTTAAAACAAACATAGATGAAGTGATGTCTTTGAAATCTTATCAGGAATTAATGACCGAATACACAGATAAAGTGATTGAAAAAAGCAATGAAACCGAAATAGAAAAAATGGAAGTGGCCAAAGCCATCGGTCTCATGAATCCTGATTCACCACTGGTTGATAAGCTTATCCCGCTTATCAAAGACGGCTCCCCGGAGATATCAAGATATGCCATAGAAAGTGCGGCCAAACTCAAGAAAAAAGAATTCATCCCGCTTCTTATAGAAAAAATTCAAAACCCAATAATATCGGAAGATTCCACAGCAGCCTTAACAAAGTTTGGAAAAACAGCATTCCCTTATTTAGAAAAAAGTCTTAATGATCCGGACAGCAGTCTTCCGATAAAAAAAGGAATTATCAAAGTGTTCTCCAGAGAAAGCAGTCAACAGGCCTGTGATGTCCTTATGAAATATCTAAAAAAGAACGATGTGGAGCTCGAAGATGACATAATCGATTCTCTTGATAAGATACGTTCGGAAAACCCTGATCTGTTTGTAGATGTCAGGTTTATCAAAGCATACACATTAAAAAAAATAAAAAGATTGTCTCAATTGGCTGTCATTTATTCAGAGCTGAACGAATCAGAGAAAAAAGAGTTATCCCGTTCTCTAAGGGATATTTTTAAACTGCTGGGCCTTGTTTACCCTCATGATGATATGATGAAAGCCTATCAAAACCTTAAAAGCGGCACGAAAAATTCTATGGCTTATGCTGTTGAGCTTCTCGATAATACCTTAAGCAAGGAATTAAGAGACCGGCTCCTTCCCATTATCGAACAGGTTTTACCTTGAACTTTTGTCTGTTCTTATATTATGCTTATTGTTAAATGATGACTTAATGTAAAAAAGAGCAGATTCATTATGAACTTAAAGAGATTAGTGATTTTTTGTCTTATGGTTCATTTTGTTTATACAGGATTTTCTCAAGTCAAACAAACAGAAGGGCAGGAACCGTTCCCCTTTTCCGTTCATAGTCTAAAAAACGGTCTAACCGTTATTCTTTCCAGAGATGACAATCTTCCTCTGGTCACTGTTGTTTGCGCCTATAAAGTGGGCTCAGCTTATGAGAAAAAAGGGGAAGCAGGAATGGCTCATTTATTAGAAAACCTTATGTTTATGGGCTCAAGAAATGTGGGCCCCATGCAGCACATAAGGTTTATACACAGAATAGGAGGGGAATTCAACGCAGTCACATCTTGGGACAGAACACTTTATTACCAAACCGTATCTTCTAATCAGCTTCCCCTTGTGTTGTGGCTTGAATCAGACAGAATGAACTCTTTGAATTTAGAGTATTCGACTGTGGAAGAGACAAAAAATTTATTGATAGAAACATTGAAGAACCAGAATAAGGAAGATCCATTCAGAGAAAGCATGCTTGTTTTTGATCGACTGCTTTATCCGGACTTTGCGTACAACCATCCCATAATAGGAAGTGAAGAGGATCTAAAAAGCATAACTGTTAAAGATGTTAGAAATTTTTATAATACCTATTATAAGCCGAACAATGCTGTTCTCTGTATAACAGGGAATATTGACGAGGAAGACACACTCAATCTGGTAAGAAAATATTTCAGCACCATTGATCCTTCAAAAAACGTGCCTCCAGCACCCTCTTTCAAAGGAGACTTTACACAGGAAAAACAGGAACAAATTTCTATAAACGAAGCCATTACAACACCTGGCTTCAGGCTGGGCTATAGAATCGGTTCTCCTTACTCCAATGATTTTTATATTCTCTCCATGATAGACTATCTGCTCTTTTCCGGAGAAAGCTCCCGTCTTTATAAAAGATTAGTGAAAAGAAATAAGCTTGCACTGAGCATTGGCGGAGGGATAGAAAAGAGAAAGGACCTCGCTGCATTTAAAATCTTCGTTCTTTCTAATAATGAAGCCACCAAGGAGATCGCAAAAAAAGCGCTGTTTTCTGAAATAAACAGACTGAAATCATACTTGATTCCGGATCGGGAATTAATAAAGATTAAAAATATGTACAAGTCAGATTATATGGAAAATTTCTATTCTCCTGAAAAAAGAGCTCTGTTTTTAACCCAGTACTATTTATCTGGAAATGACATAAGGGATTTGAGAGGAGAATTAAACAAATATTTAAGGATAAATTCCTCTGAAATTATAGGCATTATGAACAGATATTTTACAGAAAACCATGTCCTGGTCGAGATGAGAGGCAAATGAAAACACCTATGCGGCCGGGGAAAATCTGTGTTTGTGTGTTACTGGGCCTATTCATCATTTCTTTTATGACTCCATATGTGTCAGCTCAGGAAAAATTCAGAAAAACGCCGCCTCTCCCCTATCCTTTGCCTGACCTGAATTTTCCTTCTCTTGAGTCCTTCATTCTATCAAACGGACTGCAGGTCTCAGTTGTTCAAAGGAAACCGCAGCCTTTCATTGATATACATTTGATAATCCTGACCGGAGAGAGCCTGTCCCCGGATGACCTTCCTGGTCTTGCAAGTTTCACGGCTAATATGCTTTTCAAGGGAGCTGTAGGGCTCTCTGCTTCTCAGATCGAAGAACAAATTGAATATATCGGCGGTGATTTTTCCGTTTCAACATACCCGGATTATTCTGTGTTTTCCATAACATGTCTTAAAGATTATTTAAATGATGCGGTCAAGCTTCTGGGCCAGATCCTTACCCAAGCAGACTTTCCAAAAATTGAAGTGAACAATGTTAAAAGAGACATGTTTTACAATATTGCGAGAAATACAAATCCTGAACTGCTGGGGAGAAAACTGCTCTTCCAAATTCTGTTTCATAACCATCCGTACCAAAAATATGTGTTTAACAGCAGCGTCATAAAGAGGCTGAACAGGAAAGACTTATTGACATTTTTTGACAAGTTTTACATACCCAACAATGCCAGACTTCTTATTATTGGAGATGTCGATCTCTCAGAAGTTACAAATATTACAGGTAAGCATCTGGGCCAATGGGAGAAGAAAAACGTTGAAACATATCATATCAATCCTCCGGCTCCTAAAACAAAACCGAAGATATGCTTTACAGACCTTCCTGGTGCTGATGAGACTACTCTTTTTATCGGATACGTGCTTCCTAGAGATAAGACCGGCAATTATTTTTCTTATCTAGTATTCAACCAAATCATTGGAGGATCTCATATCAGCAGACTTATCATGAATCTTCGCGAGACTAAGGGTTATGCCTATTGGGCTTTCAGTGGAATTGAACTATTTGGAAACTGTGGTTTGTTTTCTGTTAAAGCAAAGGTAAAAACAGAATATTTATATCCTTCCGTAAAAGAGATATTAAAAGAAATAAGAAGTCTCACAATGAATAAGATTCCCAATCATGAGATAGAGCAGGCAAAATCCTATTTAATAGGAAACTTTCCAATTCAAATCTCAGGACATAAGGAATTTTCCTTAAAAGTATCTGAAATAGTGGCTCTGGATATGGAAAATATTTTCTGGAAAAATTATTATGAAAACATAATGTATGTTAACTCCAGTGCTGTATTCAAGGCTTTCCAAAATGTCAGACTTTTAAATCCTGTTATCGTAATCGTCGGAGATAAAGATGTTGTGCTGGACCACATAAAGGAGTTTGAAGAAGTGGAAATCTATGATAACGAGGGAATTTTCCAATACAAATTGAAAAAAGTGATAGAAAATGATTCAACATAACAGAGCGATTTGATATAATATCCTTTTATAAAAAAACTCATAAACGGGGAGATGGGAATGAAAGAATTAAGAATCAAAAATAAAGTCCTGAAGTTAATGGAGGGAAATATTGCCCTGGTTGATGCGGAGGCCATTGTCAATGCCGCAAACAAGTCGCTGATACTTGGGGGAGGGGTCGCAGGTGCTATTCGCAGTTTCGGTGGCCCTTCTATTCAGGAAGAATGCAATTCAATAGGTCCTATAGAGGTAGGTGAAGCTGTCATAACAGGTGCAGGAAACCTGAAAGCAAAATATGTCATCCATGCCGCAGGCCCTGTATACGGCGAAGGAAACGAGGACGAGAAACTAAAGAAAGCCACCCTTAACAGCCTGAAAAGCGCGAAAAAGAAAAAAATAAGAAGTATTGCTTTTCCTGCTATAAGTGCAGGAATTTTTAGATTTCCGATAAAACGCTGCAGTGAGATCATGATAAGAGCCTGCTTGGATTTTATGAAAAAGAATGAACATCCTGAAGAAATCATACTGTGTCTCTACGGTGACAAATCTTATTCCGTTTTTGAAACAACGCTCAATCATATTGAAAAAAGCTTGAATGATCTGGATTAATGCCCTCACCTCTCACTGAATCTGCAGCAACCTCGACTTGTTCATCATCCAGGTTGGTTATTATAAACTTGCTTATTCGTATCATTTATGCAATTATTAGGAAAGAATTAAATCTAAAAAAACGATTGGAGATTATAAATGGCTAAAGATTTAAATGACTTGAAACCTTCTCTTTTATGGAAACATTTCCAAGAATTTTTAAAAATCCCCCATTGCTCAGGCAATGAGAAAGCAATCGGAGACTATATCATATCAGTAGCGAAACGTCTTAATCTTGATTACAAAAGAGATAAAATTGGAAATGTTGTTGTCTCAAAAAAAGCCTCCAAAGGCAATGAAGATGCTGTAGGTGTCATTTTACAGGGCCATTTAGACATGGTGTGTGAAAAGAATTCAGATGTTGAGCATGACTTTACTAAAGATCCCATACAAGCAGAAATAGATGGAGATTGGGTCAAGGCCAAAGGCACGACTCTGGGAGCTGATAATGGTATCGGAGGAAGTGCCTGTCTGGCGATTATGGAGACCGATGATATTGAACATCCCCCTCTTGAATTCTTGTTTACTGTTGAAGAAGAGACCGGCTTGGATGGAGCCACTCAAATTTCAGAAGGATTTTTAAAAGGGAAAAAACTTTTGAACCTGGACAGTGAAGATGAGGGGGAATTCACTATCGGGTGTGCCGGAGGAGCTGACACTCAGATTTTCGTCCCCTTTCATACAGAAAAAAAGAGCTGTGATGAAGTGTTCAAACTAAAGCTTTCCGGGTTTAAAGGAGGGCATTCAGGAATCGATATAAACATGGGCAGAGGAAATGCCATAAAACTATTATCCCGCATCCTTTGGAAATTGTCCAAGAACCTTGCCTTTCAACTGTTCAGTATCAAAGGAGGAAATCTCCGGAATGCCATACCAAGAGAAGCAGAGGCTGTCATAGGTGTTAACTCCGGAGATAAGGACAAATTCAAAAAAATGATTGAAGATGAGTTTAACAAAATAAAAAGTGAATACAAGCCAATCGAGCCTGATGCGCAGCACTCCTTTGAAGAGTATTCAGAGGATCCCGGTAAAGCCATAGTCCAGGAGGCAAAGAATACGATTATCAATCTTATCCTAAGTCTTCCCCATGGTGTTGTTTCAATGCATCCCGAGATAGAAGGGCTTGTAGAGACATCTACAAATCTTGCTGTCGTCAAGACAGAGAAGAACAAAATTCAAATTGTGTGCAGCACCCGGAGCTCCACGGGCTCGGCTCTTGAAGCAACAAGAGATGCTATAAATGCCATAGCAGAGATGGTTGATGCTGAGATTATCCGGGAACAAGGATATCCTGGCTGGAAGCCTAACCTTGAATCCGAACTCTTAAAAAAGATGAAAAAATTATACAAAGACACCTTCAACAAAGAGCCCCATGTTGCAGCGGTTCATGCTGGCCTAGAATGCGGCATTATTGGAGAAAAATTTCCGGGAATGGATATGATCTCCTTTGGTCCGACGATCGAACATCCTCATTCTCCTGATGAGAGAGTTCATATTGGTACGGTTGAAAAATTCTGGAAATTCCTTATTAAGGTGTTGGCTGAATTGACCTGACCTGTTTTCTGTTTTAGCCCGAATTCCCCTTTTTTAATACCTTAACAGCCAAGGTTTTGTATCTGTCCGATGGAATGACCTTGGCCTTCTTTTCATAGGGAGCCTTCTCTGCTTTAATGTATCCAAACAATGATTTCTCATAATCCAGGTAATCCGTTTTGCTGTATTCTTTATATTCTGATGCTGAAATATATTTTATCCGCAGAAGAGCTTTAAGCACTATTTCTATGGGCATTTCAAGATTTCTTTTAAGCCTGATTATGTCCTCAATCTTCATCTTCTTTTTTTGAAATTCTTTATTTACAAACCATTTGATCCGGGCATCAGGGACTAAAAAGTTGAGAGAGAATAAATGGGCGAACTTTTCTCTCGATGGATATAAGGGAAGATAATCATCAACGAAAATATCAGTATTGTCTAAGATGCAGATAAATTCTCTGTCTTTAAGATAATGGCAGTATTCATGAGCTGCTGTTATGAGCTGTTTTGAATAACTTTGAGCTGTATTTATCAAGGCAAACCCTGCCTTGTGCTCTTTAAAATAAACAAATGCTCCTGCTATCTCCACTCCTTTTTTGATGTTTTGTCTGAGAATACGGAGCCCGTTTGATTCGATCAGAGAGAATACATCCCTTACAGGCTGGATTCCCAAACCAAGCCTTTTTCTTTCTTCATCCGCCATTGCTTCGGGTGAAGCACCTGAATAGAGAGGAGCTTCCTCAACAGTATTCCTTAAAGTATTTTCCATATGCATGTATTCCTGGCAGTATTTTCTAAAAGTCTTTAACTCGGACTTCATGGCCTTTGTTATTCCTTTGTCTTTCATCATCCTCTCAAAAGGATCTTGTTCTTCTTCAAAAAAATAGGATGTGTTTTTATTCAAGTAATTTGATATTTTTTCAATAGAATCCAGACTTGGAAATCTTTTCCCTTTTTCAATAAGGGATATGAATTCACTTGATAGGCCCGTTCCCTTAGATACTTGTTCCTGTGTGAGGTGAAGAGACTCCCTCACAAGTCTTATTTTAACTCCCAGATTTTTTAACATCTAAATCCCCTTCAATTCTTTATATTCTTAATATATTTTATTGTCAACACTATGCTTTATGTTTAAAACCTCTTTCTAACCTGAATAGGTCAGATCAAGATTATTTATAATAACCTGGATTATTCACAAGTCGAGGTTGCTTAAACTTACTGAAATTCAGGTGTGGTCGTGGCGACATTGAAGATTTAGCCTTCGTATGAGGCTTTTCGAGGGCATCCGGCGAAGCCGGACGCTGAGTATGTCTGACCCACGGACGTGGGGAGTTACGCAAGCGCCGAGAAAAACGAAGAAGAATGGCGTTAAAAATCTGAAGGGAGCACAGACCATATCTGAATTTCATATCGGCTTGCCTATATGGTAAAAAAATGGCGATTAAAATGAAAGTAAAAACAAAAAAAAATATTTCAGTTGTCATTTTTTTAAAAAGCATGCATATCCTTGAGATCAAAACAAAAAAAGGAACATCGCCATTTTTTTATGAATAGGTCAGGCTAATATATTAAACTTGTAATTATTTCCACGAATCAATTATATTGAGATTACAACGCCGCTTTGCTCCTCGTTCAAGTGTGGCCGTGGCGACATTGAAGATTTAGCCTTCGGATGAAGCTTTTCGAGGGAATCCGGAGGCTTATTGACAATGCAGTTGTTGTTTGGTATAAAATTTTGGGGTTGAAAGAAAATGAAAAATCCGGCCTCTTAAGGATTAAAAAAATGTCAGACGAACAGTTGGAAAAAATCCTCAGCCAGTGGGAACACAAAAATTTTATAGATTTGCTTAATAATATTTACGAAGCGGTATGTATTTTAGACAAGGACTTGAGAATTTTACTCTGGAATAAGGCTTTAGAAAGACTCTCGGGCAATGAAGCCGAATCTCTCATCAACCAAAAATGTAAAAAAAACATTCTCATACAAGGGCCCGGAGAGAAATTACTCGCATGCTCTGAAATGTGCCCCCTGATACAGAGTCTAAAAGATAAAATTCCCAGGACGTATAAAGTCTATATCCTTCATAAAGAAGGTTATAGACTTCCTGCCCAAATGGGAATACTGCCGATTGTCAACAAAAACAATACTGCAGACGCTTCCTTAATCACATTTCATGAGTATTCTCCAAAAGTGAGCATGCCGCACCTTACACAGGAACTGAGGTATATGAATATGCTCGATCCCCTCACAAGTATGGGAAACAGAAGATATATTGAAATAAATCTTGCTTCCAGATTGGAAGAGATGAAAAGATATGGGTTCCGGATAGGGATTTTGTTTTGTATTTTAGACAAAGTAAACTCAATAAAAGGAGCCTACGGAACTGTGGTTAAAGACAAAGTCATCAAGATGATAGGGAAAACCATATCCAGCAACATCCGTTTTTTTGAGTTCGCTGGAAGATGGGAAGAAGATTCTTTTCTTGTTATCCTGATCAATGTTGATTCTCATAAATTAGATCTTATTGCTAATAAATTAAGGCTGCTCGCCGAACAATCAAGCATACTCGTAGAAGACATCCTCATTCATACGACCATTTCAATTGGAGGCGTTTTGGCTGCGTCTTCAAGCACAAAAGATTCTCTTATAAAAAAAGCGGAAAATTTTGCACATATAAGCCAGAAAGAAGGTCAAAACAGAGTGACTTTGGGCTCTGACAGATACTGATTATACCCGGATTATTCACGCCAAATTTTTTATGAATAGTACAAGTCGTATATATTTCTTAAAATTTCTTCATGATTGTATTACAATTCTGAGATAAACTTGTTTTGCGTATGACCTGGATCGATCGCGTTCCCTTTAGAAGAACAGACCAGGTTAAATGTGACCCTGGATAATGGAAAAGAATGATTCTATAAAGGCTTTCTTTAAAGCTCTGAAGATTTCTTTGAAAAATTATTCCATATACGACAAGAACCATCCTTCCTATATAAAATCAATACAGATATTAAAAACCGAGCTGGACAGATTATTTAATTTTTTTGACCGTTCCATTCAAATCGGATTTTCTCCTGACACCGTTTTTTTTCAAAAAGAGCCTCTCAAAAATGAGAAGCTGTATACTGAGGTCGCACAAATATGCCATCTTCGAAAACTCAAGACTTTAGAAATAAAACCAGCGGTCACCTCAGAAGAACTCGACTTGTTTTTATCTAAACTCTTTCTTCCCAGACAGGATATATTTAAAAGCGGCGGGATAAAAAAGCTCGTAGAAAAAGAAAGGATATCAAATATAAAGATACAAGAGCTGGATTATTCTCAACTGTTAAAAGGAGAAGGCGAAGAAATAAAAGACCTTTGGACATATCTTCTTAAAGAAGCTGCAGAAGAAAAAAATGAACAGAAAATGAAATACCTGTCAGATAACTGTGAATTGATTTATGATAAAGTCAGCGCAGAAGAGATTCTCCTGGATAAAGAACTGAGCGAAAGCTTTAAAAGTTTTTTTTCTTATTTGATCAAAAACAAAAAAAAAGAATATGCCTCCTTTTCAAAAAATCTAATTAAATCAGCTTTAAGCAGCAAACAAATTCCCTCAAAAGAAAAAATTGATGATTTAAAACATCTTATAAAGGATTTAAATGAAAAAGATCTGGCCTCTACGCTTTGGGAAGAAATAACAAGCAAGGATGATTTTAATGAAGTCAGCTTTCAAATTTTTTCCGACCTGGTTGAAGAGGAAAAGCACCATAAGATCGCAGAATCTCTTTCCGATGTGTTTAAGCGAAGCGCTTCAGATAAAAGAAACGAAAAAACCATCCAAAAGATAAGAAATCTCTTATCCTGCACATCCAGTCCCTACATGTCTGAGATATACAAAAAACCACTCCAGACCCTGCTCGAAGATATATCAGCAGAAAAATCAAAAAAAGTAAGTTTCGATGAATCCCATCTAAAGAAAAACTATCAATTAATCCTTCTTAATTTACTGGAAAAAGAAAAAGACAAAAAAGACTCTTCCCGCCTGCTCAAGACTATTCTCGATGAATGGGAATACATAACAGAGAAAGAAGATATTAAGTATTTGAAACAGGTTTATGAAACAATAGATGGAAAAAAGGATGTCTTATGTTCATTGCCGGACTTTGAGAAATTAGAATCGGCCATAATGGAGTTCATAGAAGAGATGATTCTCAAAGGAGAGCTTTCCTTGCATTTTGACTATTTTATTGAACATATAGGCCGTAGTACGAAAGATGAAAATAAATATTTAGAAAAAATTTTTACTGAAGAAGTCATCACTCCTTATATATTGAAAGCGTTTTTTCGTTTTTTCACTGGTTATTTGTTTTATTTTAATGTGAATTTAGAACAAAGGTCCGGTGATGATATGCTTCTTCAAAAGATAACAGAAAACCTGAGCCTCATAGATTCCCCGATCTCATTGGTTACACTTAAATCCATATTTAAACTCGGGACAAATAACATTAAGGTAAAGGCATTGAAAGCCATGAGAAATCTCACTGAGCATGACGATAAATTTCTCTTTCCTCTTCTTAAGAAGAAAAACTATGACCTTAAAAAAGAAGCATTTGCACTTCTTGCCCGTAATGAAAGCAGTAAATTTAAAGCACTTGATTTGTTGTTTTCCTTTAGATCCCCTTTAGGGATCATGAATAAAAGGCTTTGCAAACATATCCGCATCGTTGATGAGCTTGAGGCCCGTTCAGCAAGAGGGCATCTGATTTCTCTGGCTGGGAAAAAATTTATATGGAATAAAAACCTAAGAAACCAAGCGAAGCGAGTATTGAGGAAATGGGATGATAGAGAAAGTCAAAAAAGCATTATTTGATTTAACTTCAGCAGTTCAGGCAAGAAAGTTATATTCAAAGGAGCATCCTGAATATTCCAAGAATATTGAGAACGCCTATAAGAAAATAAAGAATATCCTGAATGAAAAAGATAAACTTATCATCGGAATCATAGACGATGAGTTAACCTGGGAAAATGAGATTCTCTTTGATGTTTCTAGAAAAGTCAAATCTTTATTAACCTATCTTCAGGGCAGAAACATAGAGAAAATCAAGTTTTTTCTTCCTCTGGAACAACGGGAACTGGATAGTTTTGTTTCATTCCTGTCCATACCCGTAAAAGAACATGCTGAAGATGTGCAGAAGTATTTGCTAGAGAAAGGAATTAAAAATATACAGGCCGGGAAAATCAAGGCTCTTTCTGAAACAGAAAAGACCGGGGGCAGGTTGGCTTCTCTTAATGAACTGTACGAAACTGCTTTTAAGAACTCCGTAGAACTGACAAGGGAATCAATAACAAAAATTCTCAACAATAAAGAGATAGATTATCTGGATTTGAGATTCCATATTTCAACACTTATTGAACATTATGCCGGAAACTACAACGAAACCGATCATTTGATTTCACTTAAAAACCAAGACTTCCCAGTATTCATTCATCAGTTAAACGTTAGTGTCCTGTCCATGTATTTTGCCTCTAAACTGGGCTTATCCAGAGACAGGGTTATTGATATAGGCATTTCGGCTCTTTTTCATGATATCGGAGAAACGGCTGCAGGCAAAAAAACGGAAAACGATGATAATGAATCAGGAGGACCCGAGTCTTCTGAAACAGAGGATTATGGAACAGCCGGCAGTAAAATCCTTCTAGGATATAGAAACAGCCTGGGAATATTGCCGGCGGTTGTGGCCTTTGAACATCCTCTCATCCTTGACAAAGCCTGTCCAGGAGTAAAGTATCCTGCAGAACCGCATCTTGCTTCACGAATCATATCAATATGTGATATTTATGATAAGCTTTTTCAAAAACACCTATTTGATGAATTCTTCTCTTTTGAAGATATCTTCAAAAACATGACAGAGAAAAAGAAGTATTCTTTTGATCCGGAACTGGTTGACCGTTTCTTTGAAATAATGGGTGTTTGGCCTATAGGGACCATCGTGCTCCTGAACGATCAGAGAATCGGGTATGTAAAAAAAGTGAACAAAAAGGATAAATTCAGGCCGGTCATAAAGATCCTGTCGCCTGAAAGTAAAAAAGGGATGACAGATTTATCCAAAGAAAGAAAAAAGATAAAGATCTTAAAATCTTTAAATCCTTTGGGAGAAGGGAAAAAATATTCTGATTTAATGAAATCAGAATAAAAAGCATTCAAAAATATTCCAGTTGTCTTTTTGGCAGAAAACATGTATATCCTTTAAAGCAAACAAAAAAAGGAACACCGCCATTTTTCATGAATAGGTCAGATTAGATATGAAAAGAAGGGAGGTTATCGCAGGTTTGGGTTGGATGGCTATAACAAGCCCTTTTTTATTATCATGCAAAGGAGGAAAAATCAAAATGAAAAAAGAAATCCGCACAAAAAACGCTCCTAAAGCCATTGGACCTTATTCCCAAGGAATAGAGGCCAACGGGATTGTTTTCGCATCAGGGCAGATCGCTATAGACCCTGTAACGGGAGAACTGAATACAGGTTCCATTGAGGAGCAAACACGCTTAGCTCTGACAAATCTCAAAGGAGTGATTGAAGGATCTGGCTGCACACTCGATAATGTGGTCAAGTGCACTGTTTTCCTGGAAGACATGGAAGATTTTTCTAAAATGAACAGTGTTTATAGTGAGTTCTTCATGCCCCCCTTCCCTGCGCGTGCTGCTGTGCAGGTCGCTCGGCTTCCAAAAGACGTTAAAGTGGAAATAGAAGCCATAGCTGTCAAATAAATCGTTTTTTTTTCAAAAATCATATATTTCCTTGATATTTTCCACCATTACAGTTATATAATAGGAGTATTCATAAGGATTTTGAGAAATCTTACTTATTATGAAAAAAGTACTGATTGTTGAAGATGAAGGTATTGTATCCTTGGATTTAAAAAGCACCCTCTCCAATTTCGGGGATATTATATCTGAGATCTCTTTCAATGCTGAAGAGGCCATTGAAATGATAAAAAAGAATAAACCCGACTTAGTGCTTATGGACATAGGGCTTAAGGGCGAGATAGACGGAATCGAGGCGGCCAGAATTATCATCAATGAATACAACATCCCTGTTGTTTTTTTGACTGGATTTGCTGACAGAAATACGAAAAAAAAAGCAAATTCTATTCCTCATGCCGGATATATGACGAAACCGGTCAATGAAGACGATCTTAAAAAACTAATAAACGATATTTTGTTTTAAATTATTTTCAAAAGAAAAAATGCCTATATATGAATTCAAATGCTTAAAATGCCAGCCAGAATAAATTTGAAGAAATCATTCCCGTAAAAAAAGAAATAAAAATAAAGTGCCCTTTATACGGATCGGATAAAATACAGAAATCTTTTTTCACTTTGTGCCCTTTTTTACTGGTTATAAGGCTCTCTTGACATTCCATGCTCCATAAGCATAATCTACCTCTAATGAGGACACAGATACGAATAGGCATTGATACCGGAGGGACCTTCACGGATTTCCTGATATATTCTGACGGAAAAATTCACATTAAAAAAATCCCCTCGACACCCAAAGACCCCTCGGATGCGATCTTAAAAGGGGTTTCAGGCTATTTAAAAAAAACTGATTCCATCCACATTATCCATGGAACCACTGTTGCCACAAACAGCCTTTTGGAAAGAACCGGCGGGCCTATTGTCCTCCTGACTACCAGAGGATTTGAAGATGTCCTGTTCATAGGAAGGCAGACGCGAAACAGCCTCTATTCCCTTAAAGGAGAGAAAAGAACACCTCTTCTTCCCCGTTCCAGATGCATCGGGCTAAATGAAAGAACTTCCTCCTCCGGTGAAATACTCGTTAATATCTCTGAAGAAGAGATCAGGAAGGCTGTCAAAAAATTAAAAACCATAAAGGCAAAAGCCGTAGCCGTTTCATTCATAAATTCATATGCCAATGCTGAAAACGAAAAAAAAGTACACAGAGTTTTTGAAAAGGCTGGTTATCCTGTTTCTCGGTCAAGCGACATTCTGCCTGAATACAGAGAATATGAAAGAACCGTAGTGGCCACAGTAAACGCATATTTAATGCCTGTTATAAGCCAATATTTGTCCAATCTGGGGAAAAAATTAAAAAATGTATACCTTCGCATCATGCAGTCGAACGAGGGACATATATCAACGGAAACCGCGAAAAAAGAGCCCATAAGGACCGCGCTTTCGGGCCCTGCTGGCGGCGTGGTAGCTGCGTATTATGTGGGAAAGACAGCTGGCTATAACAAAATGGTCACTTTTGATATGGGAGGAACCTCTTCGGATGTATCCTTAATAGACGGAAAGATACAGAGAACGAATGAAAATAAAATCGGTGAATTTCCGGTCAGACTGCCTATCATCGATATAAATACAGTAGGTGCGGGAGGAGGATCTATTGCCTATATAGATAAGGGTGGTTCCCTGAGAGTAGGCCCCAGAAGTTCCGGAGCTGATCCGGGGCCGGCCTGCTATGGTAAAGGAAATCTTCCCACTGTCACAGATGCAAATCTGGTATTAGGGAGATTATCAGCTGAACATTTTTTAGGCGGACACATGAAAATTTTCCCTGAAAGAAGTTTTGATTCCATCAAAAAACTGGGAGATAAAATAAACAAGTCCGTTTTAGAAACAGCTTCTGGAATCATTAAAATAGCTAATGCAAACATGAGTAAAGCCATCAGGGTTATTTCCATAGAAAGAGGAATTGATGTCAGAAATTTTGTTCTTTTCTCCTTTGGAGGAGCAGGGGGAATGCATGCCGCGGAGATAGCATTAGGACTGCATATCCCCACTGTTTTGATTCCTAAAAATGCCGGAGTCCTTTCATCATTAGGCCTGCTTCTGGCTGATTCAACCAGAGATTACTCAAAGTCTGTGCTGAAGCCCGCAGGCCCTCTGTCTTCGGACAGGGCCATTGAAAAAGAATTCGCCAAACTGGAAGAAAAAGCCATAACTGACATGCACAAGGAAGGTTTTTCAAGGGAAAATATCAAGCTGAAAAGGTTTCTGGATCTCAGGTACCTTGGACAGTCTTATGAAATAACCATTCCCTACAAAAAGAACAGCAATTATTTTAATGAATTTAACAAATCCCATGAAAGATTGTATTCGTACAGTCATCCGGGGCGTTCTGTTGAAATCGTTAATGTCAGAATAAAAGCTGATGGAAAAACACGTAAAATCAAATTAAAAAAAGCCATCAGGGGAAAACCAGGTCCTGAAAAGTCATTCATAAAGAAACAAAACATTTATTATAAAGGTATTTATAATGCTTCCCCTGTTTATGAACGTTCTCTGCTGGAACCCGGGAATAAAATGTATGGACCTGCTCTTATTGTCGACTATGAATCCACAACATTCATTCCAGCTGAATACAAGGCTGAAATCGATGCGTATCTGAATATCATTTTATCCAGAAAGGAAGAGAGACATGGTTCAATTTGATGCCATCGAACTTGAACTTTTCAAAAATCTATTCATATCCATTTCTGAAGAAATGGGAGCTGTGCTGGAAAGGACTTCCCTGTCTCCGAATATCAAAGAAAGAAAAGATTTTTCATGCGCTCTCTTTAACAAAAGAGGAGAAACCTTTGCCCAGGGGTCTCATATTCCGGTACATCTGGGTGCTATGCCGCTTTCAGTTCAAGCTTCCCTGGACTATGTGAATTTTGAAGAAGGAGATGTAGTCATCTTGAATGATCCGTATAAAGGGGGCACTCATCTTCCGGATGTGACATGTATTTCCCCTGTTTTCACTGAGCACTCACTTTCATTTTTTGTTGCGAACAGAGCCCATCACTCTGATATTGGGGGAATGAGCCCCGGTTCAATGCCTCTGGCTTCAGAAATATTCCAGGAAGGGCTCATCATCCCTCCTGTAAAACTGGTAAAAAAGGGAGAACTGGATAAGGACCTTCTCAACTTCATACTGGCCAATGTACGCACTCCAGAAGAAAGGAAAGGAGACATCACTGCACAGATCGCTGCCAACAATAAAGGCAGAATAAGATTGGAAGAGACGATTAAAAAATACGGACCGGAAATCATCACTGAATACGCCTCTCTTATTCAAGATTATACGGAAAAAATATTGAGAGAAACCATAAAAACCATTCCAGACGGAGAATATGAGTTTTGTGATTATATGGATGACGACGGCATCAGTAATGAACCGGTTAAAATCGCAGTAAAGATGACAATAAAAAGGGACCGGGCTATCATTGACTTCAGTTCCTCCTCGAAACAGGTAGCAGGCGGCATTAACGCAAATTCAGCCGTTACCTATTCTGCTGTTTTGTATGTTTTTCGTTCCTTAGTGGAGGAAGACATTCCCTTTAATACGGGCCTTCTCAGGCCTTTGGCCATCATTGCTCCGAAGGGTACGGTTATAAATGCCGAATATCCGGCTGCCACAGCAGGCGGCAATGTCGAGACATCGCAGAGGATCGTCGATGTCCTTTTAGGAGCTCTTTATCAGGCAGTGCCAAAAAAAATCCCTGCTGCTAGCTCAGGAACCATGAATAATGTCACTTTTGGTGGTTTCGATCCTGAAAGAAAATCCAGATTTGCTTATTATGAAACCATTGGCGGCGGGATGGGTGCTGGATTAAACTATAATGGATTAAGCGGCGTTCATACCCATATGACAAACTCTTTAAACACACCTCTTGAAGCTATGGAAAAATACCTTCCTCTTTACATACAAAAATATTCCATAAGATCCCGTTCCGGAGGCTCTGGTAAAAACAGAGGAGGAGACGGAATCATCCGTGAATATAAATTCCGAGTTCCCACACAAATATCCATCATTTCCGAAAGGAGGAAATTTTCTCCTTATGGTCTTGAAGGCGGAGGGAACGGGGAAAAGGGGATTAACAGGCTGATCCGTTCGAACGGACAAAAAATAAAGTTAGGTTCGAAAGTGAATTTAAAAGCAGATACCGGTGATGTCCTTCACATAGAGACGCCAGGTGGAGGCGGTTATGGCAAGAAAGACTAAAAAGAGCCGCTTCGGGCCCGGATTTCTGGTGACAGCCGCTTTTATAGGTCCGGGAACTGTTACCACCTGTTCCATAGCAGGCGCGGATTTTGGATATTCTCTGATTTATGTTCTCATCTTTGCCACAGTGACCACAATAATACTTCAAGAGATGGCTGGAAGGCTCCCTCTGGGCTCCGGGCTTGACCTCGGTCAATCCTTAAGAGAATACCCCAGCAGCAAACTTGCAAAAATCATATTTATAGGCTTAACTATTTCAGCTGTTTCCTTTGGTTGTGCGGCCTATGAAGCCGGGAACATCATAGGAGGATCACTGGGACTCGAAATGATCACTTCATTACCCAAAAAAAATTGGGTCTTATTGATATCCGCAGCATCTATAGGCTTATTGGCATTAAAAAAATACCGGATCATCGAAAAAGCCTTGGTGTCATTGGTTTTTCTTATGAGCGCATCCTTCATCACAGCTCTTATCATAATAAAACCGGATCTCACCCTTATTTTTAAGGGATTTATTCCTTCATTTCCGAAAAACTCTCTTTTTATCGTGCTGGCCCTTATCGGCACTACTGTGGTCCCCTATAATCTTTTTCTTCACTCGTCTGCTGTAAAGAAAAAATGGAAGTCAAAAACTAATCTCAAAGATTTCAGAAAAGACTTGATCCTTTCCATTTGCCTGGGAGGTTTCATTTCCGTATGCATCATCGTGACTTCAAGTGTGGCGTTTTTCCATAAAGGGATCCATATTGCCAGCGGAGCCCAGCTGGCCCAGCAGCTCAAACCTCTCTTCGGGCCTTTGACAAATTTTCTTTTCGGACTTGGTTTTTTTGCCGCAGGTATGAGTTCCGCTGTCACAGCACCCTATGCTGCAGCTTTTGCTTCCTCGGGCGTGTTAGGATGGAAGGAAGATAATACTGTGTCATTTCGTCTGGTATGGATGGGAGTCATCTTAGTCGGTTTTGTTGTATCCATGTTTGATTTCAATCCCATATCCGTTATTGTTTTTGCCCAGGTAGCAAACGGCATTATTTTACCTGTGGCTTCTCTTTTCCTTTTAATAGTGCTCAATGATAAAAAAAGAATGAAGGAAATGGCCAATAATTTCAAAAAGAATTTATTAGGAATCGTGGTCATATCCGTCGTATCGCTCATCGGGATATGGAATATAATCAAGTTGTTCGTAAAATAAGCGGTTGGTTGCTGAAATCACTCTCTAAGAGCTAATTCAACCGCTGCACGGGCATGAATGTCAGTAGTATCATATAAAGGAATATCATAGTCTTCCTGTTTTACCAGGAGAGGAATTTCCGTACACCCCAGTATGATTCCTTCGGCCCCTCTTGAGCTAAGAGATGAGATAATATCCTTGAATTTATTTTTTGATACTTTGCTTATTTCCCCTTTAACCAGCTCTTTGTATAAAATGTTATGGATGATTTTTCTCTGTTCTTCATAAGGGATAATCACTTCGATACCATGCGTTTTCGTTAATCTTCCCTTATAGAATTCCTGTTCCATAGTAAATCTTGTACCAAGAAGGCCAACTTTTTTCTGTCCTTTGATTTTTATCTGCTCTGCTGTTACATCTGCAATATGCAGTAAAGGTACGGTGAGACAGGATTCAACTTCCGGGGCCATCTTGTGCATGGTGTTTGTGCAAATGACGATAAAATCAGCTCCTGCTTTTTCAACTCTTTGAGCCGCATCAATCATGATGTCAGTCAATTCATCCCACCTGCCTTTATGCTGGAGTTTTTCGATTTCTTCGAAATCGACTGAATACATAAGACATTTAGCCGAATGAAAACCTCCGAGTTTTTCTTTAACGGCCTGGTTCAATATTCTATAATATTCAAGAGAAGACTCCCAGCTCATCCCTCCTATTAATCCGATTGTCTTCATGTCCTTACTCCTTTTTTATCTTGGATTCGCTATAAAAAATAAAGTATACATGAAATAAGTTTAAATTTGCAGAAAAATATATTATAAACATAATAACCTGGATGATGAACAAGTCGAGGTTGCTGCAGATGCGAGGCACAGGGTGCGAAGCTGTGGTCCTTCACCGCGAGTACCCTGTAACGAAGCAGATGCAGTGAGAAAGGAACATCGCCATTTTTTTATGAATAGTTCAGGCTAATATCTAGCATGAAAAAAGACATACAGAACAAGCTGGTCCGTCAGCTCGGACTTTTTGATTCCACTATGGTGATGATGGGAATCGTCATTGGCTCTGGAATATTTTTAACCACAGGGATAATGGCAAAATCAATACCATCAGCTCCTCTTATTCTTCTTGCCTGGATAGTGGGGGGACTCCTTACTTTTACGGGAGCCCTGACCTATGCTGAACTGGGGGCAGCTATGCCTGAAGCTGGGGGTCAGTATGTTTATCTTAAAGAAGCCTACGGCCCACTTGCCGGTTTTCTCTTCGGATGGATACTCTTCCTGGTATATATGACCGGAGGCATAGCTGGTCTGGCTCTTGCCTTTTCTGAATACACAGGATACCTCTTCTCTCCCCTTTCAACCCATAACATACTTCTGTCGTTTGATATAAATTTATTTCACAAAACTCTGACTTATTCTCTTTCTGCCGGGCAGCTGACTGGAGTAGGCATCATAACTTTTTTATCTCTATGCAATTTTTTAGGAGTGGGATTTGGAAAAAGAATCCAGAATTTCGTTACTGTTATAAAGATAGGAACCATTTGTGCTATCATCATTCTTGGTTTTGCTTTAGGAAAAAGCACAGTTGAAGATTTTTCCTTAAATCCCGGGGGTATGAATCTATCTCAACTCATCATTGGTTTTGGAGTAGCTCTGGTTGCCGTGTCCTGGGCTTTTGATGGATGGAATAATGTGAATTTTGTTGCCGGGGAGATAAAAAAACCTGAGAAAAACCTTCCTAAAGCGCTTTTTCTGGGAACGTTAGGGGTTACCCTCCTGTATGTTCTCATAAATTATATTTATTTATGCGCACTCCCTATCCCGGAAATGACGGGAGTAGTAAGAATAGCAGAGAAGGCGACCGCCTCTATGTTCGGGAATTCAACAGGGATAGTTATATCTCTGGCCGTCATAGTGTCTACTTTTGGTTCTTTGAACGGCTCTATTATGACTGGTCCGAGAGTGTATTATGCTATGGCCAAAGACAGGCTGTTTTTTAAACAAATCTCAAAGGTGCATCCGAAATTTCACACGCCGGGGGCTGCCATTCTCCTACAGGCACTATGGGCTTCGCTCCTGACTATCCTGGGTTCATTCGAACAGATCTTTACATTTGCCATGTTTGCCGCCATTGCGTTTTGGGTAGCGGCCGCTGCTTCGGTTTTCACTTTAAGAAAGAAATACCCGATGATGAAGCGGCCTTACAAAACGTGGGGCTATCCCTTTATCCCTGGCCTATTCATACTTGCCAGCACAGGCATCCTTTTAAACACCTTGATTGAAAAAACAGTAGAATCGGCAGCAGGGATTGTTCTCGTTCTCCTAGGCATACCTGTTTATTACTACTGGAGACGAAAGGCCTTCGCATCCAAGCGAATTGAAAATGATGAAGAGAAAGGAGATCGACGGTTCTGACAATGGCCGCTCTCATAAAGGAATCCAAGAAATACAGAAACAAAAATATATGCTTGATTATCAGCGGACCAAAAATAGACAGCGGCCAGCTCAAAGAAATTTTATAGAGAATTCCTACAGCACTTTCTTCAGCTTTTTTTTCTCAATAATAACATGACCCTGATACGAAACATAGTTCATAAGTACGAGGGCTCTTTCTTTCGGATTCAGTCCTTTTTTAAAGATCCCTTTTAATCCCTTCATGGGCCCTTCCATTATTTGCACTTCATCCCCTACCTCAGGCTCGCTTCCGTATTTATCTAATTCAATAAATCCGTTGATTTCTCTTTTCCTGATTTCCTCTATGATTGTTTCCGAAACAGGAATAGGGCCCTCTTTGTTTCCAACGATCCTCTTGACGCCTCTCGTGTATTTGACTTTTTTGTATTGATCCGGATAATCGAAATAGAGGAACTCGTAGCCTGAGAAAAAGGGGAGTATTTTTTTTTCCTGTTTATATTTAGGATTATAGACTTCAAAACCACCTTCCTGAAAAAGCCTTTCCACTTGAAACTCTTTCTTTGGCTTTGTGTTCAGTACAAACCAGTCTTTCATTCAATCACTCCCTGCCTTTTGCTTTTTCTGTTATTTTAAACCTCTGATAGTATTCCGGCCTCCGGTCCAACAAAAAATACTTTCTGGCTGTGCATCGATGAACCTCACCCAAATCGCATTGGGCATAAAGAATAGAATCTTCTTCCTTTGGAGCCCGGGCTATGACATCCCCATCCGGATTCACTACAAATGATTCTCCTGCGAAATTTAATTTATCTTCTTCTCCCACTCGATTCGTCAAAGCAGCAAAGTATCCGTTCTGAAAAGCAGCTACCCTTATTTCTGCCTCAAACATGCCTGCTGGCCACTCCCCTTTAGCTCCTGCCTGCGGGATCAGTACGATTTCTGCCCCGTTTAAAGCAAGATTTCTCATATATTCGGGAAAGTGCCGGTCATAGCAAACAGCAATCCCAACCTTTCCCACTGCTGTACTGTACACGAACTCATGAGAATTTCCAGGGGAGTAATATCCCTTTTCATAAAAGCCCATCCCATCCATTATATGGGCCATTCTTACAATCCCGAGGATTTCTCCGTTTGAATCAATCACAGGAGAAGAGTCATAAGTCTTATCTCTGTCTCTTTCGAAAAGATTCAGCACTGTCACGACTTCATATTCCTCGGCCAGTTTTGTGAATATGTCAGTTGTGGGACCTGGAATAGTCTCAGCCATGTCAATATCTTTCGGACTTGCCGGATTCTGAGGAAGAAAATAAGAGAACCCCAGTTCTGCATAGGATATAAGCTGGGCTCCGTTTTCCGCTGCCTTTTTAAAAGCATAGATCCCCTTTTGCACGTTATATCCCTTGTTTTTACTGCATGATTGCTGAATAAGGGCGATTTTCACTTTTCTCTCCTTTTCACAGTATTATCGGCAATTTTGACTATTGACGCAAGTCAATCTGGATTAAGAGATAAAATATGGATGGTTTTATATCCATAAGTATAAAATCCGGGGAGATTTTCGGAACTTCTTCTATTGATTCTTCTCCGTTTTTATTCTTTTAATTTTTTAAAAAAAAGATTATGTTATATTATTTTATCATAGACAGTGATATTAGCCTGGATTATTCACAAGTCGAGGTTGCTGCAGATGCGAGGCACAGGGTGCGAAGCTGTGGTCCTTCACCGCGAGTACCCTGTAACAAAGCAGATGCAGTGAGGTCGGCTTGCCTGTAAGGTAAAAAAATGGCGATTAAAATGAGATTGAAAACAAAAATAACTATTCAAAAGATAGAAATAAGGGATATGGATTCACTTTAATGCATTACAAAATAAAGAAAAGTCTCGTATTTGGTTTCCTTTTATTTGTCTTTTTTTTGGACAGCCGTATCTTTGCAGAACAGAGGCCAAAAATCGGCCTAGTACTGGACGGAGGCGGTGCTCTCGGGCTTGCCCATATAGGTATTCTTAAAATGCTGGATGCCCATCAAATCCCTGTCGATTGTATTGCGGGAACAAGTATAGGAGGCATTATTGCTGCTCTTTATTCTATGGGATACAGCGGCAGGGAAATACAGGAGCTCGCTGAGAACATGGATTGGAGCTCTTTTTTTTCCGACACACCTAAAAGGCCAATACAGCCTTTTTTCCAAAAAAGGCTAAACGGGAAATATCAGTTTGAATTCGGAGCTGAAGGATTTGTGCCCGCACCACCCAGCGGTCTGATATACGGTCAAAAAATCTCGCTTTTTTTCTCTTCCCTCACAATCCCATATGAACATTTGAATGACTTTGATGAGCTCCCTATTCCTTTCCGGTGTGTGGCTGTTGATTTGATCTCAGGAAAGGAAGTCGTCCTGGCAAACGGCTCCTTATCCAGGGCCATGCGTTCGACCATGTCCATCCCTTCTGTTTTCAGTCCGGTGGATCGGGAGGATTACCTCTTAATAGACGGAGGGCTTTTGAACAATCTTCCTATCAATGTGGCCGTGGAGATGGGAGCTGACATTGTTATTGCCGTAGACTTGAACAAACCCCTTTACAAAAAAGAGGATCTTGATTCCGCATTTCATATCCTGCAGCAGAGCATAAAAATCGTAGAGCTCGACCACTCTTCCACCAATTCATCCAAGGCTGATTTTGTGATAAGACCGGATCTGAGAGAGTATACAATGTTCGACTTCATTTACAAGGATAAATTAAAAGGAATTATAAAAGAGGGAGATAAGGCCGCTGAAAGGAGCTGGCCTGTACTAAAGGATATGCTTGAAAAAAGGCACATCCTGGAAAGTGAATATTTGAATACAAAAAAGACATCAACCAACAATCCCATCATCCAGAGCATATATATAAAGGGAATCAAAACAATCCCGTATAAAGCCATCATATCAAAGCTGGAGATTCAAAAAGGCAGGCCGTTTAAAGCTGAGGAGCTGAAAAAGAAATTTCCTGAAGTAAAGCAAGACCTGAGGCTTAAAAGCCTGAGTTATAAAATTGTTCCAGTCTCTTCTGATGAGGTCAAACTCATCGTGACACTTGAAGAAACTGAAAATCCCATAGTAAAACAATTATCAATAACAGGAAATACAAAACTTTCCGCTCCCTTTATTGAAAGACTGTTTGGGCTAAAAAAAGATACCCGATTCGATGAGAAAGAGATAAGGAATAAGATACTTAAAATGTACAGCTTTAGATATTTTACGAACATTCAATATGAAATTATTCCAATAGGAAAAAATGAAGTCGAACTGCATTTGTCTGTAAAAGAGTCCAAGCAGAACTCTTATTATGCGGGAATACGCTATGATGACAGACATAAGATAGTGGGTGCGGCCGCTTTTAATGCCAATAATGTTCTTTTTCCAGGACTCAGGTCTGAAAATGAAGTTCAATTCATCGGTTTGACCCGGTTTCATTCATTGCTCTACTATCCCACGCGCAGTTTTGCTGTTCAGGCTTATCCCTATTTCAACATAGAATATAAGGATGTGCCGACTCATATCTTCGACGGGATGGGTCATGTTCTGTTAAACTACAGAAACCGTAGTGTTGATTTGGGGTTAGGAGCCGGATTTCTTCTTTCAAACACCATCAACTCAGAAATAGGGATTCATCAGGAATTTATGATTCTGAGAAAAGGTTCCTCTGATATCGGGAACCTTTATTTTCCGGATTTAAAAGAATCCCTTCGAAAAATATGCGCTGCCTTTACAATCGACACTCTGGATGATGTCCTCCTCCCCTCTCAAGGCATGTATTTAAGAGCCGAATATGAAGGGAGCCTTAAAAAACTCGGCTCAGATAAAGAATATCAGTCATTCGGCCTGTCCGCTGATATATACGATACGTATAAGGACCATACTCTGAGACTATATGCCTTTATTGGAGAAAGCTCCCATTCCCTTCCCTTATATAAATTTTTTAATAAGGGGAAGCCTTTGACATTTATCGGAATGGACTATGACCAGGTCTTTGCTAACAGGATTAAAATACTCAGGATTGATTACCGCTATAACCTTAACAATCTGATTCATTTAAAATATATGTCAAATATAGCTTTTGATGTTGAGAAACGCTTCCCTGAAAAAACATATTCACCTGAGATATTATGGGGAACAGGCCTCGGAATACAGCTTTACACACCTCTTGGAACCGCAGAGCTCATATACGGGCTGGGAAGCAAGAGCTTTGAGTCTCCGAAAAAATCTCAAGATGTTTTGTATTTGACTCTAGGAACCAAATTCTGATCTTATTTATCTTTTTCTTTTTTTTCTTTATTAGAATCCGGTTTTTTTATGCCAGCATCAAGATGGTCAAAGTTCATGGCTGCATTAAAAAGGAGAGAAAAGCTTCCATGTGTTTCATATCTCCACATAGGATTTATGGCAAAGAAAAGCACATGGCCTTTGCCTATGGAGACATCTATGACAGCAGGCTTGTTTTGGAGTTCTTCAGCGCCTTTCATCATTCCGCTGACCAGGAGGTCTTCTTCCCTGTCGAAACGGAGAAGGACTCGAACCTTTTGAAGGTCAGGAGGCATATAGAGAGCTATCAAATCCCTATACTCCGGAGGGATGCCCGCTGCAGCGCCTTTGGCTTTTCCCCATTCATGGGGACGTCCCTGTATAACATCCGGATCATTCAACCCTCCCCTTCCGCTGGGTCTTCCCCCTCCTCCTCCTCCGAATAGAGTGGAAAGGTCCGCTCCGCCGGTAAAAGCTTTAATCCCCGTTTCAAGGACCGGTGACCCGTTAAAATAAACACCTAGTGTGTCATCATACCCATAGGTAACAGGGCTCAATTTATCCGTAATTCTGGCCTGCAGCACAGAACCGGACATTCTTAAATTCTGAGTCCTGACAACAGCCACACTTTCTACTAATCCATAATCAATAGGAAGACTGGCATTGCTGGTTATGGGAATAAACAGGCCTCCGTTTTCAATGAAATTTTTCAGATGGACCACTCCTTCTATTCCCATGCCACCCCGGATATCATCTATGGCATCCGGACCTCCTAAGTTCGGATACTTTTCCATTTTTTTCCAAGGCACAGGTGTTTCACCTCCTACGCCGTTCACCAGCCTCTGCGCTTTTCCCAGCATAACCGGCGGGAAAATGATCACATCGTACTTGTCTTTAAGGTTCTCTATGTTTTTTATATCATGCACGGATATATATGAATATGGAATTCCTAGTCTTTCAAAAGAAAGGCGGAACCATCCTTCGTTTTGGGTGGATATCCATGTGTGAAGGATCGCTATGCGCGGAACAGCCAGCTTATGGTTTTTGACATCAGGTATCTCTTTGACCCCCCAGGCTTTAAGGCCTAATCTTTTTACAGAGTCCTCCAGCTTTGATAGAAACTCAGGATCGCTCTCATCAACAGGGATGATAAAAGTTCCTCTGTTGAACGATTGTTCTCTGATCTTAAAAGAGCTCTCTGCGGCCAGGATTTCAAAATCCTTAAGCTCAAAGCGCATTTTCATAAGCTCATTTTCAGCCCTATGGTTAATGACATAGGCTTTGGCTCTGTTTTTATTGATAACCTCTCCTTTGATTTGGACATCGTCTAAAATAAGTTCCATGGGAATATCCAGTATTTCCTGGTCAGTAATCCGTACTGTTTTGACATCATGAAGAGGCCCTAACGTCCAACCTGTGTCGTCATAGGGTGATGGATCATCAGGACTGAAGAACTGAGTATCCAGAAGCATATCAGCACACCGGCTGTATGGCTGGTCCATTCTGATTATATAGCTCTGCGCAGGATATTCGGCTTTTTCTATCTCGAACTTGTTATCAGCTCTGTGGACTTCCACTCCGTGTTTCCTCAACAAGTTGACAAGCCCGGCAGCAGCCAATGGTTTCCGTCCGTCCTCAGGAATGACCCAGGCAGCAGGCCCTTCTGTGACAGCTTTGGCAACCGAGCGCTTGCTCTTTAAGAAAAAGTTATTCAGAAATTTCTTGTTGTTGTCCGCCACATATTTCAGCGCATACAAAAGCGCGCTTTGCTGGAGATTGATGTTGTTTCTGAAAGACCATTTAACTACAGGAAGAGGAGGGTTCTGTCTGTACCAGGCCCTTTGTGACTCCCCTCCGACCCTGCGGGTCAATGTATCTGCTCCGGTGCCTCCGAATGTTTCATAAAATTTTCCTATGGAATTGTGATACATGGCTATATAAAAAGCATAGCTGGGAGCCCAGCCGTTATAAAAACCGTGGGTCCAGACTCCGGGCACACCCTGTTTATTCATCTCTGATACTTCCGCATAAGCCAATTCATGCCATTCATTGATAGTTATTGGGTCCAGCCAGGCATTATAAGGACCGGTTCCTGTAGATGTATAAAGGTAAGGAACCGATTCATGGAGGTCATGCATGATAAAAGGATGCCATTCAAAATATGTATTTAAGAGATTTCGACTGAGTGTGAGAGCCAGGCCGATGTTATCCCTGTTGTTGTCATGAGCAACATAATTACCCCAGTAAACCAGGGGGATCGTCTTTTTGTCATCATGTTCTTTTTTATACATATAGGTATCAACGTACCTATCCCTGCCATCCACTTCCAGAACCGGAGTTATAAGGACTATGAGATTATCCCTTATTTTTTGATAAAAATCTGACTCGTCCACAGCCAATCTATAGGCCAACTCCATCAACATCTCCGGGGCTCCGCACTCAGAGGAATGCAGTCCACCGGTTATCCAGTAAACAGGAACCCCTTCGCTCACTAAAGCTTGAGCTTCAGAGTCACTGAGACCTCTCGGGTCTGCAAGCCTCGCTAGTATTTCTTTTATCCTTTCTATTCTTTTTAGATTTTTCTCGGATGACAAAGCTGCTGTGGGCTGGTTTTTTCCTTCATCAGACTCTCCTATTGAAAAAACAACCATCCTTGGACTGGCTTGAGCCACCGCTTTAAAATACTTTTCTATTTCTCCTGTGTAATGAAGCACATCCGGGGCTCCGGCTATAACTCCGAGTATATCTTCCGGTGTGGGGACAGAATCTGAAGCCGGAAGGTGGTCGACAAGTTCTGTCAGAAAAAAATCCTTGGTTGTATACTCCTTTATCTTTTTTGTGTAGTCTTCGTTGACATCCTGTTGGAAAGACCGAACTGGAGAAAAGACTAAAAAAATCGCTGTTAAGACAAATAAGGCTGATTTGAGTGATTTTTGTTTTGCAATCATGATTACCTCCTTAAAAAATCCATTTTATTTATGGAAAAACAATGTGTAAAGGAACTTCCAAATGAATATGTGTGTCTTTTCAGTACCAACCTCTGCTTGGTCTTCATCAAGAGTACCAGTATTTTATAACACAATGATAACTGATTCATATATCTTTTTATTGATTCAGGTTCTTTCCTCTCATTCTGTTTTATGCGCTGAGTTAAAAAATACTGGCTTATGATATGCTGTATTTCCTCTGCGTGTTGTTCCTTATTGGTGATACTAACTGATTGTAATTAAGAGAAGCTGTTTTACTTGAGAGATGTTGTGTTTCTTTAATGGATTTTTCTATGGTTTTTATCTGTTCCATGATTATTTCAAAGCGCATTTCATCATTATATATCCCTCACGGAATCTCACAGTGAGGAAGAAGATGACCAAGACCAGAAGGATTTGTTTTTAAAGATATCCGAGGAAGAAAAACGCCACTATTTTCTCCTGTAAAACATTATAAATTTTGTTTCCAGACCAGAGACCTGGCTGGAAGATGCTGAATTCAATCATTTGGAAGAGTATTAACGGACAGGTCAGGGCTTTTTTTTGCCTTTCATTTTAAAAAACAGCCAATTTTTGTCCTCAGAATTTGTTGGCTTCAGTTTTATAAGGCAGTACTCCCCCTGAAGCTTATCCCCTGCTAGCATAAAAATTCTTTTCACAGAAGTTTTTCCCATGGGGGCATAAGTTCCTTTTTCCCAGATCTCAACCTGTCCTGCACCTTACTGCCATTCCAGGATGGTTCCTTCAAAATCTCCATAACCCAAGGGATGGTCTTCTGTCTGAACCGCAAGCCTTTTGTGATGGAACTCCTTTATACCACTTGAAAAAGGGATGTTCAATATAAAATCAATCCATTACTTTGATTTGCCAAACAATGATAGTATAATTCTATTTCTGTATGCATTTATTTATTCTAAAAAAGGATTTGCATTGCCTGTGAAAATACATGTAAAGGGAGAACAAAATGCCTGATATATCAGCTCTTTATATGGGTTTAAATCTGAGAAATCCGATTATTGCCGCCAGCAGCGGATTTACAGATTCTTTATCCGGGATCCTTAAGTGTGAAGAAGCGGGTGTTGGAGCCGTGGTCTTAAAGTCAATCTTTGAAGAACAGCTTATCTCCCATGAAGATATGTATGACAAATATATCAATATATATCCTGAATCTGTTGATTATCTTCGTGAAGGAGGGCTTTTGGAATACGGACCTCAGAAAATTTACCAGATGATTGAAGAAGCGAAGCAAAAATCAAAGATCCCGATCATTGCAAGCATCAACTGCCGGTCTCCCAAACTTTGGCCTGCATTTGCCAAACAGTTTCAGGATGCCGGCGCTGACGGACTGGAACTAAATATATATTCCCTTCCCTTGGAGCTTGAAAAACCGTGTGAAGAATATGAAAAAGAGCACCTGGAAATACTCAGAAGTATTAAGAGTGCTGTCTCTATTCCTGTCTCTATAAAATTAAATCATCAGATAACCTCTGTTCCCTATTTAGCCAGAAGGCTGTCGGAAGCAGGATGTGACGGACTTGTCTTTTTCAATTGGTTTGTCGAACCTGATATTGATATAAAAAATCTCACCACAAGAAACACAAAAGGAAAAGGCGACTTTAACCGGACATTGAGATGGGTGGCGCTTACTGCCGGCAGAATAGACTGCGACATATCCTCTTCGGGAGGGATCATGGATGGAAAAGGACTGATAAAACAGATTTTAGCAGGGTCCTCTGCCGTTCAGGTTTGTTCTCTTTTTTATGCAAAAGGATTGGAACCCGTTAAAGGCATGCTGACCGAGCTTGAATCCTGGATGGCTGCACATCAGTATGAATCGATTGAAGATTTTAAGGGTGAATTGAGTTTCAAAAACCAGGAATTGAGCTTTAAAAATATGGGAGAAGCCGAATCTTACTTTCGTTCCCAGTATTTAAAAACTTATGAAGAATGACTTGTATATAACCTGGATTATTCACAAGCCGAGGTTGCTCCAGATGCGAGGCACAGGGTGCGAAGCTGTGGTCCTTCACTGCGAGTACCCTGTAACGAAGCAGATGCAGTGCCCACTCCTATTACAGATAGCATGATGCCTATTGCTTATCTTTCAAAAATCAATACGGGTATTATAGATTATAATCTGAATTTATTCTTTTATAGCGATGATGTCAATAAAGGAAAAAGGTTGGTAGCGGGGGTTGGATTTGAACCAACGACCTCCGGGTTATGAGCCCGACGAGCTTCCTGACTGCTCCACCCCGCAATCTCGGATTATTATAACACAGGATACATGTTTTTTTAAAGACTTTTAATCAAATAATTTTAATATGAAATATTTACTTGACATCAGCAAACACCAAAAAATATAATGGGAAACTAAAAAATGGCCGTTTTCCTTTTCATACTACTAAGCCTAACCTGTATAGGTTCTATACTGGGAATGATTCTGTCTAAAAACCAGGCTCACAGCGCCCTTTATCTGATTCTTGCTTTCGTGTGCACCGGGGGGCTTTTCGGCCTTATGAGCGCACCTTTCATAGCTGCTGTTCAGATCATCATCTATGCGGGAGCCATTATGGTACTGTTTATATTTGTGATCATGATGATCGACATCCGTAAAGGTCTTTCTCCTGAGAGAAAAAAATGGATCCTCTATCCCTCCTTGGGCATAGGGCTGGTTCTCATAATCGAGCTCATCTTCATTTTAAGCAACACTCTGGTGCCTTCAAAGGCCGGAACTATCGAATCTTTTGGCAGTCCGAAGACGCTTGGCAAGGTCCTTTTCACCAAGTATCTGTATCCTTTTGAGATAACCTCGGTTCTAATCATTGCTGCCCTTGTCGGCGCCATTGTTCTTGTAAAAAAGAAGGAAGAGAAATGATACCCATATATTATTTTCTGATATTAAGCGCTGTTCTTTTTGTCATGGGAACCGTTGGATTTCTTATAAAAAAAGACTTGATCACCCAGTTCATGTGTGTGGAAGTCATGCTGAATGCCGCTAACGTGGCATTTATTGCCTTTGCCAGATCAGCTTCTTCTTTGAACGGGCAGATCATCGTATTTTTCATTATCACAGTGGCTGCTGCTGAAGCAGCCGTAGGATTGGCCATAATACTGCTTGTCTACAGGCAGAAAAAGTCCATAAAAACAGAAGACTCCAGTTTAATGAAAGGATAAAATGATAGATATATTCTGGTTGATTCCTCTTGTTCCGGCTCTCAGCACTCTCATACTTGCCGTTTTCGGGGAAAAACTTCCAAAAAAATACATCTCCTTTCAGGCCTGCGGAGCGGTCTTTATTTCCTTTCTGATCTCCCTTTACTCTTTTTTAGGGCTTCTCAAAGTATCTCCTGAGGAATACCCTATTGTTAAAAACCTTTTCACCTGGATACATTCGGGAAATTTTCAGGCAAACCTTTCCTTTCAGTTCGACCCTCTAACCGCTGTTATGGCTCTTGTTGTCACGGCTGTCGGATTCCTGATCCATGTCTATTCCATTGGATATATGGCTGAAGACAGAAGTTACAGCCGATTTTTTACTCTGATGAACCTTTTTACTTTCTCAATGCTTGTCCTGGTCATGGCTTCCAATCTGGTTCTTATGTTCGTAGGATGGGAAGGAGTCGGATTCTGTTCTTATATGCTCATAGGGTTCTGGTTCGAAAAACATTCTGCAGCCAACGCAGGGAAAAAAGCTTTCATAGTCAACCGGATAGGAGATGCCGGTTTCCTTATAGGAATGCTCTTTATTCTTGTATATGTCGGAAGCACTGAATTTTCAAACATAAATAATGCCGTAGCCGGCGGAAGCCTCTCCCATGGCTTAGTGACCCTGATTGCTATACTGCTTTTTGTGGGAGCAACCGGAAAATCAGCACAAATCCCGCTTTATGTCTGGCTTCCCGATGCCATGGAAGGCCCGACTCCCGTGAGCGCGCTCATTCATGCAGCCACAATGGTTACGGCAGGCGTGTATATGGTAGCCCGGATGAATATCTTTTATACCACATCAGAAACAGCCGGTTCCGTCGTGGCTATTATCGGCGCGGTCACAGCTGTTTATGCGGGAACCATGGCGCTCACGCAAAACGACATCAAACGGGTGCTGGCTTATTCTACGATCTCTCAAATTGGCTACATGTTTATTGGCTGCGGAGTGGGAGCTTACGCAGCGGGAATATTCCACCTCTACACTCATGCGTTTTTTAAGAGCCTTCTGTTTCTTGCAGCCGGAAGTGTGATGCACGCTCTCTCGGGTGAACTGGATATGAGAAAGATGGGAGGACTGAAAAAGTATTTGCCTTATACATACCCCACGTTTCTCATAGGCGCCATAGCCATAGCCGGAGTCCCCTTTCTTTCAGGCTTTTTCTCCAAGGACGCCATCCTGACCTCTGCCTTTGCACAGGGTCAGTATTTTGTGTGGATCCTTGGTATTTTGGGAGCGGTTCTCACGTCATTCTATATGTTCAGGCTGATTTTTCTCACCTTTCACGGCAAAGAAAGGATAGAACCTGAGGTTAAAAAACACATTCATGAATCTCCTCCGGTCATGACGGTCCCGCTTGCTGTCCTTGCTTTTTTCTCAGTCATAGCCGGATATATCGGACTTCCGGTCGTACTGGGCAAAAACGTCAACTGGTTTGATCGTTTTCTGGCGCCCATCATGCATAAGGGGCATGAGGCCCATTTGACTATAGGGACAGAATGGCTTTTGATTTTGATATCCGTTATCGTGGCTTTGACCGGTATTTTCATTGCGTATTTCTTCTATCTTAAAAAACCTTCGGTTCCGCATACACTGGTGAGGCGTTTCCCGTTTCTCTACAGGCTTCTCTATAACAAATACTATATTGATGAAGCCTATGATTATTTGTTTGTGAGGCCGACCCTTAAAGGGTCTGAATTTGTTTATGATAAATTTGACATCAATATCATAGACGGAGCTGTGAACGGAGCGGCTTCCGGTACCGGATTTTTCGGAAAAGTATTGAGTTTTCTTCAAACAGGTTTTATCAAAGACTATGCTTTGGTGTTTTTACTGGGAGCTGTCATTTTATTAGGATTGTTGATCTTTTAAACCATGAATATACCACTTTTATCTATCGTAACATTCCTTCCGGCAGCAGGGGCTCTGCTGTTCATCTTTATTAACCGCAAACAGGAAAATCTCATCCGTTATACAGCTCTCTTTATAAGCATTATTAATTTTATTTTATCTCTTTTTCTTTATTTTAACTTTAACGGACAAACAGCTGAACCCCAATTTGTTGAAAAAGCCAGATGGATAGGCTATGGAATCCATTACCATATAGGGATTGACGGGATCAGTCTCTTTCTGGTGCTCTTGACTACTTTTCTGATGCCTATTGTCATCCTGTCCTCCTGGAATTCGGTCAAGGATAAAGTCAAAGAATATCATATCTTTATGCTCCTTCTCGGAACAGGCATAATCGGAGTTTTTGTCTCCTTGAATCTCTTCCTTTTTTATGTCTTTTGGGAAGCCATGCTCATTCCCATGTATTTTCTTATCGGCATCTGGGGAGGCAAAAGAAAGATTTACGCCACCTTGAAATTTGTTATTTTTACGATGTTCGGCAGTCTGCTCATGCTGGTTGCTATCTTTGTGCTTTATTCGATTTTTTATAAAACAGCCGGAACCTATTCACTCAATATATTTGATTACTACCAACTGGTACTGAATCCAAACATTCAAATCTGGCTCTTTCTGGCTTTTGGGCTGGCCTTTGCCATAAAGGTCCCCATGTTTCCTTTCCATACATGGCTTCCTGACGCCCATGTGGAAGCCCCAACAGCCGGTTCTGTTATACTGGCAGGAGTTCTACTGAAAATGGGCGCTTATGGTTTTCTGAGATTTGCTCTTCCTCTTTTTCCTGATGCGGCTAAAAAATTCATTCCGTACCTTGCGGTGCTCAGTTTGATTGGAATCATCTATGGAGCTTTGATGGCCCTTATTCAAAAAGATATGAAATCCCTTGTTGCTTATTCCAGTGTCAGCCATATGGGATTGATTATGCTGGCTGTGTTTGCATTAAACATGGAATCACTGGAGGGGGCTGTCTATCAGATGCTCAATCATGGATTAAGCACTGGAGCCCTGTTCCTCTGCGTAGGGATACTCTATGAAAGGGCCCACACCCGTCTGATTAAAGATTATGGGGGCGTCAGCCGCCAGATGCCTGTTTTCGCGGCTCTTTTCCTTATATGCATGCTCTCATCCGTAGGACTTCCAGGTTTAAACGGATTTGTGGGAGAGATCTTGTGCCTTTTTGGTGTTTTTCAATCCAGTAAACTGCTGGCTATCCTCGGTGTTTCCACCATCATACTGGCTGCAGCTTATCTGCTCTGGATGTACCAGAGGGTCATGCAGGGTCCTCTGGAGAACAAGAAAATTTTCAATTTTAAAGACCTGTCACTAAGAGAAATCGGATTTTTGGTCCCTATTGTCCTTCTTATGTTTTTCATGGGAATCTTCCCCAAACCTTTTCTGAGAAAAATGGATGCCTCCATCGAGCATCTTTTAAAACAGGTCCATAGAGCGGAAACGTATGTGGTTGACAAAGAGGCTTATATAAAACCCTCTTTGAAAATTTCTGAAATAGATATAAACCATAACACAAAAGAAAACAGGACTGAGACTGAAGACAATGAATAATATTTGGACACTTCTGCCGATCCTTTTTGTTCTGACAGGATCTGTTTTGGTGCTTTTATTAGAGGTATTTCTAAAGAGGGAAAAAAAGGAATATCTTGGTTTTATTTCCATCATCTTTCTTTTATTGAGCGGTACATCCTGCGTTCTTTTCTGGAACAAAGGTTTTTCCTATTTCAACGGAGGGCTTTTCCTGGACCGGCTGGCTCTTCTTCTATCACTTCTGTTCATCATAGGGACCGCGCTTATCATCCTTATTTCGATGAAATATCTGTCACTTCAGAATACGAATCACGGAGAGTACTATTCTCTCCTTCTTTTTGCGCTCATAGGAATTCTCATCATGGTATCCTCTACTGACCTTATCATTATTTTCCTTGGTCTTGAAGTACTTTCCATGTCAAGCTATGCCCTGGCGGGGCTTAAAAGAAGCGATAAAAAATCAGGAGAGGCCGCATTAAAATACTTTTTACTCGGAAGCTTTGCTTCGGCATTCCTGGTGTACGGCATCGCCCTTCTTTACGGAGCATCAAAATCAACAGAGATTTTTTCCATCATGAATTATTTTCAATCTGATTCCACCCAGGCCATCCTCGTCATCTCAGGTCTCGGCATGCTTATTATAGGGTTTGGATTCAAAATCGCTATAGTGCCTTTTCATATGTGGACACCTGATGTGTATGAGGGCTCTCCCACTCCTGTAACCGCTTTTTTCTCTGTCTGCCCCAAAGCAGCGGGTTTTGCTGTTTTGATCAGACTGTTCGGCCCTTACTTCAAACAAATCACTGACACTAAAAGCATTTTTATGGTTCTCTGGCTCCTGTCCGTGCTCACTATGATCACTGGGAATCTCTTGGCGCTCAGGCAAAAAAACATAAAAAGAATACTCGCCTATTCAAGCATTGCCCATGCAGGCTATATCATGATCGCTATCCTTGCGAAGAGCTACTACAGCCTTGTTTTTTATTTAACTGTGTATCTTTTTATGAATATCGGAGCTTTTTCAGCTGTTATTGCCTTAAGCAAACAAGACAAGGAATACCTGGAACTTGATGATTATGCGGGAATAGGCTTCCGTTACCCCTGGATCGGTGCAACTTTATCCTTATTTCTTTTATCCCTTGCCGGATTCCCTCCAACGGGAGGTTTTTTAGCAAAATTTTATGTCTTCTCAGAAGCTGTGCATAAAGGACTGACTCCCCTCGTTATCATCGGAGTCATGGCAAGCCTCATCTCGGTCTTTTATTATTTAAGGATCATTGTCTATATGTACATGCGGGAGCCTTCTCACAGCTTCAAGATATACGAGAACAATCCCGCCTTATTTCTGGCCCTTTTTATCTGTTTATACGGAGTCATCCAGTTAGGCCTTTTCCCTGGAAACGTTCTCCTATTCATTAAACAGGCCGTCGCCTCCCTCCCCTTTTAGACAGCCTTTTTTTTATTATAATCCTGGTTATTTACGAGACAAGCTTGCTGCAGATGCAAGGCGCAGGGTATGAAGCTGTGGTCCTTCACCGCGAATGCCCTGCAACAATGCAGATGCTGTGAGATCGGCTCGCCTGTAAGGTAAAAGCTGCCGATAATAAAATAAAAGTATAAGCATCAAGAAACGAAATATTCTTATATGGTTTTTTACTAAACTATAAAAATATATTGAACAGGCTTGATTGTGAATATGTTATCGGCAGCTTTTATGAATAATCAGGATTAGGACTGGAGTGGGTCATAAGCCGAATTCTGTCCCCGCTGTTTCATGCGGGTGGTGGTTATTTATCTGACCCATTGATTGCTCAATGGGTTAAGCGGTCTACCCGCCCCATGAGACGGACCATCTCCTCAGGGCCGATTTGGCCTTGCTCCGGATGGGGTTTACCGTGCCGCTGGTGTCACCACCAGCGCGGTGAGCTCTTGCCTCACCTTTTCACCCTTACCCCGAAGGGCGGTATCTTTTCTGTGGCACTTTCCTCCGGTCACCCGGAGTCGCTGTTAGCGACCATCCTGTCCTGTGGAGTTCGGACTTTCCTCCCCTTCTTTTTTAGAAGGAGCAACCACCTCGCCCACTCCAGTCTTTATTTGTATTCCGTACTGTTCCAGCTTCTTATACAAATTGCTTCTCGGCGTATCTATGCTTCGTGCTGTCTGAGAGATGTTCCATTCGTTTTCCTCGAGTCTTGTAAGTATGAATTCTTTCTCTGCCAGTTCCCTGAAATCTTTAAGAGTCCTGACCCTGCTCTTGTCAGGAAAACAAATTTTTGCATCTCCTTTTATATGTTCCGGAAGCTGTTCTTTATCTATGATATCATTTTCCGTCATTATGATAAGCCTTTCCACAACATTTTTCAGCTCTCTAACATTCCCTCTCCACGGATATTTTTTCATTATTTCTACGGCCTCTTCAGTGAATCTTTTCAGCTTGAAATTATTTTCATCGGAATAAAGCCTGCAAAAATAATCTATAAGCAGCGGGATATCATCCTTTTTCTCTCTCAAAGGCGGAGAATAAAGAGGGACAACATTGAGACGAAAGTACAAATCCTCTCTAAAGCTTCCGTCTTTAATCTCTTTTTTCAAATCTTTGTTTGTAGCTGCGATGACCCTGACATCCACCTTCTCGACCTTATTGGATCCGACTTTCTGCACTTCGCCTTCTTCAAGGACCCGAAGCACCTTGGCCTGAGTCTTTAAACTCATGTCAGCGACCTCATCCAGAAATATGGTGCCCCGGTCCGCCATTTCAAATTTTCCCTGTTTTTTTTCGGTTGCTCCTGTAAAGGCTCCTTTTAAATGCCCGAAAAGTTCGCTCTCTATAAGCTCCTCCGGAATGGCTGCACAATTGACCTGAATGAATTCTTCGTCTTTTCTCCAGCTTTTTTCATGGATGGCTCTTGCGATCAATTCTTTTCCAGTGCCGCTCTCTCCATATATGATGACAGTCGCATTGGTGGGCGCTGTTTTCAGTATTTCCTCCCAGAGCTTGGTCATCAGAGGGTGCTGACCCACTAATTTATACTGCTTTTCAGCTTTTTTACTTAAATCTTTATATTTTCTCAGCAGTTTCTTTTGACTTAAAGCGTTTCTCACTCCCAGAAGTACCCGTTCCCTGTGGAGAGGCTTTTCAAAAAAATCAAATGCTCCCAGTTTCGTGGCTTCCACGGCTGTTTGAATGGTTCCGTGTCCTGATATCATTATGACCTCAGGGGAATATGGCCTTCTTTTAAGGTCCTTTAGTATTTCCAATCCGTTTTTATCAGGAAGTTTTATATCAAGAAGGATAAGGTCCAGCCCTACTGTTTCGTCAATGATCCTATAAGCCTCCTCTGCAGTAGAAGCCTGAAGAAATGTGTATCCTTCATATTCAAATATCATTTTTAAGGATTTACGAATGTATTCTTCGTCATCAACAACGAGAATTTTTTCTCTTTTTTTCTTTTTACTCATTGGCCTGGCCTATTCATAAAAAATATCGATGAATCCATCATTATTTTAATCCTGACGAAATTCATATCTTCTTATACAACATAAATACTTACCTTTACTCATTTTATCTTTAATCATTATCGATATTTTTTACAAAATGCGAGCCGATCTCACTGCATCTGCTTTGTTGCAGGCTATTCGCGGTGAAATACCACAGCTTCATAACCTGCGCCTCGCATCTGCAGCGACCTTGACTCGTGAATAAGCCAAGCCTGCCTGGCCTATTCATAAAAAATATCTCCCAACAAGCGCCATTTGATGATATTACATTCCGTTATAAATGGCAACATGGTGTCATTTTTCATTCTTGATAAAATGAAAGAATGATATATAGTATATAATACGGGTGAAATCTTGAGTGGCGGTAGAGGCTTTTTTATCTTTGTTGTTTTCATGCTTTTTCTTCTTCACCCTGTCTGGTTATCTCCCGAAAATAACAAAGCCTCCAGTTTAAATTTTGATCTCAATAACGGCCTTAGAGTCTTTCTTTATAAAAAATCGACCCTTCCCCTAACCCATTTTGTCTTTGCTTTTGATGTCGGCTCCAAAGATGAGAACGAAAAAACAAATGGTATTGTTCATATACTGGAGCACTGCATTCTGTTCAGAGGTTCTAAAATCACACAAAAGAGAGATTTCTATCTGGAATTAAGACAGCACGGAGCTTACTGCAACGCCCATACAGGCCGTGATCTCTCAATTTTCGAGATGACAGTGCCTTCGGAACACAGTGAATTTTCCTTGCGAACCTTAAGAGAAATCCTGTTTGATTTCAGCTTGAATCAAAAAGACCTCGACAATGAAAAAGAAGTCATCCTGGAGGAGCTGAATAAAATTCAAGATGATCCCTATAAGACAGCCTTAGCTGTCATTTATCAAAACATTTTCCAGAACCACGCTTATCAAAATCCCGTTTACGGGAGGACAGAGGTCATAAAAAAGCTGACAGCCGAAGATGTCATGAAATTTTATGATAACTATTTTGTGCCCTCCAATTGCGCTCTTGCTGTTGTGGGAGATTTCTCCATAGACGGAATGAAAGAAAAGACACACACTATACTGGAAAATATCCAGAAAACCGGTGTTGTTCAAAAAGATTTTAAGGATGTAGAGCCTTTGAAAAAGACGGTAAAAAAGCAAATGAATATGGATGTAGGAATGGCTTATCTGGCAATCGGATTGAACGCACCCGGTTATAATTCCCCAGATCAGTATGCCGCTGACCTTTTGACTGAAATATTCGGGCATGGATATAATCCTTTGATCAACCAGCCTATACTGAGCCGAAGGATCACGGCTCATTCTATCATTATGTCCTATTACTGCGATAGATACGGAGGAGCGATAACCCTGTTTATTGGAATGGACCCCAAAGATATCAATGCGGCCGAATCAGCAATCACAAAATACCTGAAAAATTCTCATAGACTGAATTATTCAAAAACAGACTATGAGCCGGATACTCAATTCTATGCGTTTGATATACTGCAAAGCGCAAAAAACAGAATCAAATTCAATACCGAATCAACAGAAGAACAGGGGCTGCTCATAGGTTATTCATTGGTAAGATATATGTTGATGAATGAAATGAAAGACCGGGGGAATTATCTTGAAATGATAGAAAAATTAAATTCATCAGATATGAGACAGGCAGCAGGGCGCTGCTTAAGCCAAAAAGGAAAAGTCATAGTGAAAATCCTGCCTGAGGAGAAAAAATGAAACTCGGATTTAAAAAAAATTCACTTATGATTTTTACCTCTGTGATTTTTTCCCTTTCGACCACAATTTCTTTAATCCCGACCGGTCAGGAAATATGGACCTCCCCTATTATTCAAATAGACTTGGAAAACGGACTGAAGGCTTTATTTGAAAAAGATGATTCTTCTCAAATCACTGTTATTCGGTTTGACATAAAAGGAGGAAAGCTTGCGGAATCCAAAAGCAAACAAGGGCTTTCCTACATCACGACCCGGCTTGCCCTTGAGATCCCTGATAGACAAAAGGCACAGGATTTTATGCTTCAGGCAACTCAATTCACGATGTTTTGCGAAAACGATTATTCTGCTGTTGTCGTAACCTGCCTTTCGGAAAACTTAAAAGACAGCCTTGTTTTGATTTCTGATATCATGCTGAATCCTCTTTTTTCATCCATACGAATAAAACGGATCAAAGAGAACATGCTGAACAGAGATAAGATCGAACAGGATGTCTCCAGAAACATGGCTTTTCAAGCGGTTAAGGGCTCTTTGTTCAAGGAGACTGCATATGATGGTTCTGTCTACGGCAATGAAGACAGCCTAAAACAGATCGGCAGAAAAGATATCACTGGTTTTTATGAAAAGTATTTTACCTCCAATAATATCCTTATTACTGTCTCATCTGACCTGAACAAAGAGGTCATTACCGAATATCTGAATCAATGTTTTTCTCCGTTAAAAACGGGTCCGTCCTTTGTATATAAAGAAGTCATGCTTCCTTTGATTGACCAAAAAACATTCCAGATAAACAGAGATACACAGCAGACATTCATTTCAATAGGATACCGGCTTCCCCCAATAAATAAAAGCAACTATGTCCAAGCCTTAATGATCGAAAATCTCGTGGGAAAAGGAATCGGCTCAAGACTGTGGCCCTTGAGAGAAGAAAAAAAGCTGGCTTATAATGTCAGCGCTGAAATCAGTTATTACAGAAACGGGGGAATGCTGGAAGCTCTGATGGAAACGGAGAACGTGAAAAAAATGACTGCCTTAGAAGCCATCCGTCATGCGTTAGACTCCCTGTATCTAGACGGCATTGACAGTCAGGAACTTGAAATGACCAAAGAGTATACAAAAGCTTCCTTCTTACGTTCGAATGAAACAAAAAGTGCCAGAACAGCAACCCTTGCTTTTTTTGAAATCATGGACCTGGGCCTTGACTTTTTTAAAAATATCTTCGGGGAAATAGACGGTATTAGCCTTGAAGAGATGAATTCATATATTCATGAAATTCTTGATCCGGCACACAGAATCGAAGTGACGATCGGCCCGGAGTAAAAAAATGCCGTTAGCCTTACCGGTCAAGGTCGATTTTTATTGAAAGAAAATCCATAAGGTCTTTGATGGATATAACTCCGATCAGCCGGTCTCCTTCAACGACCATCAAGCGGCTTCTGTTTTTCTTCTGCATGAGAGAGAGTACATCCTCTGCATTCTCTTCAGGACCGATCGTGTTTGAGTCAGAACACTCTTCCATGATATCCCTGACCTTCTTTAAAGTTCTTTCTTCTTTTGGGATATCCTTTACATTTTTCAGCTCGACACATCCTATGAGCTTTCCTTGTTCAACAACCGGATACATCTTGTAATGGTATCTGTATATGTATTCTTCGATAAGTTCTTCCAGATTAATACCAGGAGAAACCACTACAGGGTTGGGGACCATATATTTGCTTACCTTTTCTCCGTGAAGCGAATTTCTCAATACCATCTGTTTATAGGACATTTGAGAGGAACTTCTGATAAACAGACCGATAAGAAACATCCAGGCTCCCCCTATGAAGTTTCCGGCAATGATTTCAATGACTCCGAACAATATCAGCCCGAATCCAAAAGCGGAACCGATTTTAGAAGAAATGTTTGTTGCCCACTGAATATTTTCTTTCCATCCCCAGAGCACAGAACGGAGCACCCTTCCCCCGTCTAAAGGAAAGGCAGGGATAAGATTAAATCCTGCCAGTATCAGGTTGATCCATGCCAGGTATTCGATAACACCCTTGAGAGCTTTTGACATACCGAGCCCGCTTCCTAAAAATGAAACTAAAAAAAGCCCTAACCCAAGGAAAATACTGGACAAAGGGCCTGCAATGGCCATAAAAAATTCTGCTTTGGGGCTTGGCGGCTGATCTGACATCTCAGCCACTCCCCCGAAAATGAACAGTGTGATGCCTTTCATAGGCAGGCCGAATTTCCTTGCGATAAGGGAATGCCACAGTTCATGAAAGACAATGGAAAACAGAAGTCCAATGGCTCCGGCTATTCCCATTATCCAGTATGTGGCTGCTGAAAAACCTCCATAAAAATGAGGGAAAAGTCCCTTGGCCAGGCTCCATACAATGAGCAGCGCCAGTATAAGCCAGCTAAAATCCATTTTGACATGAAAACCGAACAGCTTAAAAAGTGATATGCCTTTCCCGAACATTTAATTTTTTTATTCTTTCATTCTTTTGCAGTGATGGCTTCGACCTCTTCAACTGTCTTTGGAATAGGTTTTCCAAGCAATCTGTGTCCCTTATCCGTTACAAGGATGTCATCTTCTATCCTTATTCCTCCGAAGTCTCTGTATTGGCCAACTTTTTTATAGTCAATATAATCCATGAATTTTTTCTCTTTGAACCATTTATCGATCAAAGCAGGAATAAAATAAATACCCGGTTCGATGGTAAGCACAAAACCCGGTTCCAGTTTCTTTGCAAATCTCAGGTATGCCAGTCCGAATTGACCGCTCCTCTTTGTTTTCTCATCATATCCCACATGATTCTCGCCCAATCCTTCCATATCATGGACATCCAGTCCCATCATATGACCCAGGCCATGAGGCATAAAAAGGGCATGGGCTCCTGCCTTGACAGCTTCCTTGATATCACCCTTCATGATCCCCAGTTCTTTCAAACCCGAAGCAATGGTCTGTACAGCTTTTATATGCACATCTTTGTTTTTTCTTCCTGGAGAAGTAAACTCTATGGCCTTGAGCTGCGCATTCAATACGATTTCATAGATCTCCCTTTGTTTTTGAGAAAACCGGCCTCCAACAGGGATGGTACGGGTTATATCGCCGGCATAGTGCATAACTGATTCAGCACCCGAGTCATTGACCATCAACTGCCCCTTTTGCAGCTTGTTTCCGTGATAATGATTGTGAAGGATCTGTCCGTTAACCGTCAGGATAACAGGAAAGGCAATATCAGCACCATATGAAAGGGCGATTCCTTCAATAGTCCCTGCGATCTCTTGTTCATATCTTCCCGGAACCGCCATCCTCATGGCTGTGGTATGCATTTCATAAGTAATATCCAGAGCCTCTTCGATCTGTTCGATCTCCTGCTTGATTTTTTTCGACCTTAAATCAACAGCCGCCTTAATAAGGGCTTCCGAGCTGTATTTGTTGACTTTTTCCGATCTTATTCCTAGTAAATTTTCAATTTTAAATGCGGTCTCTTGCCTGTACACAGGAATGTAGTGCACCTTTCTTCCCTTTTCAAGCGCGTTGTTCAGGACCTCTCCCAGTTTCTTGAAGGGAAAAGTGACCTTCACTCCGACTTCTGCGGCTCTGTCCTTTAAAAGGGGCTGACATCCCATCCATATGATATCTTCCATGCTTACATCATTTCCAAAAATAATGTCCTTATCTTCATCAACGTCTATGAGACCGGCAAGGCCGGGTGAATCAAGCCCGAAAAAGTATAAAAAATGGCTGTCCTGTCTGAAGCGGTAGGCATTATCAGGATAATTCATGGGGCTTTCCTCATTCCCCAAAAACAGAAGAAGACCGCTGCCTATTTTTTCTTTGAGTTTTTTCCTTCTTTCCACATAGATTTCAGATTCAAACACCTTTCCTCCTTTTATTAACCTGAGCTGTTCTTAAAGTCTCTTTTTCTTAAATAATTCAAGTTAGGAAACCGACCTGACCTATTCATAAAAAAATGACTGCGTTCATCATCCAGGTTAATATAAATTTGATAAATACACTATACCTTATTCAATAATAAAGATAAACTCTTTCACTTTCTTTTCAATATGGACTTCGCAGAAGGAGCTGTAGCAATTCCTCCTTTCGAAGTGCACCTAAGCTCAGAAGGCAGCATTTTGCCTACTGACAGCAGTGCATCCACGGTATCGTCAAGGGAAATAGGATTTTCATATCCTCCCATGATAAGGTCAGCGCATACAAATGCATTTGAAGCTGCAACAGCATTTCTGGTATGACAGGGAATCTCACACATACCCTGAACAAGGTCACACACCAAACCCATTGTGTTCTGTAAAGAAATACAAGCAGCATCCACTGCTTGTTTGGCGCTCCCCCCGGCACATTCCACCACCAATGCCGCTGCCATGGCTCCCGCAGCACCTATCTCTGCCTGACACCCTGCTGTCTCTGCTGCAAAAGTCGCCCTTCTTGCTATAATGAGGCCGACTGCGGCTGAGGCAAAAAGTGCTTTTTCCAGCACAGAAAGGCTTACCTTCAAATCTTTTTTCAGTGTTACCGCAACTCCGGGCAGAACCCCGGCTGAACCTCCGGTCGGAGCCGCACATACAACTCCGCCGCTGTTAGCTATATGCATAACAGCCAGAGCCCTGGCGGCAGCCCTCAGATGAGGCCCGCCTAAGAACAGTGTGCCATCTGTTTCCTTTTTCATAATCTCTCCAGCACTCGGCCCGAGAAGGCTCATCCTGATATTTTCATCTTTCATTCCCTTTTCCACAGAATCTTCCATTACTTTATAACGCCTGTACATCTCTTCAGCAACCTCTTCCATTGAAAGACCGAGTAATTTCGATTCATACTCAACTGCAAGCTCCCCGAGTGATTTACTTGTTTTTTTAGCGCTATCAATGATTTCCCCTGCACTTAAGAAAAGCTCATCTCCCATTTTCGTAAAAAAAACAGGAAGGCCTTTCCACAGACCTGTGACGCGGTAACGGTTTTTAAGGCTTAAAACCAACTTTTCATCAAACGGTTTACTGCTCTTGAAACACAGAAGCGCTTTCTCTTTTTTAAACCGGATATCCATTTTCATTCGAGACTCAAGATCGAAAAGGCTCAATATGCCTTGTTTCTCCTTTTTCTGGCATTCTATAAAAAGCACAAAGGATTTCCCGTCCATATCCACAGGCCACTGGTTAAGGGCGCTGAAGTGCACAGTTCCTCCCCCTGTAGATTTAGCCTCTAACTTGAGCCTTCTTCCCTGCTTGGACTTTAATTCTATCCGTACGGCATTAGGATGCTTCTCCTTCAAATCTTCTTTCTTAAAGAGAATACGCCGTCCTTCTTTCAAAAAGAGGTCCTTTGCTTTCAGGAATCGTTCGTCTGTTATCCCCCATTCCATCAATCCGGAGGCAAAGGCATTATCAACTCCCTGTTCTTTATACACCTGTGCATAAGACCGGCCTTTTCCAAATGTGAAGACCGCTTCATCGGGCGCTTCACCCAGCAGATCCCGTGCGATACGGGCGATGCGGTACGAAGCTGCCGTGTGAGAACTGGAAGGCCCTCTCATTACAGGGCCTAGAACATCATTGAATATACTTATAAAATCAGGATCTCTTTTCTTCATATAATCATAAACACCAGTTCTCTATATTGATCATTTATTCTTCAGACATTCTTTTATAGTCTTGGTATCTCTGTTTTGCTTCCTGTGCTGCTCTTTTAAAGAGCTCTTTTGCTGCTTCAGGATGCTGCTGTATCAATGTCCTGTACCGGATCTCATTGTCAAGAAACGTTTGATATTCAAGCTTGGGTTCTTTCGAATCAAGAACCAAGGGATTTTTCCCTTCTTCAGCCCGTCTGGGATCATATCTGTAGAGGATCCAGTAGCCTGTGTCTACCGCTAATTTTTCCTCTGATTGGGTTTTCGTCATATCCAAACCATGATTGATACAGGGAGAATAGGCAATAATCAAGGAAGGTCCGTTGTAGGACTCAGCTTCCAGAAAAGCTTTCAAACACTGGCTCTGATTAGCTCCCATGGCAACCGATGCGACATAGACATATCCATAGGACATAGCCATGCGGCCCAGGTCTTTTTTCTTTGTCTGTTTTCCTGCTGAAGCAAATTTTGCTACCGAGCCGGTAGGAGTTGCTTTTGAAGCCTGGCCTCCAGTGTTGGAATACACTTCCGTATCCAGAACAAGCACATTGATGTTCCTACCGGCCGCCAGGACATGATCCAGGCCTCCGTATCCAATATCATAGGCCCAGCCGTCACCTCCAATGGACCAAACGCTTTTATCAACCAGATAATCTTTGAGCTCCACTATCTTGTTTAAGACTTTTTCCTTTTCTCCGGAAGCTTCTTTCTGCGCTTCTGGTAATGCTTTTAAAACTTTTTCCGCAGCCTCTTTGGCTTCATCTTCCACCGATGTCCAGAGTTCTTTGCTTTTCTGCAGGGCCTGAGCCAGCGCTTTAGTCGTCCCCATCCCAAGCAGCTTGTTGATGTTAAAAAGAAGCTGTTTTCTGTTGGAATTCACAGCAAGGCGCATCCCGAATCCGTATTCAGCGTTGTCTTCGAACAAAGAATTCGCCCACGTGGGCCCCCTTCCGTTTTTATCCTTACAGTAGGGAACTGTAGGAAATGTTCCCCCCCATATAGAAGAACATCCGGTTGCATTGGCGATGATCATCCTGTCGCCATAAAGCTGGGTGGCTAGTTTGACATAAGGTGTTTCTCCGCACCCGGCGCATGCTCCGTGAAATTCAAGATAGGGCAAGAGAAACTGGCTTCCTTTTACCGTTGTTTTCTTCACTCCGTCCAGAACATTATCCGGGAGTTGCTCAAAAAATTTCTCGTTTTCCACCTCTCCAGCTTTTCTCGCCTCCTCTATGGGGACCATTTCCAGGGCTTTCTCTTTAGTGGGACAGACATCCACACAATTCTCACATCCCACACAGTCTTCGATATAGACCTGGAGTCTGTACTTTAGATCTCTGTCATTCCTGGTGCGCGATTTTAAAGTAATAAAATTATCAGGTGCATCCTTTAAATCTTCAGGATCTATTTGTTTGGCCCGAATCGTGGCATGAGGACATACCAGAGAACACTGATTACACTGGATGCAGTTACCAGGTATCCATCTGGGCACCAAGTTGGCGACACCTCTCTTTTCCAGCTTCGTAGTCCCTGTAGGGACAGCTCCGTCAAGGGGCATTTGGGATACTTTGATCTTATCACCCTCAAAATGCATGGAAAGATCAATAACGTTTTTGGCGAAATCCGAGGCATCGTCAGGTATCAATTTTATCTCAGGAGCTGATTTTCCTATCCTATCGGGAATAGGCACCTCTTCAAGCGCCTCTGAGGTCCTGTCAACGGCTTTCCAGTTCATTTTGACAATATCCTCGCCCTTTTTCAGAAATGTCTTCTTGATGGCATCTTTAATCAACTTCAGTGCTTTATCCTCCTCAATAACTCCCGAGATCTTAAAGAAAGCAGCCTGCATGACGGTGCTGATCCTGTTTCTCAGTCCGACCTCATTAGCTATCTTGAGAGCATCTATGTTGTAAACCTTGATGTTTTTATCAATGATGGTCTTCTGCATTTTCTCAGTCAGGTTTTCAAATACTTCTTCTGCTTTCCAGTTTGAATTGAGCAGAAAGGTGCCGTTCTCTCTTATTCCCTTTAGAATATCATACCTTCCTATATAAGATGATTTATGCAAAGCCACAAAATCAACCGTATTCAGTAAATACTGGGACTGGATCTTTTCGTTTCCAAAACGAAGATGGGAGATGGTGACCCCGCCTGATTTCTTGGAATCATACTGAAAATAACCCTGTGCGTACATATCTGTACTGTCTCCGATGATTTTGATGGAGTTCTTATTGGCGGATACTGTTCCGTCCGAACCGTATCCCCAAAATTTACAACGAACCACTCCATCAGGCTCAGAATCAAGAGGTTCTCCGACAGGCAGTGATGTGTGTGAGACGTCATCCTCGATTCCGACTGTGAAACCGTGAGTGCACTTTCCATCAAGATGGTCATAAACAGCTTTGACCATAGCCGGAGTGAATTCTTTGGAAGAAAGTCCGTATCTTCCTCCGATCACTTCGATCCCTTTTCCTGAAAGAGCTGTGGCCACATCCATATAGAGGGGTTCGCCTAAGGAACCGGGTTCTTTGGTTCTATCAAGAACAGCGATTTTCTTCACACTGTCAGGCAGGACAGAAAAAAGGGCTTTTGCAGAGAAAGGTCTGTAGAGCCTGACCTTAACAGCCCCAACTTTTTCTCCTTTACCTCTGAGATAATTGACAGCTTCTTCAATCGTCTCCACGCTTGATCCCATGGAAAAAATGACTTTGTCAGCGTCCGGTGCCCCTACATAGTCAAACAGATGATAGGACCGCCCGATTTTTTCGGCCACTCTATCCATACATTCCTGTACTATATCAGGAGCTCTGTCATAATACTTATTCACAGTCTCACGTCCCTGAAAGTACACATCCGGATTTTGAGCCCCTACCTTAAGAAACGGTCTTTCCGGATTCATGGAGCGTGAACGGAATTCCTCTATATACTTCATCTCTACAAGTTCTGCCATAATCTCATAAGGAATCATCTCTACCTTTTGTATCTCATTCGAAGTCCTGAATCCGTCAAAAAAATGGACAAATGGAACTTTGGATTTCAAGGCAGCAAGATGGGCGACAATAGCCAGGTCCATGGTTTCTTGAACAGAACCGGAGGCGATCAGTCCAAACCCTGTGTTTCTCGCAGACATGACATCTGAATGGTCACCAAATATGGATAATGACTGGCAAGCCAGCGACCTCGCAGATACATGAAATACGGTGGGAAGCATTTCCCCGGCTATTTTGTGCATATTCGGCAGCATAAGCATCAATCCCTGGGATGCTGTGAATGTGGTTGTCAGAGCCCCTGCTGAAAGGCTTCCATGCACAGCTCCGGATGCTCCTCCTTCGGACTGCATCTCAACGACATCTACTGTCTGCCCGAAAATGTTTTTTCTTCCCTGTGCTGCCCATGAATCGGCAAGCTCCCCCATTAAGGATGATGGAGTTATGGGGTAGATGGCAGCGACTTCACTAAAAGCATAAGCCACATGAGTTGCTGCTGTATTGCCCTCAATGGGTTCAAATTTTTTCTTCATAACAATCTCCTCTCTTATTAAGACGTTTTTATTATTTTATTATTTGATCTCTGTTCTTCCTTCCAGAGACTTTTTAATGGTTACCTGGTCAGCATAATCAATATCAGAACCGACCGGAAGGCCCATAGCCAACCTGGTTAACTTGACATCAAAATCTTTCAATGCTCTTGCCAGGAAGGTTGCTGTGGCTTCGCCGTCAGCAGTCGGATTCGTTGCAATGATGATTTCTGTAAATTTATTATTCCTTATTCTTTCAATAATTCTCTCAATTTTTAATTCATCAGGGCCCACACCTTTTAAAGGGGACAAAGCTCCTAAAAGCACATGATACCTTCCATGGTAAATCCCACTCCTCTCTATGGAATCAATATTAAACGGTTCCTCTACAATACATAAAACATCATCATTTCTGCCTTCATCCGTACAGTAATAACAGGGATCCACATGGGTCAGATTATTGCAGACAGAGCAGTGAAAAAGCCCTTTCTTCGCATCTATTATTGAATCAGCTAAATTGTTCACCTCTTCCTGTTCAAGGCCTATTATGTAATAGGCAATTCTCTGGGCCGTTTTTAATCCGATCCCCGGTATTTTTTTTATCTCTTCTATAAGCCTTGTTAAAGGAGGTTGCCCTTTCATTTTACATCACGATAAGCCCGGGATCTTAAGCCCAGCACCCAGAGCTCCCATTTTTTCTTTGACCCGGTCATCAACCTGTGCGCATGCATCATTAAAAGCCGCACTTATTAAGTCTTGGAGCATTTCTACATCATCTTTATTGACAACTTCCGGATCAATCTTAACAGAAACAATGTTTTTATTTCCGTCCATAGTGATATCGACCATTCCCCCTCCGCTGCTTCCTTCCACTCTCATCTCATCCAGTTCTTTTTTTATTTTTTCCTGCATCTCCTTGGCCTGTTTGAGCATTTTCTGCAAATTCCCCACGCCTTTCATTTTTCCTCTCCTTTATATAATACTTTTTCTTATTGGTTCTTCTCTTCTTTGTTTACTGATAATATCCGAGCCTTAAAGATGTTCAGAAATTCCTCCACTTTCGGCTCCTTTAAAACACTGTTTTTATTCTCTTCTTTCAATCGGTTCTGTTTCTTTTCATCCGGCACCGGCTTTGCGTACAGGACACTTCCTGCATTGTTTTCCCCTCTCTTGGATTCCCTGTCACTATCCTTTTTGGATGCCTGAGCACCCGTCCCTGTCTTTCCCTTAAGCGCCTTTACTTCTTCAATGATATCCTGGATAGGCACTATATTTTTGAACTGACATAGTTTTACGATCAATACCTCAAAATATATCCTGGGATGTGAAGAATACCTCAATCCTTGTTCTCCGTTCTGAAGAGCATTGAGACAGTGCAGAACTTCATCTGAACTGATGTTTTCTATCTGTTTTCTTATCCTTTCTGTTTCCGAATCGTCAAGAGTCAGTAAATCCTTGGTATCTTTTACTGAGCTCACCAAGAGAAGATCCCTGAAGTGTTTGATCAATTCCGAGTGGAAAAACCTAAGGTCATATCCTTTATTGACAATTTTTTCAACTAGGTCAAATGCCTGTTCGGGTTTTTTCTTAAGAATGGTTTCAGCTGTCTCAAAAAGAAGCTCCCGGCTTATAGTTCCCAGGATCTCTTTCAAATCTTCGTCACTAACCTTTTCCCCTGAAAAAGCAACGGACTGATCAAGCAGGCTTTGAGCATCCCTTAAGCTTCCCTCTGCTGATTCTGCAATCAGTCTGATGCCGTAATTTGAAATGGATATATTTTCTTTTTGAATGATCTCCTTTAAATGAGCGGTGATCTCATTGAGAGATATCTTCCTGAATTCAAAAGTCTGGCATCTGGAAACAATGGTCGAAGGGACCTTATGCAGCTCAGTTGTGGCGAGAATGAAAATGGTATTTGGCGGAGGTTCTTCCAGTGTTTTGAGAAGAGCATTGAAGGCTTCTTTTGTGAGCATATGAAACTCGTCTATGATGATGACCTTGTAACGGCTGTAGAGAGGTTTGTACTGAATTCCTTCCTTTAATGCCCGTACTTCATCAATCCCTCTGTTGGATGCTCCGTCGATTTCCAGCACATCAACGGAACGGCCTTCCTGTATGTCAACACAAGATTCGCATTTCAGACAGGGTTCCGGAGTAGGCCCCTGTTCGCAGTTGAGTGATTTTGCCAGAAGCCGGGCTACAGTGGTTTTGCCGACCCCTCTCATGCCAGAGAAAATATACCCATGGGCCAGGCGGTTGTTTTTGATAGCGTTCTTTAACGTCTGAACAACCGCTTTCTGACCTATGACCTGTTCAAAGGTTGTAGGCCTGTATTTTCTTGCATAGACTAAATAGCTCATTTTATATCCGTTAAATCCGGGAAAGGACGCGGAAATCATCAAAATTTACAAAATAGTATTTTAACACATATAACCTTTAAAACAAAAACAAATTTTGCTATATAATCCCTGTTCATGTATCTTATATGAGAGTATGAATGACAGGGTAAGCCTCTATGAAATACATCTGGCCGTGCTACTGTTCGGAGCGGCTGGACTGTTTGGAAAATGGCTTTCTATCTCTCCCTTTATAATCGTTTTAGGAAGGGTTTTTTTTGCAACCTTCTCCCTAGCCATCCTCCTTTGGATATCCGGCAGAAAAAAACCGCTGTTTCCAAGAGAAGATATATTATATTTTATTCTTTTAGGTTTCATTCTTTCAGTCCACTGGGTGTCTTTTTTTAAGTCCATCCAGATATCGACCGTAGCAGTAGGATTACTATCCTTTTCAGCCTATCCTGTTTTTACGACCTTCCTCGAACCTCTGTTCACAAAAGAGCGGATAGTGAAGCTGAACATTTTTTTATCCCTTTTTTGCTTGTTCGGAGTGTTCCTGATCATACCAAAATTCGACCTTCAAAATTCGACCTATACGGGTGTTTTATGGGGAGTTTTCTCAGGATTTACTTTTTCTCTCTTGACCATTATCAACCGAAAGCTCGCTCAGAAACACTCAAGCATCGTCATTGCTTTTAACCAGAATTTTTTTTCAACTCTGTTTTTAATTCCTCTTTTGTTTTTCATATCTTTTCCGCTGACCAGTAAAAACTTACTGCTTCTTCTCATACTGGGAGTGGCATGCACAGCTCTTTCGCATACTCTTTTTATAAAGGGGATGAAAAATATTAAAGCGCAAACAGCGAGTCTCATCCATACACTGGAGCCTGTTTACGGAATCATATTCGCATTTCTGTTTCTCAAAGAAACACCATCAAACCGAACTCTTTTAGGGGGAATGGTTGTCCTTTTGGGTCAGGTGCTGATCGCCTACACTTTTATCAAAAGAAAAAAATAAGTTTATCCTATTTCTTTAAAGACCTTTTTCACTTTCTTAAAAGCCCAGTCTAACTCTTTCTTCTTAATGACCAAAGGCGGCGCAAAACGGATCATATCTTCATGCGTTTCCTTGCAGAGCAGGCCTTCCTTCATCAATGCCTCACAAAAGCGCCTGGCCCCGCCAGCTTCGGGTTTCAATTCTATACCTATAAGGAGACCCTTTCCTCTGACATCTTTTACGTATTTGTTCTTTATTGTTTTCAGCTTCTTTAAAAAATACCCTCCCTGCTCTTCCGAGTTTTCAGAAAACTTTTCTTCCTCCATCACACGCAGTGCTTCCCGGGCTACGGCACAGGCCAAAGGATTCGCCCCGAATGTGGAGCCGTGTGAACCCGGTGTGAACACACCAAGGATTTCCCTGCTTGAAAGAACAGCAGAAACAGCATAACATCCTCCTCCTAACGATTTTCCTATCACGGCCATATCCGGTTTGACTCCCTCGTGATCGCAGGCAAATAAGCGGCCGGTCCTCCCCAGTCCTGTTTGTATCTCATCTGCTATAAACAATACATTGTTTTTTTCACATATCTGTTTTGCTTTTTTTAGATATCCTTCAGGAGGAATGATGATGCCCGCTTCAGCTTGAACCGGTTCAACTAAAAAGGCAGCTGTATTGTGAGTTATGGCTTTTTCAAGTTCTTCCGTATCCCCGTAAGGAACCTCTATAAACCCGGGGGTGAAAGGGCCAAAATCCTTTTTGTAGTGCTCTTCTGTAGAAAAGCTAATAACGGTAATGGTCCTTCCGTGAAAATTGTTCTCACAGGTGATGACCTCGGCCTGGTTTTCAGGGATCCCTTTTTTCTGATATCCCCACATCCGTGCTGCCTTAATCGCTGTTTCTACAGCTTCCGCACCTGAATTCATGGCCAGAACCATCTCAAATCCTGTTAAATCACACAACTCTTTGGTGAGAAGAGGCCACTGGTCATTTCGAAAAGCCCTTGAGGTCAAAGTCAGATTTTTCGCCTGCTCACAAAGAGCTTTGACTAAACGGGGATGGCAGTGTCCATGATTCACAGCTGAATAAGCACTGAGAAAATCAAGGTACTTTTTATTTTCAATATCCCATACCCAAATACCTTTCCCTTTGGTCAATACGACATCAAGGGGGCTATAGTTATGCGCTCCATAGATATCTTCCATATCTACATAAAATTTTGTATTCATTGTTTTTTTCCTTTATTTGTCCTGTTAATAAAAAAATATTTATCCATACTACCCTTTTCTGAGTTCTCTGACTCTGATGCGTTGAGCATCTTCAGGGTGTTCTCTCTTGAACTTTTTCCAGTATTCATTTACTGACTGCTTCATGTCTTTATGAAGCATTAATATGCCAAACAAATTCGGAGCAGCCATAAGGACAATGGCTACAGCTGCGAGAGACCATACAATCGTGGTATCTATAAGGGCTGCTGAAAAAAAGGCGCCAATATAGACTATTCTGTAGGGCATAATGAATTTTTCCCCTACAAGATAGGTGACAGCCCGGCTGCCGTAGTAGGACCACGATATAACGGTTGAAAAAGCAAACAGCAAGAGTCCGACTGAAACAATGAACTGACCGTATTCACCGAAAAGTCCGTATTTAAAAGCTTCAGCAGTCAAGACTGCGCTGTGAACAAGAGATTTTCCCTTTACTTGTACGGATGTGTCTACCAGCTTCCCGTCTTCTACGGCAAATGTTCCTGTCACACCTTCTCCATCTTTAGAAAAAGTCACATCTTCCGCAAAAGATCGTGCATGTATGATGGTAATATCCTTGGGGGCCTCAAGCCTTCCATCAACGACCTCTACCTCTCCTGAATAAGATCGGACCCTGTCGCTTTTTCTGTCTTTCATGAATTCTCTCAAAGCAGCTAAATCTTCCCTCTTGTCTCTCTCATAAATACCCTGAATTATCTCCATATCCGCCCGCTCAAAGGTATTCGGAATTTTCTTGGTCCATACTCCCGATGCCATTATTGTAAGTCCTGTGAGTGTGCAGATCAGAAGCGTATCGATAAATGGCTCGAGTATGGCCACCATTCCTTCGGAAACCGGCTCATCAGCTTTGGCGGCAGAATGGGCGATCGCTGCAGAACCCTGACCAGCTTCGTTTGAATAGATCCCCCTGTTAACTCCTTTATTAAAAGCAAAGGCTACGGAAGTTCCCAGGAATCCCCCTAATGCGGCTGTTCCGGTAAAAACATTCATGAAAATGGTTTTTAATGAGGGGATTATTTGTTGATAATTGAAAAATATTACGCTCAAAGCACCAACGACATAGAGAACAGCCATAAAAGGGACTATTTTTTCAGTTACTTTCGCAATCCTTTTGATACCACCAATGATGATAAGAGCCAAAAAAACCGAAAGGATGCTTCCGGTAATAATGGGTTTAACATGAAAAGTGGATTCTATGGAAACCGCAATATTGTTTATCTGAGGCATATTTCCGGTCCCGAACGTACATATAACTGTGGCTATGGCAAAAGTCACAGCAAGCCATTTCATGTTCAGCTTCTTATCCATATAATACATGGGACCGCCTGAGATCATTCCTTCCTTTCCTTCCTTGTTTACATCCCTGTATTTATGCGATAGAGTCACTTCCACGAATTTTGTCGTCATCCCGAAAAAGGCTGTAGCCCACATCCAAAATAGAGCGGCCGGCCCTCCGATGTATATTGCTAATCCCACTCCGCCGATATTTCCCGTACCGATCGTTCCGGATAGAGCTGTTGCTAAGGATTGGAAATGTGTCGTATCCCCCTCGAAGGATTCCTTCTCATACTTTCCCGTTACGATTCTGATCGCATGACGAAAAAATCTTAATTGAGGGAAACGGAGATAAAGAGAAAAGAAAATTCCGGTCCCCAGTAAAAGCAGAGGGAACCAGGTACCATTCCCCAAATACCCGTCCAAAGTAAGAAGAAAATTATTTATTGCGTCCAAAAGGTCACCTTCATTGAAGAATTTATAATCCAGATAAAACTAAAAACATTTCCAGCTTAAGATTAAAAGGATAAAAAATCTTATCAGAAAAAAACACCCGTTGCAATGATTTAATCCCTTCAGCAAGGCCAAAATTCATAACTCTCTTAAAGGCAAATGGCGGAGAGGATGGGATTCGAACCCATGGTACGGGTTACCGTACACACGCTTTCCAAGCGTGCTCCTTAAGCCACTCGGACACCTCTCCGGATGTGCTTTCTCAAACCAGAATATGTAAGTTACCAAAAATGAGAAAAAGAGTAAAGTTAGTCTTTATCATTATTTTTATTGACATATGGCGGAGAGGGTGGGATTCGAACCCACGATCCGAAATATTCCGGATAGCGGTTTTCGAGACCGCCGCCTTCAACCACTCGGCCACCTCTCCACAGAATCGGGATTCGTCATAAAAAACCGTGTATCCAATATAACAAATATCATGAGGAGCTGAAAAGTCTTATTTTCAAGCTATCTGAGGACTTATCTTTTTGACCTGAAAAAATCTTTCAATATTTTACCGCATTCCTCTGAGAGAAACCCCCTCTTTATCTCCGGAGTATGATTGGTTTTATTAAAGGGAAACTCCATAATCGAACGAATACCTCCTCCTTTGGGATCATCAGCCCCGTAGACAAGTCTCTTCAATCTGGACAGCACAGCAGCTCCCGCGCACATAGGGCAGGGTTCTAAAGTGACATAAAGGTCACAGTCATTCAGCCTTTCATTTCCTTTAACCTGACAGGCTTCTCTTATAGCCAGGATCTCTGCATGAGCGGTCGGATCATTTAGAGAGACACACTGATTGTGGGCCCTGCTCAGGATATTTCCGCCGGATACTATGACCGCTCCTACCGGGACTTCATTTTTTTTTCGGGCCTGTTCAGCTTCTTTCAAAGCCTGCCTCATGAAGTAAAAATCATCTTTTTTCATCATCCAGATTCTACTGATAATAAGCTGAAAACACAAATCACCGCTTCGACTGTTTTCCTTCCGTTTGCTCGATTTATCAATTTTATTACTTTAAACTTTTATCTGAAAACTTTAAAATATCCGGAGAGTCCCTCATGAGACCGCTTGAATGTATCTTTTGTAAAAAAACATATCCTCCGGATCCCTTCAGCCCTTTTTGCACAAGGTGTCAGGAACCCCTTCTAGCAGCATCCCCTGATACGGCCTGTGAAATCCATTCGGGCAGAGATCATCCGCTGGAAAAATATATCGATTTTCTTCCAATAAATAAATTTTCACCTGAATTTTCCCTTGGAGAAGGAAACACTCCCCTTTTAAAACTGAACAGGCTGAAGCGTAAATTCATTCTTCCGGATTTATACGCCAAAAACGAAATGCTGAACCCAACGGGAAGTTTTAAAGACAGGGGAACGGTTTTAGCCGTGCAAAGGGCTGTCTCCCTGGGAATTAAAAAAATAGGGACAGTATCTACGGGGAATATGGCTGTATCGACTGGGGCCTACGGAGCAAGAGCCGGATTAAAAACACTGGTCCTCGTTAGTGAAGATGTATCTGATGAAAAACTCTATTCAGCAGGCATACATGGAACCTTCCTTATCAAAGTCAAAGGAGATTACGGCGCGCTGTTTTATAAAAGCCTGGAAATAGGGAAAAACAAAAAAATCTACTTTATAAATTCTGTGGACCCTTTCCGAATCGAGGGATATAAAGTCACAGCTTTTGAGATCTTCGAACAATTCAACGAAAAAATCCCAACTCATATTTTTGTGCCAGTGAGCTCGGGAGGGCATATCATAGGACTCATGAAAGCATTTAAAGAACTCAAACAGAACAGAATGATCGATAAATTTCCGGTTTTTATCGGAATACAGCCTGAAAAAGCTTCTCCCATAGCCAGGGCTTTTCTCAAAGGCGATGTCAAATATAAACGGATAAAAAAAGCAGAATCTCTGGCTCAGTCAATCAATAATCCCGCTCCCCCCGGAGGTAATATTGTTTTGAAAATGATTTATGAACTCAACGGAAGAGTGATTCATGTCACAGATAAGGAAATAAGAAAGGCACAGATGCTTTTAGCCTCATATGAAGGTCTGTTCTGTCTGCCTGCTTCGGCAGCAAGCCTGGCCGGTGTCTTTAGATTAAAGAGTGAAAACAAACTGAATCCCAGTGACAGGATAGTCCTTATCCTAACCGGTTCGGGAATAAAAAATATCAAAGTCTTAAACCCATCTGAAATGAAGATCACCACAACATCTTTGAATAAACTTGACTTTGCAGTCTCCTTTGCAGTCAAATAAAAGTCCCGCCGGGTCTGTCTTCCTTTATAAACTCATTGAATTATGATATCATCATATTAAATCAAAAATATAGGAGGGATAAATGGCCAATGATTTTCCGACCATGGATTTTAAAATGCCAAAAGTCAATCCCCGTTATGTGAAAATGGGTGTGACTTTAGTCATTATCGTTATTCTTATAGCCAGCTCTGTCTATCAAATACAGCCTGAAGAAGCTGGAATCATTCTCCGCTTGGGCAAATTTGTGCGGACTACCGAACCCGGCCTTCATTTTAAGTTTCCGGGCCTAGAAAAAATCATTAAAGTCCCTGTCCAAAGACAGCTTAAAATGGAGTTTGGCTTTAGAACCGAAAAACCCGGGATACGCACCGAATATGCGGTAACGCAGAGCACTCAAAAAGAATCTGTGATGCTGACCGGAGACTTGAATGTAGTGGTTACTGAATGGATCGTCCAATACAGGATTGATAACCCTTACAATTACCTTTTTAAAATAAGGGATGTGGACTACACCTTTCGCTGTATGACCGAAGCTGTAGTAAGAAAAATAGTCGGGGACAATTCTGTTGATGAGGTTCTGACTATTGGAAGGGCTCGGATCGCTCTCCAGGCTCAGCAGGAACTTCAGAACCTATGTGACCTTTATGAAATCGGAATAAATGTAAGCCAGCTTATATTCCAGGATGTCAATCCACCAGATCCTGTTAAGCCCTCATTCAATGAAGTCAATGAAGCTCTCCAGGAGAAAGAAAGAAAAATAAACGAAGCCTGGTCCGAATACAATCAAATCATTCCCAAAGCAGAAGGAGAAGCAGAACAAGCCATCAGAGCTGCGGAAGGATACGCCACGGAAAGAGTCAATAATGCCCAGGGAGACTCACAGCGGTTCATCGATGTTTACCTAGAATACTCCCGTGCACCTCTGGTGACCCGTAAAAGACTTTATCTCGAAGCTATAGAGGCGATACTGCCCAATATCTATATGAAGATCATTTTTGACGAGGAGCAGAAAAATATATTACCTCTGCTGAATTTAGGGAAAAAGGAGGTAGAAAAATGAAGAATCAGACAAAATATATCTTAATAGCCATTGCCGCTTTTCTTATTCTCATCATACTGAGCGATGCACTCTATGTGGTTTCAGAAATGAACCAGGTAATCATCACCCAATTCGGGCAGCCTATCGGAGGAGCGGTCACAGAGGCAGGTCTTCACATAAAAGCACCCTTTATCCAGAAAGCTAACTTTTTTGAAAAAAGGTGGCTTGAATGGGACGGAGACGCCAATCAAATTCCAACCAAAGATAAAAAATACATCTGGGTGGATACCTATGCCAGATGGCGTGTCAAGGAACCGTTAACCTTTTTCCAGCGTGTTCGTGATGAAAGAGGAGCCCAATCCAGACTGGATGATATCATAGATGGCGAGACGAGAAATATAGTGGCCAGTTATGATTTGATCGAACTGGTTCGTTCTACAAACAGAGACTTCGAAATCACAGAAGAACTTGAATTCATTCTGGATAAAGAAGCGATCAGAAAAATCGATACCGGCAGAGAAAAAATCGCTGACATTATATTGAGCAAATCATCAGTCATTACCGGGGAATTCGGAATTGAACTGAGAGATGTACGGATAAAAAGAATTAATTATGTGGATGAGGTCCAACAGAAAGTCTTTGACAGAATGATTGCCGAGAGGCAGCGCATTGCCTCCAAATACCGTTCGGAGGGAGACGGAAGAAGTGCTGAAGTAAGAGGACAAAAGGAAAGGGAGCTTAAGAAAATACAATCTGAAGCCTACAAACGGGCTCAGGAGATCAAAGGGAAGGCAGATGCAGAAGCCACAAGGATCTATGCCCAGGCTTATAACCGCGACCCTGAATTCTACCAGTTTATGAAGACTCTGGAAACCTACCGCAAAATCATGGATGATAAGACCTGGCTTGTGCTATCCACAGAGGCTGAATTCCTGAAATATCTCAAGAAAACGTCAAAGTAACGAGCCTGGACAAGACAAACCTATAAGAGAAACTTCTTTATTCCCTGCTTATGGGGAAACAGGGCAGAGGCTCCGCCTGTATGCAGGAACAAGACATTATCTTGTTTTTTAAAGCGACCTTTATGTATAAGGTCAATAAGTGCTGCTGCAGCTTTTCCCGTGTATATGGGATCAATGAAAATTCCCTCTGTAACGGCCATAAGCCTTATGGCTTCAGACACCTCTTCATTCAATTCCCCATAGCCTCCAGCTCTATAATCATCAAAAACAATGATATCCTCATCCTTAAAATCAATTTTAAGCTCCAAACAATCCCCCACATCATCAGAGACTTTTTTTATATCCTGACTGAAACTATCTCTGTCCTCAGAGACACTGATTCCCAATATTCTGGTGCTGTCACCGCACAGTTGAGCTCCGGCTAACATTCCTGCCTGGGTTCCTCCTGATCCAGAAGCAAGAACAATAGAATCCAATCCTTCGTTTAGAGACTTCATCTGTTTCTTCAATTCCAAATAGGCATCCACATAAGCAACGGCCCCGAGGGGAAGCTTCATTGAACCTCCTATCATCGAGCCTCCGATGGGAATGATATAGGCTTTATGGCCCTTTTCCATAACTTCATTAAAAACCTCTTCCAAGATTCCTTCCACTTCCTCTGCTTTGACAACTCTGCCTTTTTGAGCTGCCTTTATTCGAATATCAGCATCTAATATGAAATCCAAAAGAAGATTGCCATCCATTATTTTCTGGGTTTCATAGGTCTCAAAGAGGAGTAAAATGGGCTTTATCCCAAATTTCCTTGCGGCCGCAGCTGTCTGAAGGCACCAATTTGACTGGATACTCCCCCATGTGATGATAGTATCCGCCCGGCTGTCTATCACATCCTGAATGATATACTCCAACTTACGGCTTTTATTTCCTCCTAATGCAAGTCCTGTAAGGTCTTCTCTTTTGATCCATAAATTGGGACCGTTTAAATGTTTTGAAAGTCTTTCCAGCTTTGATACGGGTGTCGGCCTGTAGAGCAATCTCTTTTTCTGAAATCTGTTTATTTTTTCCTCTATGATTCGAACAGGATATATCATTCCATTCTCCTTTTTCTTGACTTATGAAATATATTAAACGATATTATAAGCGGGAACGCAATATTTAAGGAATATTCGAACATTCCATTTGTATAATATATAGGAGCGAGCATGAAGCAGACACGAAAAAATGAGGATCATATGTTAATCGCTGATGCAAAAAAAGGCAGTATGGAAGCATTCGAATCCCTGGTAAGAAAATACCAGAAAAGTATTTATTATTTATGCAGGATTATGACAGGAACACATCAATCAGCTGATGACCTCTCTCAGGAGACATTTGTTAATGCTTATTTTTCTTTATCGAGTTTTAAGGAAGGGACGAATTTTTTTCCCTGGATACGGAAGATTGCCGTAAATAAAACCTTGAACTATTTGAAGAAAAGGAAAAGGGAATTTCCTCTGGACAGAAGCACCACCGAAAAAACCTTGAATCCGGGCCCGCAGGTAAACGACAAACCTTTAGACACACTTCACATACAGGAGTTGAACACAAAACTCAGGGAATCAATACACGGCCTTCCGGATGAAATGAAATCTGTTTTTGTTCTTAAAGTATTTGAAGACATGAGTTATAAAGAGATATCAGATACTTTGAATATTCCCCTTGGAACGGTGATGTCCCGCCTTAACCGAGCGCGTCAAAGACTCAAATCCTCATTATCTGAATTCCTTAGAGGGGGAACAAAATGAATCACGATGAAATAAAAAAACTCATAAGCGCTTATCATGACGGAGAGCTTCCTGAAAAAAAGATGGAAGAAGTGAGAAAACACATCGAATCATGTCCGGAATGCCATAGAGACCTTGACACGTTCCAGCATATAGACCGAATATCCAGTGAAATCCCTAAAGAGGAACCCAACAGCCATTACTGGGAAAAGATGCTTGCTCATATAAGGTCTGAAATCAGTGATAAAAAAAGCATATCACCTTTAAAGGAGACAAAAATGTACAAGGACTCCTTTTTTAGAAAAGAAAAAAATATGGGCATTAAAGCTGTGGTCTTCCCCTTGACCGTGGCCGCACACGCAATGGTGATATTGATGCTGCTCATCTTCCCTCTTCTTAATCCGGGAGACCTTCCTGAAGTCCAGGTTTACAGCGCCTTCCTCGCCCCTCCGCCTCCTCCGCCGCCCCCTCCGCCTCCTCCTGCTAAAAAACGCAGCAGCTCCAAATCCGTTACCAAAATACAGCCGGTTAAAGCCCAAACCAATATCCAGCCGGGTCAGCTTGTCGCCCCTGTCGATATCCCTGACGAAATCGCTGAAGAAGAACTGACCGACTTCGGTATCGAAGGCGGAGTCGAAGGCGGTGTTGAGGGCGGCGTCGAGGGCGGCGTGCTCGGCGGTGTTGTCGGCGGCGTTTTAAGCGGTGTTGTCGGACAGGTCGAAGCCCCTATCAGGGTGGGAGGTTCAATCAAAAGGCCAAAGCTTATTTACAGCGTACCTCCTGAATATCCTGAAATAGCCAGACAGGCCAGAGTTGAGGGAGTTGTGATCGTTGAAGCCACTACTGATATCTACGGCCGTGTTCAGAGTGTCAGAGTGCTTAAATCACAGCCGCTTCTGGATGAAGCGGCCAAAGATGCGGTGCGCCAGTGGGTCTATGAACCCATGGTCATTAACGGCCGTCCGAGGCCTGTTATTTTTACAGTCACGGTCACATTCGAATTAAAATAAAATCCAGGTTAAGGATTTAGCCTTAGGAAATTCAGGGGTGGCTGAAGCGACATTAAAGATTTAGCCTTCGGATGCAGGAAGTCGATCCTGGT